>JYMV01024377.1_pt1 | contig 11012 bp, 11 predicted proteins | sample 338911 | NCBI WGS metagenome assembly JYMV01 (sample SAMN03354496, study PRJNA234377) | hydrothermal vent metagenome | biome: Deep sea; feature: Hydrothermal plumes at the Eastern Lau Spreading Center, Western Pacific Ocean; material: Seawater | place: Tonga | collected 2009 | depth 2000 m m
CTACCAGAAGTCTCTTTCTTTTGTCTCGAGCGTGGCCAGATAATGTTGACGGAATTGGGGCTATGGGGGACAGATATGGTTAGCGCCTACAGCATCTGAGCCTCACGAGCGATGGATTGGTCCGCCTCATCAAGATCTTCCAGGATGGAAGTCACCGATTCCAGGTAGGCCCGACCCATCTCGGTCAAGGAGACCTTGCGACTGGTTCGGTTCAGGAGTCGAACTCCGAGCCTTTCTTCCAACTGTCGAACATGTCGAGTGGTGGAGGACTTGGATATTCCCAGACGCTCGGAGGCCGCGGTAAAACTTCCCAGTTCGGCGACCTTGCAGAAAACTCTCAGAGCTTGAAGTTGATCCAGCATGGTGGAGCTTTCGCATCCTTTCAGGCAACTTCATTCAAAAGAAGAGACTTTTGTTGCGTGAGAAGAAACGATAGATTGCTTAGCTCTCTATCGTTACTCCCACAGGGATGGGCTACACTCAAGCTGTCGGAGAAAGAAGGGATCGCAATGACACGAACAGATTGGCTAGATCTTCTGGTCGTTGACCTGCCTTCGCAGAGTCGGTTCTATCAAGATTTATTTGGATTCGAAGTTCTCGAACAATCGGCCACCCGAGTAGAACTGGGGAGCCATGGGAAGAAACGGCTCGGTCTCCAGGCCGGAGCTCAAAGAGTCGTCGACCCACGCCAGTCCGGTCTTTATCACGCGGCCTGGTTGCTACCCACCCGGGCGGACCTGGGCGCCTGGCTTCTGGAAACCCAAAGAAAGGGAGTTCGCCTGAGCGGGGCTTCCGATCATGGAGTCAGTGAGGCTATCTACCTCTCCGACCCCGAGGGCAACGGCATCGAGGTCTACTGGGACAAGCCACGGAGCGAATGGCCTCACGTTTCCGGAAAGCTTGCCATGGTGACTGAAGCTCTGAATATCCGTTCTCTGGCCCAGGCTTCCAAAGGTCACAGGTGGGAGGGTTTCCCCGTCGGCGCGGAGTTGGGGCATCTCCACTTCCAATCTCATGAACTGGACCGGGCGGCTGAGTTCTACGAAGATCTCGGCTTTGAGTTGAGTCAGGTGTACCCCGGCGCTCGCTTTTACAGCTTGGACGGCTATCATCACGATGTGGCCGTGAATCAATGGCAGGCTCGGTACCCTCGAGATTTTTCTGCGGCTGGGTTATTGAGCTACGGTCTTCAATTGGAAAGCCGTGGAGAGAACAGAATCCTGGATGTCCTTGGAACCACTTGTGTATTGGAGTCGCTTCTATGTCAAAAATGATTCAGGGTCAGTGGGAATCGGAATACCGACCCACCGACGGAGATGGTAACGGTGCTTTCTTGAGAAAGCCGAGTGTTTTCAGGGATCAGCTTCCCATGGAACGACCCGCCGCCCGGCGCTACCACCTGTTTGTTGCCTGGACCTGTCCCTGGGCTCATCGCACTCTTCTGGTTCGTGCACTCAAAGGGCTTGAGGCTCTAATCCCGCTTCACTTCGCCAATCAACTCACCGACAAGAGTTGGCGATTCGAAGAACCGGCGGAGTCCCTGCAAGGGGAAGAGTTTCTCTATGAACTCTACCTGCAGGTGGACCCGGAGTACACCGGGCGGGTGACGGTGCCGGTTCTGTGGGACGACCAGGAGAAGCGAATCATCAACAACGAGTCTTCGGAAATCGTGAAGATGCTCGACAAATTACCCAGTGAGGCACCTTCGCTCAGGCCCGACACCCTCGTTGAGGAGATCGATGTCTTGAACGAACGGATGTACAACACCCTCAACAACGGTGTGTATCGGGCAGGCTTTGCCACCACGCAAGAGGCTTATGATGAAGCCGTCGTCGATGTCTTTCAAACTCTCGATGAGTTAGAGGCCCGCCTGGAAGGGCGTGAATGGCTGGTGGGAGACCAGGTGACAGAGGCCGATCTTCGGCTCTTTGTCACAACCTTTCGCTTCGATCCGGCCTACGTTCCGCTCTTTCGATGCAACCTCAAACGGATCTACGAATATCCTAATCTACAGTCTCATCTGGAGCGATTCTACGCCCTACCCGGAGTGGCCAAGACGTGCAATCTTCAGGGAGTACGGAAGGGTTATGCGGCTATCAAAGCTGTCAATCCCACCGGGATCGTGCCTATGGGGCCTCAGCCGCTTGTGGGGGCTTGAGTCTCCTCAAGGCGAGTTGAAATCTCAGTCATTGCTCGGTCATCTCAGGCGGGCTCACGGAGGCTCAAGAATCACCACGGAAATTTGACGCTCCGTCTTTCGCTCATCGCGTCAAGCTTAGCTCTGTCCATGGTTTCTGACTCCTTATGTTAACAGGTCACTTTGAGCTTGAATCGAAATCGACCTACCAACGCTTAAAGTGACAAAACTCTTGCCGATCCCGGCTTCAGTAACCCACCCAAGCAACTGAAAGGCCGGATTGTGAAAAAAGATATCCGTTATGTTCCAACACCGCTGCATATCGTCAACGCCATGCTGGATCTTGGGGAGTTAAAGCCCAACGATTTCCTCATCGATCTCGGTTCAGGGGACGGAAGAATACCAATCCAGGCCGCTCTCCGGGGGGCAAGAGCCAGAGGCGTTGAGATCGACGACTCTCTGGCCCGCCGGAGTCAATACAACGCCATGGAGGCTCAGGTAGATCATCGAGTTGAGTTTCTCGTCGAGGATATGTTCCGAGCCGAGATCAGCGAGGCCACCTTTCTCACTCTCTACCTTCGTCATACGGTCAATGCCGCGCTTCAGCCCAAGTTGCAGAACGAACTAAAGCCTGGAACAAGGGTCGTTTCTCACTCCTTCTGCATGGTAGATTGGGAACCAGACCAGGAAATTGAAGTGGATACAAAACTCCTTTTTCTGTGGACCGTCCCTTGAGAGCCGTCAGATGACGCAGACTTCATAAAACTTTAAAATGTTCGAGTCTGCTTTAGCTATAAGCTACCCTCGCTACGCTCAGGCCAAGATCTCACGCAAGGACCGATTCACATGCAGATTTTTTCGAACGCTTCAAAATGGGTGAAGAGGCAGATTCAAACGCCCGGGGACGACTTCACTCCCGGGGCTGAAGCTCCCGAGCCGAATGGAACCAAAACCGTTGTCGTAGCTACTGCGGCAGGAGCCGGCGTAGGAGCGGTTGTCGGCGGTGGAGCAGCTTATCGAGAGATGTCTCAGGACACCGTCTATGTGGATTGGGAGACAACCATGTTACCTTTGGGTGCTTCGGGGCCCACGCCTGGGGAAGTGTTCGGTAGCGACCTGGGTGGATTTGAGCAACTCGTTTCCTCACACTCGCAAAGCGCCTCGGCAGGGCGAGAAAACCTCCAGTACCTCTCTTTCCTCAAGTATCAGAATCCTCACATCTCCAACAGCGATCTCACCGGCATCTACAACTCCCTGGAGTCTCAGTTCGGAAACGACACCCAGGTCCGAGACTCTCTCAACATGATCGCCGCCCACATGAACCGCCACGGAACCACCCCTGATGAGGCGGTCGGCGCTTTCAAGAATTACTTCGGATACACCGACGATTTCGACAAAGCCGCCAACCTCTTTCTAGAAGATCAGGGCCTCTCCGAAGACTACCTCAACGAAACAAAGATCGGTTTCGTGCAGAAGCACACCAGTCCCATCGGTCATCTCGGCATGACCAAAGCCGTTACCCTGGGAGTGGTCGGTGGAATGGCCGTAGGAGCCGCTTCCGGTTTAGTTGTGGGTCTGGGGATCAATCTTTATCAAAAGATTGTGAAGTAGGCCTCCAGGCCCGCGCCGGCTGCTCAAGCATCATGGAGAGGGCTTCCGACAGTTTCCAGTACATACTCATTTTCGGCAGTGTCTCTCTGCTGAGGATACTGTCGACCTTGACCTCTCCTTGCTCATCGAACGAATCGAGATTTGACTGGGCGACCTGGTAGGGAAAACCTTTCTGGGCGATATTCTCTAGGACAAAGATCCCCAAAAATGTCCAGTCATCGTCGACACTATGCCACCGGTTGTCAGGGGAGGGAGATGGTGAGTTCGCTTCGACCGTTTGTTGGAAGCCGAGTGGGCTCCGTCTACCAAGGGAAGAGATCTGAGGTGTCACTCCGTAGCTGAGGATATGAAGCGACTTTCTAACATACTCCTGCTCTTTTTTCTCACCGTACCCGTCCTGGCTCAACCGTATCTTGATCCAGGGCGCTCCGTTTCCGAGCGGGTCGACGATCTGCTGTCGCGGATGACGCTGGAAGAGAAGATCGGTCAGATGACTCAGGTCAATTTCACTCTTTACAATTCTACCGGCCGTCAAGACAAGGTGGACCTGATTCCGGAGAAGTTTATTCCTCTGGTGCGCGACCACAAGATCGGCTCGTTTCTTAACGGGGTCGCTGCCACACCCGAGGTTTGGGAACGGTACAGCCGGCAGCTGCAGGAGCTCAATCTCAAGCATTCCCGATTGAAGATTCCGCTTATCTACGGGATGGATCATGTCCACGGGACGAACTATGTCACCGGCGGGACGATCTTTCCACAACCCCTCAATCTAGCCGCCACCTTCAATGACAAATGGGGTCGCGAAATGGGGCGTGTCACCGCTCGAGAGGCCGCCGATCTCGGCCATCACTGGATTTTTGCTCCGATCCTCGACCTCGCGGTGAATCCTTATTGGCCCAGGGTTTATGAAACGTTTGGCGAGGAGCCGCTTTTAGCTCAGCGTATGGGAAGCGCTTTCATCAAGGCTCTCGAAGCAGAGCCCTCTATCGCCCCCTACAAGGTCGCCGCCACGGCCAAACACTACCTCGGCTACAGTGGTTCCGACTCCGGATGGGATAGAACGCCTGCGCAGATTCCACAACAGTACTTGCATGAGTTCTTCGTACCGGCCTTCCGTTCAGCGGTCGAGGCCGGAGTGGACACGGTGATGATAAATTCGGCCGAAATCAACGGAATCCCCACCCACGCCAACCCCCGGCTCTTAAACCAACTCTTGCGGGAGGAACTCGGTTTCGACGGTGTCGCTGTCACGGATTGGGAGGATATCCTCTATCTGGTCAGTCGGCATAAGGTGGCTCATGACGAGAAGGAAGCGACCAGGATGGCGATCGAGGCAGGGGTGGACATGTCCATGACCGCTTTGACCACAACCTTCCCTTCTGTGCTAAAAGGATTGGTCGAGGAAGGCACCATTAGCGAGGAGCGTATCGACACATCGGTTCGCCGGATCCTTTCTCTGAAGTTTCGGCTCGGTTTGTTCGAGAATCCGTTCCCCAGCACTGATCGATTTGAGCGCATCGGGGCCCCGGAGCATCGGAAGATGGCTCAAACGGCGGCAGAAGAATCGCTTGTTTTACTCAAGAATGAGGACCAGCTTCTTCCCTTGCAGAGGGAGATAAAGCTTGCCGTTGTTGGTCCCAATGCTTTCACCAAACGGGATGTTTCCGGAGGGTGGACTCTCAATCACCAGGGTGGTCGTGAAGAGGACTATCCGGCCCGTGTAAAGACCGTTGCCCACGCGCTCAAGGTGGAGTTCCCCAATCTGGTGAAAGCGGAGGAGGCCGAAGTGATTGTGGCCGTGGTGGGTGAACACCCCTATGCCGAGGGCTCGGGAAACATCCAAGACCTCACCCTCCCCAAGCAACAGCTAGAGGTTTTAAAGTCCGCCTTCACTTACGGTAAGCCCGTCGTCATCGTCCACATGTCGGGTCGCCCTCGCTTGCTGGAGGGCTTTGATGAGAAGGCTGAGGGACTCCTATGGGCAGGGCTGCCCGGATTTGAAGGGGCGCCCGCCATCGCCGGTGTTCTTTCCGGGCGCATCAATCCCTCAGGCCGTCTGCCCTTCAGTTACCCTTCGGCTCCAGGGCACTTTTTGCCCTATCATCACAAACCCCAGGAAAAGAGTACGGCAGCCTACCCTTTCGGTCACGGTCTAAGCTACACCAACTTCGCCGCTTCGGCGCTTGAAATCTCGGAAAATACGGCAAGTGTGACGATCACCAATACGGGAAAGGTTCCAGGGCGACACAGTGTGCTCTGGTTTCTCCAGGACGAAGTGGGTCGAATCACTCGACCAGTGAAACGATTGAGGGATTACCAATCCATCTGGTTGGATCCGGGTCAGTCTGAAAGATTGGAGTATACCATCACTTCTCGCGACCTGGGCTATCCCGATAGAGAAGGTAAGTTAGTGTTGGAAGAGGGCTGGCACACTCTCTCGGTGGAGGGTCAAAAGATTCGGATCTTTCAAAGGGATGGTCGGGTGATACGTACCGACAAAGGCGAAGCGCTTTGAAAGCTTCATAATCTTCTCTCATCATCATCTTGCATGATTGAGGCATAGAAAAACCCAACTATGCAAGGAGAATACACAATGTCAGCTATCAGATCGCTATCGACCCGCTCAAGACCGCATCAACATGGAAGAGGGAAGCGCTGTGCGACTTCCCAAACTCAACAACGAAACAGTTGTAACCTGTCAACAAGACAGAGTCACTCTTTCCGAGAGCGCCAGTGCCAATCTGAATTGCACCGACAACGGACTGGTCGGAGTGATCCGAGACGGCGGAAGCAGCACCGTCATGTTTCCCCCGATTCCTAAGAGCTTCTAAAGAGCGGTGCATTGACCGGTCCACGAAGGCGCCGCACCGGCGCGGCATTCAAAGACCAGTCACTGCACTACAGTTTATACCCGCAAAGGCCCGGTTCTCTCCGGGTCTTTTTGTATTTGGTCCAGGAGAAATCGAGCCAAGCGCTCGGGGTTCATCAACTCCGTATCGAACACGAAGTCGGCATCCCCAAGCTGGTTCTTCGCTTCTTCATGAGATGTGCGAAGAAATTTTTGAGGGACGAAGTCTGCGTTTGAGCGCCCCTGATTTCGGCATTCCCGCAAAGCCAGGCGACACTCGATCTGAACACTGAGAGCCGGAACACCCCGGCAACGCGCCACCCACAACAACCTCTCTCGCCAGGCAGGCTTTAGAAATGTTCCTTCCACCAACACCGGTCGTCCCTTACTCACAAGCTCCTCAGTCAAATGAACAAGCGACCCGTAAAGCGATTCACGAATCTCCCCATCAAACCGCCCATCAAGAACCGACTGGTTCAACCGATCCGTCCCCAAATGACAAAGCCCCACCCGATGATCCTTCGAGTAGAGCTCAACAACATAACGCGCCAAAGTCGACTTCCCCGCCGCCGGGGCTCCCCAAAGAAGTAAAATCCAAGGTCTCGGTTCTTTCATAGGATGATTCTAGGAGACCCCGGTGCGCGGGGTCGGTGAAAAAGTAACCAAGGGTACGAGGCGAGGTGCAGGGCATTTCCCCTGGGGGGCCCTGGGGGATTTCGATGGTCCGGAATCGACCCCACATCTCCACTTACAAATGCCTGCCCGAGCGCCCGATGTTGTAAGGGAAAGGGTGAAATCTACGAGTCCTTGGAGGCGCGATTAGGCAGCACCGGCACCCGTCGGTGCATAGTCAGGAGCTGCTTTTGGCTCTCTCAGACCATTCTTTAAGCTTTTCAGCGTCTCTGGCAACCCCACACGCGCCGGAATAAAAGTGGGCCAATAGCTCAGCCGCCGCTCTCGCCTCTTCCGGGTCCGGACCATTCGCCGCCGACTCTAAGAACGCCAATCCCTCCGCTGGATTGACCGGTCCCCCGTCTCCTTGCACCAGCATCGAGCCGACAGCTATTTGAGATTCGAGATGCCCATGCTTTGCAGCCTGAAGGTACCAATAACGGGTCTTGGACAGATCTCTGACAAACGGTGGCTCTCCCCAGTAATAACAAACAGCCAGATCTCTTTGGGCCTCCACGAAGCCCAATTCAGCGGCCTTTGTAAGAAGGCGCAGACCCTCCTCGGTCTCAGGACAGGTAACTGTCATGACTTGAGGGTGAAAGGTTGTCTGTGCAAGATGATAGACCGCTTCGGGATGCTCTTGAGCCGCCGCCTGTCTCAACCACTTCTCGCAGTCGTCACATTCCATTCGGGTATCATAAAGGCGGTAGCCCAATAAAAACTGAGCCTCAGCATCACCGTCTCTCGCCAGGATTTTGATCTCGTCCCAAGTCTGTGAATCGATATCAAGCATATTCTGCCGAAGGGCCGCGTAGTCCACGCTCGCCTCCTTCGCTTTCTAGGGTTCAGCCCCTGGAGTCTCCGAAATCCCCCAGGGGAAATCGTCTCACGACCCCCCCGAATCTCAAAGGAGGTTCATCGAAGAGACGCCGGCGGGCCGAAACCGATCACGCTTCTCCCATCGCACGTCCACAAAAAGGTATCTGCCCGAGAGCCAGGCTCTAAGACCCAGACTCCGTGCGCTCAAGAGCCAACGGTCCGGAGCGCTCAAAGTTGTAAGACCGAACGCTCGGATCTGTCGGGTGCCCGCCTCGCAGTTTTCTAGAAGTGCCGTTAGTAGATCGAATGGGGTGGGTTCGCATCCCAGAAAGCTGAGAATAGGGCCGGAACTGTCCCTGTCATCGTCCAAAACGACTGCCTCGGAGCACAGGTCGTGATGGCGAACGACTCTCCAGAACACTTCCTCGAACCGTCTGTAGCCTTCCCCGAGGGAGTACAGTTCTACCCAGACTGTACCGTTGCTTGATTCACCCACTCCAAAGAAGAGGTCGATGTTTCTCAGTTTGAACGTGCTCCAGGAGCCGCGGTTGAGTTTAGGGTAATCTCCCAGTTGCGTGAGACCGAGGCGTCGTGACGTGTAGCACCAAAGTTCAAGGACATCTGGAAGTGGCAGGCGATCCAAGAACTTCAGACTCACCATTGTTCCGAGTCGCCTGATAGACGCGTTTGAGAAACGTCGGCTGTGAGATAGACAATCCAGTCGATATCAAGGAAAGTCCGACCCTTCAAGCAGGGAAATCTTCGACGGAAAAGCTCGACCAGGGACCAGAACCGTAAGGTTCCACAAGTTAACCGCAGAGGTCTTAAAAAGCTCAGTATCTCAACGTGGCGGCAGAGTTCTGAATGATCAGAAGTTGTCGCTTTGTCGAGTTGTTCGACAAGCTCTTCTAGGGCATGGAGGTTTAAGAAGTATCGCTCGCGTCGCTTTCGAATTCGCTCGGAACGACGCCGAGAGGTGTGGAGCAAGGCCACTCTCGACTCGTAATTCCGTCGAGCCGGCCCTGCAAGTTTCTCTGGGTTCAGTTAGCTTCGCGCCCCGTTGCCACCCGGCGCGATGGGTCTTATGATAGTCGAAGTGTATCACATGAAATTCTCGGAGACACGCTTCGGTCATACCGGCGCCCAGACTCTGACCTGGGTGGGTGATGATCTGGTGGACTGGGTTAGCGGGAGAGTCTTTCGCTCCGGTGAGAAAACGGACTTTGCCGAGGGTAGCGTTCCTTACAAATTTGATTCTGTCCTCACCGTCCCCGACGGCAAAGGTTACGTCCTCTACGAACGACTCGGAACGAAGGCTCTCTTGCTCTATGAGGGCCGAATTGTACGGGAGTTCAATCGGAGCTACTACCAGGCCGGCACCTACGACTATCCTATCTGTACATCCCAATTGGAGAATGGTCGACAGATTCTCGCGCACTGTCCCGAGGTCTACAGCCGATTGGAAATTGAAGACCTCTTTACAGGCGAGAGCCTGACCTCCCGAGTCACCGAGTCTCCGGATTTCTTTCACTCACGATTGCAAATTTCTCCCGACAAAAAGTGGGTCTTGAGCGCGGGATGGCAATGGAATCCCATCGATGCTTTGAAAGTCTTCGCCTTGGACAAAGTGATGACGGAGCCTGAACTCCTGGACGCCGAACCCGCTTTCAAAATATTGAACCCCGACCTGGAAGTTCAATCGGCCGTCTTCACTCCCGACTCCAACATTCTCATCGTGACAGCCGACGAGGACGACTACGAGGAATTAGAAGACGACGAGACCTTCTATGGAATGAAGGCCGGTCAGGTGGCGCTCTTCTCTCCTGCTCAAAAAAAGATGCTATGGACCCAAAACTGGACAACGCCACCCGGTCGCATTGAGGTCGCAGGCCTCTGGGCGCTCTGCCTCTACGAACACCCCCGTCTCTATCGCTGGTCGGATTGGACTTTCATTCACGAGTGGCCCCACCTTAAAACCGGAAAGCAGAATAGCAGCATCGCCACGATCGGTTCACAAAGCCCCGCCACGTCATTTCAACTTGATCGCGGGCGGTTTGCGATTTCGAGCTCGGATGGGATTACTGTTGTACAGGCGTGTGGCTAGAAGCGCTGCCGAAAAGTGCCTTGACAGATTTCACGGGGACAACACCCCGGAGGGCACGCCGTAATGAACGACTAAGATATCAATGCTCTGATCCCCTAAATTCCCCCAGGGGAAACAAAATCACCCGTTCAAGTCGGTTAGCCTGAGGGAGTCGAGGCTGCGATCTTGAGTCGAGCAAGAGAAAGCTTGATCGTACAGAAACATGCCTTGTGAACTCACGCCTCAAAGCCTGTCTGGATAGGCTGCAAAGCTTTAACTTACTGATGATTCCACAGCAAGCGCTTGAGATTCACATCAAGCTCGACGCACCGCCCCGCCTTCTGGCTCATCATACTTTGGTACATCAGATAGCGGCAAGGCTTCTCCTTAAACTCACGGAGTACTGGCCGAACCTTGAAATCGATGAGGATGCTGTTCTCTTCGGGGCGGCCACCCACGACATCGGTAAGGCTGAGGTGAGGCGAGAACTCTCAGAGCCAGGCTGTGATCACGAGATTCTTGGGTTCGCCGTTCTTATGGAGAACTCGATTCCGCTTCCACTTGCGCGCTTTGCCAAGAGCCACGGCCTGGGCTCCGAACTCGACGGGCTTGAAGACTTGTTGGTTTGCCTTGCCGACAAATGCTGGAAAGGCAAACGAGATGAGGAATTGGAGGAAAAGTTTGTGCGAGTTCTCTGCCAGTCCGAGGGCGTCGATTTTTGGGATGCCTATCCGAAAATGACGGCCCTGTTTGATGTTGTTAGTCTGGGAACCGATGCGCGACTGGCGATTCAGAATGAGTTTCCCTGTGAGGACCACGATCCGGAGCCTGTTACCACACTT
>JYMV01029766.1_pt1 | contig 11010 bp, 10 predicted proteins | sample 338911 | NCBI WGS metagenome assembly JYMV01 (sample SAMN03354496, study PRJNA234377) | hydrothermal vent metagenome | biome: Deep sea; feature: Hydrothermal plumes at the Eastern Lau Spreading Center, Western Pacific Ocean; material: Seawater | place: Tonga | collected 2009 | depth 2000 m m
GATCTGAATCAAGAAGATGTGATCCTTGTTTGTATGGGAGTAGAGAAAGCAACCGGATTACAGCACTATTTTTCGAACTGGTGGAAACCGGGACTCGACTTCAAAAACAGGTTCAACTCTCTACTCAGGGAACTGGAAAACCAAATGGCAGAGATTGAAGCTGTGCAAGGCAATACAGATATCCCTGTGGATGGAGATATAACTAACGCAACAGGTTCGAGAAGAAAGTTGAATTTGGATGACCTTTCCACCGGCCAATTGGTATGGCATCAGCAGTTCGGTAGCGGACAGATTATCGCGATTAATGAAAGCAACCAAGAAATCCGGATTATGGTTCGCTTTGATACAGCAGGCTATAAAGCACTGATGGCACAGTGCACTCATCTCTATACTTCTCAAGACAACGGACAGCCGCTCGATCCTGTTAAAACAAACTCAAGAGCCACATCTCCGCCTGTAACACTCAGCGACCCGTTAGGTGTTATTGAAAGCAGTTTGGCACAAGGACTCAATTTCTTTAAGGGATTGTTAAACTAGTTTTTTGATCTCTCCCGCTTTTGAAAGCTAATAACGACACTGTATATCAAATAAGGAATCCTGCTATTTCCATCCAGCGAAAAGAATATCATTTACCTTCATGCAAAGCGATGTCAAGCAAATAGATGTTGCAAAGTTTCAGCTTGACAGCATATCCGCTGGCACAAAGATTCGTACTTATCTTGTTATTAACAACTCACCTGATGGAGAATAGTTGTCATTTCCAATCATCGTTACCTGAAGCTAGCGTCCGAGCACAACATTGTTAGTTACAGCTAGTATCTGTGTAGATGAAAACACGAAAGCCCAGTTTAATTCAGGATATCTTCGAGGAACTGGACGTTTCTGAAATGCAGGGTACCTCCTTTGGGCTCCTGCCCTTAACAGTCCTGTTTTTGCCGTTGGTTGTCTTCAAAGGTAGGTGAGATCAGCTTGGTCTAGCTCGGATCTTTCCTAGTAACGCGACCAGTAGCCCAGCCAGCGTATCACCTATGCCTTTACAAAATATGGGACACACTAACTTGTTTCTGGATATCCACAATGGAGAAAAAAGGTATCGATTAGAGGACAAATTGGCAATTTCATAGCGTCATTGGACTGACAGGTCCTACCCCGCTACCTAACTCTGAAATGAAAGCTTAAATCCTCTTTGCTTAAATGCTATATCTGATCTAGTGGCATTAAGCAAAGGTTCTAAAGCTAAACCCCCCAAATTTTCCGTGCTTCATCAAAGGTGACTGGCTTTTTTGACTGGTCCTGAATCGAGTGAGCTAGCGGATTTTCTCCCACCCATCGGTTATCAACCGAATCGGTTTCAGGCTGAAACCGAATGTCACAACTGACTCGCCACTGGTCCGACATGTTTCGCGTGGAGGTATGAAGCGTATACATGGTGAAAATGATGACATCACCAGCTTCAAAATCTGCGGTTTTCCATGCTCCTCCGAACTGTTCGCTAATCGCTAACGGGTCGGCACCAAAATGCCCAGGCGTGTGGTCCTGATCGACATCAGTCTGCCCATAGGTTTGTCGTATCTTGTCAAAACTGGGTAGATTATGCGAACCTACAAGTATAGCCAGAGTACCTTTCTCCACCGGAACATCTCCAAATGGTATCCAGCAAGTATGTAATCGTTGGGAACCTCGACCCATGTAAACCACGTCGAAATGGGGACCGGCTGCTCTGCCAGGCGGCATCATGCGTAACCACTTATAATCGAAAGTTCTAGCAGGTTGATCAAAGAGGCCTTGAAAAAAATTAAAAAGTTCTTTTCCTTCCAGAACCCCCAAAACATCAGGATGATGCGTGACGGCTTTTTCACCCATGGTCCGAGACGGCCGACCATCTGGATTGTAAACCCCATCTATCAGGTCAGTATCAGACTTGAACGGAACTTCGCCGTTTTCATCAGCATACGTCAGTATTGTTCTTCTGGCTTTAATTACAGTATCCCGATTTATCAAACCACGGATCAGCAGATAACCGTCTTCTTCCATCTGTGAACGTAAAGCGGAACTATTGCCCAACAAATCGTTGCAATCCCTGAGTTCACCTAAATTTTGGCTTTGAAAGGTGACTTCGCAATCACCCAGATAAGTAAAAGGTCGCATTGGCATTCCTCAATTGGTAACAAGTGAAAGATTGAATTTTGGTTGTCCTAAACACCTTACTTTGGCAAAACAGCTGAATTCATTTTATCCCAGCTTGGAACGTGAATCTACTATTATCTGTCAAATTTATTTAGATTCCCACATCCTGTGGGCAGGCAGTATTTTTCGCAATTCGATTCTCGTTGCGCTGGTCATGTTAACTTGATAGAATTTAGGTGCACTGTATCTAGGAGGAACAACATCACCTCGGCATTGATGATCGGTACTGGTGAGTATACTACCGGTTACGTCCATACCACAGCCAGTTCTTCAGACAAGAGCGCGGGGGTTATAGCCCTAACGCTTTTCGATCTGCGTCGACAGGGAAAAATTGGCCGAATCGCCATGGCTGGTACCAATGGCACCAAATACCCTGCCATTCGCCGACATCTGAAAGGTCAGATTGCCAACGTCTACAAAGAGATGGACGTTAGCTTCGACGCTTTCCCAAATGACGATGTTTTATCAGATCCGCAAGCCTATCTTCGTGGATTGGACATGATGTCGCCCGGTGATTTAGTAACCATCTTCACGCCTGACGACACCCATTTCCAAATTGCCCTTGACGCCATCGAACGAGGTCTACACGTGTTGCTACCGGTTAAGACGCTAAAGGAACATACAACACTGACCGATGCCGCCAACCGCCAGAACGTACTGGTGGCAGTGGAGGTTCATAAACGTTGGGATCCTATTTATGTTGATGCCCGAGACCGAATCCGGAATCTGGGCGATTTCAGTTTTTTCAACGCCTACATGAGCCAACCCAAAAAGCAACTGGAAACCTTCCGTCACTGGGCCGGAAAATCGAGTGATATCAGCTATTACCTGAATTCACATCACGTTGACTTTCATGCTGGGTCAATCGGTGACTTTGCTCACCCCGTAAGTGTCACCGCCACTGCCTCCACTAGCGTTGCTAATCACTCACCTTTTGAAGTCGATACCGAGGACACAATCACCCTGACAACGCAGTGGAAGAACACCAGCAGCCAAAATCTGGGCACGGCTATTTACACTGCCTCATGGATTGCACCCATCAGTGATGTCCATTCCCAACAACGCTTCTTCTACATGGGGCACGAAGGTGAAATTATTGTAGATCAAGCGCACCGTGGTTACAGCGTTGCCACGGATGCGAACGGTTATATCTCAGCCAACCCACTGTTTATGAAATACACGCCAAATACGCAAGGTTATTTCGCGGGTCAGACAGGATACGGTTATCGTAGTATCTCAGCCTTTGTTGATGCCGTCTGCCAGATTCGGGAGGGTGGCACCAGTCCCTCTGATTTCCAAGATCGTCTAGCATCGATTCAACAGACATTGACAATGACGGCTATTCTTGAAGCTGGTCGACAGAGTTTGGATCATGGCGGTGTCCCACAGTTTCTCATCCATGACGACAATGGACGACCAATAACAATCGCTAGTTCTTGACATACCTGACGGGCTATCGTATGCTATCAAACAATTAAGGACAAGGATTTTCAAAAATGATCAGTGAAAAAGATAAAACGCAATTTCAGGAACTTGGATATTTCGTTACTGACGTCGTTCTCGAACCGGATCAACTTCAATCCATGGGGGACGAAATGGATCGTCTCTATCAGGAAGGCATTGAAGAAGCAAAAACCACGAGTGACCCCAAGGCTGTTCTCGCCGCCGAGGGACGACGATCCTATGGACAAGTTCACAATCGAAGCCAAGTAGCAGCTGAATTCGTCAAATCTGAGATCTATTTGGAAGCGTGCCGCGCTTTTATTGGACCAGATGCCGACCTCTATTGGAACCAAGCTGCCACCAAGCCACCAAAACTGGGTAAAACTTTCAGTTGGCATCAGGACTCCGGTTATACCGAGACCATCCCCTTAGCCTACATCACTTGCTGGACAGCTATCAGCGATTCAAATTTGGAGAACGGCGGTATCTGGGTGTTACCAAAATCACACAAATGGGGTGTTTTGGAACATGGAAGTGAAGAACCAAATCAACAGGTTTATGGTGGGTTACGTGCCAAGTTTTCGGATGATAGCAATGCTATCCCGGTCGAAATGAAAGCTGGACAGGTTGCCATCTTCAGTTCATTGACCCTTCACATGAGTGGGCCTAACACCAGCCACGACAGTACGCGGCGCGGCTACGTTCCCCAGTATCATGTCCCCGGTGTCATTCTGAAGAAAACAGGGCAACCGATTGGTGATCAATTCCCTGTACTGCGAAACGGATACAGAATCAATTAAAGACAAACACATATGTGATTCATTCAAAGGAACATCATGGAACTAAATGAACAGCAAGTCAATCAATTTAAGGACGAGGGTTACCTGATTTTATCCAATTTTTTCGATCAGGACGAGGTCAAAGCGTTGGTAATCGAACTGGAAAGATTTTACCGCCAGGACTTGGGAAGAAACGTAGCTACCGATGGTGATGGTGAGACAAGCTCTACCACCATGCACAACTATCAGGTTATACCTCTCAACAACATTAGCAACCTTTACCGGGCACTGCCTTACTGTTCAAAAGTCAAAACGGTTGTCAGCCAGTTATTGGGAGATCCATACATCCGACATCTGGATCAGCTTTTTCTGAAGCCGCCCAGAACGGGTGTTGGAACCAGTTGGCACACGGATAACGGTTACTTCCGCATTAGCGATCCGACTAAGGGAACGGGGATGTGGATAGCTCTTCACGACGCATCATTGGAAAACGGAACCTTGCACGTTATCCCCAACGGTCATAAACTTGAATACTCGCACCAACGTGATCCCTACAGCAATCATCACATCACCTGTGATCCAGATGAATCGAAAGCTGTACCGGTGGTGGTTGATGCTGGCGGGATTGTTTTCTTCAATTATGGCATTCCGCATTGCACCAAAGAAAATAAAACTGACAAAATGCGTGGCGGATGCGCATATCACTTTCTACGCCAAGACTATATCCCGGAGCAATCGCAAAATATGCACAACTTGCCTGTTATCACTGGCTCAGATGCCACGGGAGGGTTACGCGAGTATGGTGTAATAATTGAAGGAACTTGGGAACAGGAAGTTCAGAAATTAGTGAGTTGAAACGCTTTGCAAATACGTATCTCCTCCCATGAAATTTTAATTTCGTTGGGCACAGGATTCCGCTATCTAAGGCAATATGCCGCCGGTTATCATTTCTTCCAGCGCGTTTCCCCGCTGCTTCAAAGGCAGTTCGACCCGACCCCGGCTACGGCTAGATTCGTAGATGGCCAGTAAGACTTCCAGCGTATCCCGACCCTTTCGTCCAGAACATCGGTGTTCCGGACCATCTTCAATCCATCGTAGAAAGTCTTCGAAAATATGCGGTTGATCAAACAATGGTATCGGTTGCCATATACCGCCTGTATCTTCATTTCGATAGCGGGCATCTGAACCAGCCCGAATATCCCCTTTTTCACCGATTAGCATCAGATGATTGCCTGCCGATGGTTTGTACTGACCAGCCTCGATAATACCACTAACGCCGTTTTCAAACTGAACAAACCCCAGTGCTTGCATCTCTGATTCCAGTCCCTCCGACAGGTGCAAACCATCCCGGTGAATCTGTCCAAGCACCCATGAAACGGGAGAGTCATCCAGATAGTATCGCATCAGGTCAGTCTGGTGGGTATGATGCGTCAGCATGGCAGCTCCACGATGAGCCCGAATATAATGGAGTTGGCCAATGGCGTCTTGGTCGATCAGGTTTCTAACATTAGCCCAACCTTGGTTATACCGCAGTTGGTGGCCAACCACCAAGTAGACACCAAATTCATCTGCCTTTTGGACCAATTGGTCGGCTTCCCATAGTCTGGTGGCCATCGACTTCTCCAAGTACAACCCGGTAATAGGAAAATCCAGCACACGACTGGCAACCTGATAGTGGGAAGAGATGGGCGTTGCCACTATGATTATATCCAGCGACTCTTCCTCCAGCATTTCCTCAAAATCATGATAGGTCTTGACTCCCTCCAACGCCAGTTTTTCAAAGTTGACGCCGTTCATGTCGGCGGCGGTGACAACATCAATCCGGTCAATCTGGTTGGCTGTGTTACGTAAAGACATACCCCGCCCGCCACAGCCGATCAGTGCGGCACGATAGATTTTGGTCGGGTTTGACATGGTGTTTCCTTCTTGAATGTCAAGCTAAGATTTTAATTGTGTGCCGATCGGATGACAGTAGAACTGACGATACAATCGTACATCTTTCGGTCACCATCCGTTGCACATCCAGCGGATTGGCTATTAGATCTAACTTTCCAGCTTGGCATATTCCGGGTTGACGCACTGGTGAGTCCAACGTTTCAGTACACAACGCAAACCAATCTCTGATTCTGGATACTGTCCTTTGTCATCTGTTTCATCAATCCAGTTATTCAGAATCTCCCGATGTTCAGCAAGGATGCTAGTATAATTCGGATTATTTGCCAGATTGATCGTTTCGTGTGGATCGTTTTCCAGATCGTACAACTCTTCGTCAGGCCGATCTAGGCACCAAAACGCCGCCTGCACATCGTTCAGTTTACCGTCATCGTACATATCATGCAACAAAGTCATAAAGTTAGAACCATCCCGATATTGGGGCTGCATGTATGGTCGGTCGGTCATAAAATTGCGAAGGTAACCATACTTTTGTGTGCGCACAGCACGAATCCGGTCGATAGTATAGTCGCATCGGTCTTTGGCTGCTACTACGTACTGACGCGGCGTGAAATTGGAGGAGAAAAGATGTTGTCCTTCCATCTCATCTGGTACTTCGAGATCTGCCAAGGCCAGCGAGGTGGCGCTGATATCGATCCCACTGACCAGATCCTGTCGGACAATCCCAGGTTGCAACCGATCCATGTGACCCAACCCGGAAATAATCAGGGGAACTTTATGTCCTCCTTCATAAATGAATTGCTTGTGTCGTGGCAGACGCATACCATGGTCGCTGAACAGAAAGATGATCGTATTTTCAAGTAGGCTATCTTCCTCTAGCCGCGTGAGAATTTGACCGACCTCGGCGTCGGTATGGCTAACGCAATCATAATGCAAAGCGATCTCATCCCGAATGATTGGATGATCCAGGTAGTACGGTGGTACTGTGATAGCCGATGGATCCGCATGTCGTTGAAGGTTGGGGTTCCCAAGCTGTTTTCCACCTGTAAGTTGAATCTGTCCGAAAAAAGGTTTACCGTCTGGACAACCCGACCAATCACTGCCATCCTGTGCACCTTTGAATCCCATCTTTGGGTTATCGTGATGGTAGGAATTAGTGCCATGGCGGACAAAATTGTAATCCTTTTTGCCTTCGATAAACGTGTAGTAACCAGCATCACGGAAATGTTCAGGAATAGTAGACACACCATCAGGCAGTGCGATGGCGTCATAGTCTTTCCCCATGTTCATTCCCCTAAAGTCTGGTCTTGAACTCCGATGGTTGTGCGCACCAATTGTCGTCTGATACATACCAGTAATAACAGCTGATCTGGAGGGTGAACAAACCCCAGCCGGCATATACGCTCGGTCAAACCGAACACCATTTTTAGCCAGCTGGTCTATGTTCGGCGTTGGTACGACCTGATGCCCGTAACATCCCAGCCAGTCATTCATATCTTCGATGAAGATCCATAACACATTTGGTGAATTCATAATCACTTAGTTCCTCAATGCAGATTGCAAATCGTCACTGGTTCCAATCCAGAATCATCCGGAACTGGTCTTCGGATTGCGGTGTGATTGGATGGTTCCACCGTTTGAGGCAGCCGACCGTACTCCAGTATTGACTCAACTCTCGGAGCGATTCCTCACCGGATAATCCCTGCCCGACCAGATAACAACCGATAACGGTGCCAGTCCGACCAACTCCACCCCAACAATGGACAACTACTTTATGTCCAGCTTGTATGTCAGACTGAATGGTATCCAGGATCCTAGCCATTCCATTTCGACTGGGAACCGAATAGTCTACAATCGGTTTTCGCCTGTAGACTGTTGCCAAGTTTCGATCTTGAGACTCTTGGCTCAAAATCAGGTCATAAGGTTCAAGTTCTTTCGGCTGAGTTAGATCAATGAAACAACTCAATCCAGAATCCAAGTATTTGTTGATACGGAAACGTGTTTTCGCTAGATCCTGATGTCCGGGATATTCACTGGCCAGAAGATGTGGATTGACCCAATAACAGTTTTCAATTGGTTTGTTCAAGTTGGCCCGGTCTTTATCGGTACAGTCACGATTTCTCCTGTTTAAGGCAACCATATTCATATTGTATCAGCAAGTTGACATATCGTCCAACTATGACTATAATTCATCTTGAATTCCTGTGCCTCTTTACTTGAATTAAGTAAAGATTATCCAGCTTTTTAGAGCCAATCTTCTCCAAATTTTAAAAAAACAAAAACGCCTAGGAAAATAACCGGAGAAGATTACGATATAATGGGGGAAATTAAGGTTTACGGAACGGATTATGACACCTGAACAACGATACTTTTTTGATGTGTCCGGATATTTACATTTGGAAAACGTTCTTAGTCCTGAACAGCTAGAAGCCTGTCAAAAGGCAACACAACGGTATATCGATACCCCAACTGATCAACTTCCAGAAGGATTTGGTAAAGATGGCAAACGTCATATAAACGGATTTGCCTTTGACAAAACGTTGGAAGCTCTGGTTTTTCATCCAAAGACATGGCCAATCATAATGGAACTAACGAACAGTAAACCACGCCTAACCAGCGGTACCTTACAAGTTGATCTGCCTGGTGCGGAAGGAGGCGGGCTTCATTGTGCCCGAGACGACTATGGTTGGGAGAGTTGTCGATACGAGATCCGCAATAACAAGATCTACTGCGACAATTTTGTCATTTTCCCCTATTTTGATGACGTTTTTCCAGGTGATGGAGGACTACTGGTAGTCCCAGGTTCCCACAAGGCATCTTTTCCTCGGCCGAAAACGATGTTTTACAATGGGAACATAATCGATACCGATGACTTACCGCAGGGAGTGATCAACTTGACGCCGCGTGCCGGCGATGTGCTGATTATCTCAGAATTGTTAACACATGGCATCTTGCCTTGGAATCCATCGGATCGTATTCGCAGAATCCTGGTTTTGCGCTACACGCCGCAACATAAAGGTGGGGGCGGACCTTCAGAAGTACTGAAAGCCTGCTTATCGTCCGAGACCTTAGAGCTGATGGAAGCGGCCCACTATACACATACCAAAGATATTACCGGACAAAACGAGATTCGCATCGATTGATTTCAGATCAACAGCTAGCAATTCTCAAAAAGGAAGATCAGTAAGGCATAATACTAAAGGGGAAATGAGATGCAGATTTTCGATCGCTACACCAACCTTCTTGATTGGACGAAGTGTAAGGAAAACCATCCCAGAGTGTTGGGCCGCACACTGGATGGATCACCTATAGCCTGCTGGCAAAGTGGTGGAGATAAGAAACCAGCCATTTTCATTAGCGCAGGCAGTCATTCGACTGAACAAGCTGGTGTCACCGCCGCAGTTGAACTAATTGATCAACTTGAAACGGATCATCAGATCTATGTTATTCCTTGCCGTGATCCAATGGGCATGAACGGGTTTCCCTATGTCTTAAGTCTCAGTTTGGGTGAAGAACCAGAACTGGGTTCCGTCGAAGATAGCGAAGAAATTCTGAAAGATAGTGGTGAAGTGCTCTACCAAGATGAGGAAACGCTTCTGGTTATCATCGGTGAGTATGGTTATTCAACTAGCGGTCTGTACGGTCGATTCTTCCCAGGCGAAGCTTTTCTAGAACCGCTGGTTGGACGCCGCATCTTCTTCCCATCAAGTGCCGAAGGAATTGAAGGGACGGCACCATTCCAACGAGCCTATACGCTGGTCGTCAGTCCGACAGGCGAAATTCTCCACATCAACCGTTTCCATGACACGCCTTGGGCACCAGTAGAAGTGCGGTGTACACGCCGCCTGATGGCCGAAATTAAGCCAGGCCTAACGCTGGATTTACATGAGTACGGCGGCGACGCTTTCTGGTTTTCTGCCCGGCACCAGCAAGGTGATGATGACCAGGTCTGGGAGCAAAAGATAGCTGATGGCATAATCCAAACCGTGGTCGAATCTAATACAAAATTGGTGGAGGAAGACTATCTGCCTGGCTCTTTCTTCACCAAAGGTCAACCAGGTGTCTTCTGGCTCAACCCCCAACAAAGAGGTGAAGGCTTGAACCTAGCTGATTTTGCTGCTAACCAATATGGTCTCTCCTTTACTATCGAGACGGGTATGCAGTCGGGCTTTCAACATCGTGTCCGTACTTCCATGTTGGCAGCCCAAACTGCTGTGAATGTCTTCGAGCGGCGTTACGCATAGAATCTATCAGTAACTGCCATTTTCCCTTGCTATGTTAGGTTGGTTGCCAAAATGTTTTATGTCTACGGCCTCCTTTAGGGACGAAACTGTAAGGAATATAGATCAGCGTCCTTCATGACGAAACGCAACTGAATAGGCTGACCTACAAACGCGGTCAGGTCGGATTGCGATTTCCACGTCACGACGTAGGCAACTTCATCCCCGTAAATCTCAGTAGATTCGTCCAGCGAAAATCCGCTCAAAGGTTGGCCATTTAGATCGGTAACTTCTACCTGGATACTACCAGCAGCCGAAGTGGAGAAGTTAAGGGTGAGTTTGGTCCCCGAAAAGTTGAGTGGATACGTTACGAATTCGCCACCAGCATAGGAAGCATGAATAGAGGCAAAACCATCATTTCGCAGTGTGAACCGCCGAAGACGGCAGTGGCCGTCCACCGAATAGTAGTTCTCGTTGGAGTAAATAGA
>JYMV01032340.1_pt1 | contig 11009 bp, 11 predicted proteins | sample 338911 | NCBI WGS metagenome assembly JYMV01 (sample SAMN03354496, study PRJNA234377) | hydrothermal vent metagenome | biome: Deep sea; feature: Hydrothermal plumes at the Eastern Lau Spreading Center, Western Pacific Ocean; material: Seawater | place: Tonga | collected 2009 | depth 2000 m m
GCTCTATCTCTATTGAACTCTGAAATCTCTCATAGTCCCTTTTAAACATTGCCACATATGCTAATAGGTGATAACCAAAATTGGTAGGTTGAGCATGTTGAAGATGGGTCATTCCGGGAATTAGGGTCTCTGTATGTTGTTCAGCTAAATGGACGAGAGTTTCAATCAGTTCTACTATCTGTTTTGATATTGATTTGCTCTTATTCTGAACATATAGCCTAAAATCGGTAGCTACTTGGTCGTTTCGACTTCTAGCGGTGTGAATTTTCTTTCCAATATCTCCAACAATTTCGGTAACCCTCTTCTCTATCGCCATATGGATATCTTCATCTTTGATATTGAATTGGAAATCTCCCCGCTCTATCTCTTCTCTCACAATTTCGAGAGCCTCTATAAGTCTATCAACCTCATCGTTTGGAATAATTCCCTCTTTTCCTAACATAGCAACATGAGCAATAGAGCCTTGAATATCTTCTCTATATAGTTTCCTATCGAATGGTATAGATGCATTGAATTGGTCTAATAGATTAGATGTAGTTTCTCGAAATCGACCACCCCACATTTTCGCCATTACTTTACTCCTCTATCTTTGATATAGTAGGCAAGATGCCACAAAGGTTTTACATAAGACAATAAAAATAGAATTTTGTATTTCCAGTGTCCAGATTGAGCTTTTCTTAATTCTTCTCTCGCCTCTCTCCATCTATTTTGAGAAATCAAATATCGAGCCTTGAAATTTGCTACTGAGCTATATGCTACTTTTTTCTCTTGTGGATACTTTTCAGCCAATTCAGGATTGGAACTGAAAATATCGTCTAATGTCTCTTTGGTTTCAATCCACCATCTATCCATTTTCCTATTTGTTAGAGAGTTGGCAAGTTTTCGATATTTTACAAGTGGTTCAGGAATTACAGCTACTGGATATTTAGATGCTATTTTCATAAATAGGTCGAAGTCGGGAGCATACTCTTTTGTAGTATCGAATTGTATATCTATATTATTTCGAATTACCACACTCTGCATATTGATTTCATACCGTTTCAGAAGATGAGGAAAGATGTATCCGCTTTTTGCAGTTACTCTATATTCTCTTATCTTTTTTCCAAACTTGTCAATGAATATTACCCCTGTATAGGACATTTGAACATCTGGAAATTTTTCCATAGCTTCTAATTGCTTCTCCAACTTTTGAGGAAGCCAAATATCATCAGTATCCAGAAATGCTAGATATTCACCATTGCAGTATTGCAATCCAAATTGTCGAGCCTCTCCAAGTGGGATAGTTTTGGAGGTTTTGAAATATTTCAAGCGACTATCATACCCTTTTGCAATTTCGCTACTGCTATCAGTGGAGCAGTTATCGATAAATATTATCTCCCAATCTGAATAGGTCTGATTGTAGATGGAATCTATCGCTTCTTTAAGATACTTTTCGCAGTTGTAGCAGTTCATCAAAATAGAGAATTTAGCCATTTACTTTCCTGTTTTGGAGAAGTTTGAAAATGTTTCGTATCTCCTCCGAAAATCTATGTTGAAATTTGAAATTTATCAATTTTTGTATCTTGGATATATCAACCTCCAAATTTTGAGGTTTGGTAGTGTCTTGATGGTTGATAATAATTTCAATCTCTTTTTGAAACTCCTCTCTATATACATCTCTAACAATATTTGCAATTTCCAAGATAGAAAGAGATTTACCATATCCAAGATTGTATATACCATTTTCGACAAAATTTAGAGACTGCTCTACCACTCTACACACATCAAACATAGAAACAAAATCCCTTCTTTGTAATCCGTTTCCTTTGAGGATAATTTTTCCTTTTTCGAGAGCCATTTTTGATAAGTCATTTAAAACTAAATACCATTTAGATGAATTTATATCTTTTGGTGCTCCGTAGCTGTTTGTTAGTCTAAATATTGTATATGGAATATTGTAATTATCACTAAACATCTGAATATATTGTTCAGCAAATAGATGGGTTATTGCATAATCATTTTTTGGCTTAGTTGGAGTCTCTTCTGATATATATCCTTCTGATGCTCCATACACATGAAAAGTGCTAAAATAGATAAATCTTTTGATTTTTCTCTCTTTTGCTATCTCTAATATATTCCTCGTTCCTAAGCTATTTATTTCAAGTGCTTTTTTAGGATAATCTGGTAAAAAATAGTCGTTGAAACTGGCAAGATGGATAATATAGTCTATCTCTGATGGTATCAAAATTTGTAGATTTGTAAAATCGCGAATATCCCCTCTAATTACCTGAAAATTTCTTTCAATTAATATTGAATCCAAATTTGAACGGGTGGATAAAACATATATTTCATAGTTTTTCTTAGACAGATATTCAGTAATCCATAATCCCAAGTTACCTAATCCACCTGTAATCAGAATTTTCTTACCACCCATATTCAAACTCTTTCAAATCTCTATTTATCGCTTCATCTGGATTATGTTCTATATTTGCAATATTGATGATGAGGTTGAATTCTCCCAATCCCTGAAAAGCCACCCATAATTTAGGGGGAATTGTCAATCTATAATAGTTCTTAGGAGATAGGATATACTCCTCAAACTCTCCACCTCCATTGGTAATTACAAATTTCACCTCTCCAACTGGAACAGCGAGATTTAGCACCATCTCTCTATGTTTTTTCCACCCCTTGATTTCTCCCCTGTTTATAGTTGTGAAATATGCTTCTCCAAAACCGGCAAACCCATTAGATGACTTTTTAAGGATATGGAATATATTTCCTTTCTGATGGTATATCTCTCTCTCCTTAGTTGCAATAACCCCTAACAATCTGTTCCTTTGAAAATTTTTAATTATAATTGTATCAGTTGTAATTTCGATATATGGAATATTTACCTTTCTCTAAATTGGAGTTTTTAATGGCTACTTGTTTAAGCAGTGTTCAAGTTGGAAATAAATCGATACCTTTCATATTTGAGGAATCCCACCAATTACCAATTGTCCATCTAGATTTGGTATTTCAAAATAGTGGTTCTATATTTGATGGTGATTTGCCGGGATTGGTTCATCTCGTATCCAAACTATTGAATGAAGGTAGTGGGAAATCGGGAATAGATAAGTTTGTTCAGAAACTGGATTCAAATGCAATAAAACTATTTGCAATAAATGGGTATGAATCATTCTCTATCTCTATTACAACTCTAAAAGAGAAACTGCCACAAGGGATAGAACTTTTAAAAGAGCTATTGGAATATCCAAATTTAGATAAAAAAGTGTTGGAGAAGGTCAAAAATAGAACTCTCTCATCAATTTTGAAATTTAGTGATGATTTCGACTATCAAGCATCTAAAAATTTGCAAAAGTTGATTTTCAACTTACCCCCTATTTTTGGAGAAAGCGAAACAATTAGAAAAATAGAATTAGCACATATAGAGAAATATATTAGAAACTACCTCATCGTTGAAAATGTAGTTCCTGTTATTGGTGGAGATGTTGGAGAAGATGAGGCAAAAGAGATTTTGCAATCACTAATAGCAGTTTTACCAAATGGAAAAAGCAGAGAGCTACCAAAATTGGAGTTTGCTCCTAAGAAGGATAGGATAATAGAATATAGAGACACCAAACAATCCTATATCTATTTCGCTTCTCCTTTCAACTTGCAATATAGTGATGAAGATATATACAAAGCTAAGGTGATGTTTTTTATTCTCGGTTCATCAGGATTTGGAAGCAGGTTGATGGAGGAGGTAAGGGTAAAACATGGATTGGCTTACTCTGTGAGTGGTAATCGTCATATTTCCAAAACTAGGTCATACTTTTCTGGGCATCTCCAAACATCGATTGAGAATCAAGATAGAGCAATAGAGTTGGTAGAAAATGTAATTGGGGAATTCATCAAAAAAGGGGCAACTGCTGAGGAGCTGAAATCGGCAAAAGACTTCATATTGGGTAGCGAACCTCTCCGAAATGAGACTTTACCCCAAAGATTGGGACAAGCTTTTAATAATTACTACTATGGACACTCTATAAATCATCATAAAGAGACATTGGAAAAAATAGCTAAATTGAAATTGTCTGACTTGAACAAATTTATCAAAAGCCACAAAGAGATATTAGAACTTAGATATTCAATTATCACACAAAAAGGGAAATAGGTTGAAACTCTTCAAATTCCTTGAAAGATTCTTTCCAAAAATATTTATCGGAATATGGTTGAATGGTGGTAGGTATCATGTATATACAAAATGGCTCTACTCATCCGGTGGTTCTAAACAGGAGAGCTTAGATTTTGATGCCGATGTTGAGATGGATAAACTTTTTGACTATCTAAATGGATTGCAAAAAAACAATATTGTTACCTATATAGCAGTTTTGGACACCTCATCTATTCAGGGGGCTATCCCTACTACTGAGACTAAGAGCTATCTCAAATTCCCAGAAATCAGGAAAATCAGAGATTTCAATGATATTATCTTCAAGCCCCAAGACGGTTGGAGTCTCTTCTCTCTAAAAACTGAGATGTTACATATTCAGAACAAATTTCAAGCTAGTGGGATAGATTTCATCTTCTCCCCTTTTCTTTTGCCAGATGTAGTTTCCAAAAGATTTCAACTACCTCCATCTACTTCAATGTTTATTATCACTGAAAAAGATTTCACAATAGTGGCTATATTTAAAGAGGGTAAGCTCCTTTATGGAATGGTTGCCGATGAGGTTGATGATAATGACAAAGTCATATCCAACACTATTCACGAGGTTGAAAATAATGAGATATTCAATTTTGGAGAGATAGATACAGATATAGAGAAAGGTATCAAATACAAGGAGCAGAGTAGCAGTGCCTACTTTGATGAAGACGATAGCGATGAGGTAGAAGAGATAAAAGATGATGATATATTGGACTTATCAATATTTGACAATATCTCTTTTGAAGAGGAGAAAAAAGATGAAAAAGAGCAGATAAAATTGGTAAAAGAGGATAAAGAGAAGAAGCGAGAAGAGTTGGAAAAATTTTTAGATGAAGAGATTCAAGAGGAACAACCGAAAACAGATGGAGCTATTGAGATAGAGACCACCATAGACCACGAATTAGTATATGAAATAGTTACTCTGAGTGTCCATCAATTCTATCACGAAGAGATATACCCTTCTGACTTTATCGAAAACTGCTATATCTTAACAAATTTGAAAGTTCATAACTCATTTATCCAAAAGTTAGAAGAGGAGTTCAGTTTTGAAACTGAAAAAATCAGAATAGATATAGCTGAACTCTTAGTATCTTTGATAGGGGAGGAGTTGAGTGGAGACTAAATATAGCTATATAGAGCCACGAGTAAAAAGGATAATATCGCCAGAAGTTGGGCTAATTCTCTCATTTTTCATAGTTGTATTTCTATTCATAATAGGGATATTGATATATCTATCTTTTCAGATAGGAAAGTTTGAAGATATAAAACTCTCCTATCAACACCAAATAGAGAAGGTGAAATATCAGACATCAATAATAGATGAAGATATTGGAGTAATTCAAAAGAGTATTGCCACCTCATCGACACTCCACAAACGAAATCTATTTTTTCTCTCTTCAATTCAAAATATTTTGCAACTGGTGCCGGAAAAAATCACAATATCAAAGTTAGAGATGAAAGAGAGAGAGCTAATTATTTACGGAACAACTCCAACTAAGGATATATATAATCTTCTAATGTTAGCTCCTCTGAAATCGATATTTGACAAAAGCTATACCAGTTTCTATTTACAAGATAATGGGTGGTATAAGTTTGTTTCATATAATTCGATGGACGACAATTTGACAATATTTAGGGATAGGTAAATTGTTTCGCAATATATATAGAGATAAAAAGGTTCTAATTACAGGACATACAGGATTTAAGGGTAGTTGGCTTACAACTTGGTTGTTGAAATTGGGAGCGAAAGTGGTCGGAGTGTCGAAAGATATTCCAACTACTCCATCAATGTTTGAGGTGTTGAAATTAGAAGAGAGAATAACTCACTATATAGCTGATATTCGAGACTTGGAAAAGATGAAAGAGATTTTTCAAAGAGAGAAACCAGATTTTCTATTCCATCTCGCGGCTCAACCGATAGTATCAATCTCATACCAAAATCCGATTGAGACAATCTCATCAAATATATTAGGAACTGCAAATATATTAGAGACTCTAAGGGTTCTCAATCTCAATATCACCGCTGTAATCATTACAAGCGATAAAGCATATGACAATATAGAACAGGTATGGGGATATAAAGAGACCGATAAACTTGGAGGTAAAGATATATATAGCGGTTCAAAAGGTGGGGCTGAACTGGTAATAAACTCCTATTTTCACTCCTTTTTTAAAAACAACCCAAATATTAGGATAGCAGTTGGACGGGCTGGAAATGTGATAGGGGGTGGAGACTGGGCAAAAGATAGAATAGTTGTAGATTGTGTGGAGGCTTGGAGTAAGGGCGAAAAGGTGGAAATTAGAAGCCCCAAAGCCACTCGCCCTTGGCAACATGTTTTAGAGCCGTTGAGTGGATACCTCAATCTAGGGGCTGAACTCTATAAAGATAGAAAATTTCACGGAGAGGCTTTCAATTTTGGTCCTCGTGCCGAGCAAAATAGAACCGTTTTAGAACTCCTTACCGATTTAGCAAGATATTGGGATATTGAAGATGACCCCTATATTGTAACCGATAATATCCCTTTTCATGAGGCTGGACTGCTCAAATTGAATTGTGATAAAGCCCTCTTTTATTTGAAATGGCAAAGTGTCTTGGAATATCCCGAAACAATTCGATTTACCTCTGAATGGTATTACAATTTTTACAAAGGAGACCAAGAGAACTACCAAAAGACTATCCAACAGATAGAGGAGTATGAAGAGTTAGCAAAATCTAGAAATCTGAGATGGAGTATAGATTAGTCTCTCCATCTAAGGAGTAAATCACCATATGCATCTATCCTCCTATCTCTGAAAAAAGGCCATATATCTCTAATCTCGCGAGTCTCCTCTCTGCTAACTTCTCCATATATCACAACCTCATCACTTTCGGAAGCTCTCGCTATCTCCTCTCCTTTTGCATTGAGAATAAAGCTATTTCCCCAAAACTTTATCCCTTTGAAGTTACCCGATGGGTCTTTTTCGAAACCTATTCTATTTGCGGTAGCCACTGGGATACCGTTTGCAATCGCATGGGACTTTTGGATAGTTATCCATCTCTCTAATTGGGCTTTCTGTTCTTCTATCGGCTCCTCTTCTAAAAATCCGATTGCTGTTGGATATATCAATATCTCAGCTCCTGCCATTGCCATAAGTCTTGCTGGTTCAGGAAACCATTGGTCCCAACATATCAGAACTCCCAACCTCCCCACAGATGTATCAATAGGGGTAAATCCCAAATCACCCGGTGTAAAATAGAACTTCTCATAGTAAGCTGGGTCGTCTGGGATATGCATTTTTCGATATTTTCCCGCTATCGTTCCATCTTTTTCAAAGACAACAGCGGTATTGTGATATAGTCCCTCTGCTCTCTTCTCAAATAGTGAAGTTACCAGAACCACCCCATATCTCTTAGCCACCCTGCTCCAAAATTCCAAATCTCGTTGGTAGTTTTGAGCATAATCGAAATTTCTAACATCTTCTACTATACAGAAATATGGGGATTGATGTAGTTCCTGTAATATGATGAGGTCGGCTCTCTTCGATGCCTCCTCAATCTTTTGGACAATCCTAGAATTTATATCCGGACTATAAGCCATTTGAATAAGTGCTAATTTCATCTTATAATCTCTCCACTTTTTAAATATTTTACTATACAGGAGAGGCGATGAGATTTCTAATAGCTATCCTCCTTCTATCTGGTGGGGCATATCTATATCTCTACTTCAATCCATCATATAAGTTATCTATGGAGGCAAAGATATATTACTCAATGGGAGAGTATAGGATAGCCCTAGAACTTGCCAATCAAGCTTTGGAGTTGAGGAGCTATAACACTATGGCTTTTCATATCAAAACTAGAAGCGAAGAGGCTCTAAAAATTATCAACTATATTGAAGAGGCTGATAAGTATCAGCAGGAGATAATAGAAATCCTAAAAGAGCGACCTATTTCAAAAGAGAATAAATATAGAATCAAGATGATGAGTGATATTGTCATTGGAAACTATGAAGCCCTCTCTATGACCTTTGTAGAAGATGAGAAATTGAAAGAGGAGGCACTCAAAAGATACCAGAAATTCCAGAAACTGAATCGTAATATTGTAGAGAGTATCGAAAAAGAGGAGAATCGCCTATCTTCTGATTACTAAAACAGCTTGAAAAGAGAGGGGAAATTTTCCGGGTCTTATTAGAAACTCTCGCAGTTTTGCAATTGGAACTCTTTGCACTCCTCCCGATACACCGCTATTTTTAATATATTTCACCGCTTCCAATCTTGAAGAAAATTCCATTTTGTAATCTAATACCTCATATTCCCAACTCTGGACAAATTCCAATATCTCAGATTTGGAGTAGATAGGTGATGATATTTCTAATTCCTGATGGAGTTCTTGAAATGTTCTACTTGTAAATATAGAAAAGTAGAAAGGTATATCTATCTCTGAAAACCTATTTAGAAATCCTCCAATATCTCTACTCCATTGTAGGGCTGAGTTGGATATTGCTATATCGTAGTTTGAAAACTCTATATTCCAGAAGTTCGGAGAGTCGAAATCTATAATTAGTTTCTCAATCTTTGGAGATGAAGGGTGGAGTTCCAACATCTTTTTAGAAAAGTCCAGAGCTAAGAACTTCTCAACTTTCCAATTGATATTTTTGTATATAGTTCCTGTTCCTGCTCCAATATCTACTATTCGATGAGGTTGAAAATCGATTTTCGAGATTAGGTATTTTGCGATTTTCTCCTGAATAAGGTTGTATTTTGGATATTTTTCAGAGAAACGAGAAAACTCTTTCTCTACCCTGTTCCACCTCATCGTCTATTTTTCCAGATTGAAAACAGAAAGATTATTAGAGAATTTACAACGATAGAAGCTCCACTAGGGATAGAAAAATAGAAAGAGAGTATCAACCCAAAGAAGACAGCGAGAAAAGAGAAGAGGATAGCCATCTGTAAGGTTTGAAAAAAACCTCTTCTATATTGAATAGCTGAGACAACAGGGATAATTATCAAGGCACTAATTAGAAGAGAACCGATAATATGGATTGAAAAAGCAATTAGAAGAGATACAAGAGTGAGAAAAAGGATATTGAGGATTGCTACCTTTATCCCTGCCACTTGGGCAACCTCTTCATCTAGGGATAGGTATATATAGTCGTTGATAAAGAGGAGCATTACTATACCAATCAGAACTCCTATAATTGAGACTATCCATATATCTTCTGTTTGGACTGATAGGATAGAACCGAAAAGGTAGGAGAGCAGAGAAGCATTGAAATTATCACTAAGGCTAATTAGGATAATAGAGATAGAGAGAGAACCAGAAAGAAATAGAGCCAATAGAGAATCTGAATAGAGATTAAATCTATTTCGTAGAAATTCAATAAGCCAAGCAGACAAGAGAACTATTACAATAGTTGTAAAATGTGGAGAGTAGCCTAACACTATTCCAGTAGCTACCCCCAAAAGCGAGATATGAGCGAGGGTATCAGCTAACATTGAATACCGTTTCAGAACTACAAAGATACCGAGTAGAGGAGTGATGAGGGATAAAATAGTCCCTACTATAAAGGCTCTTTGCATAAATTCATATTGAAATATTTCTAACAATATAGGAACTCCTTGATTTGAAATTTTCTATTCAATTTCTTGAACCAATCTAAATCCAATTCCATTACTCTTCTTGTTTTTCAAATACTTAGCCCTATTGGAGGAGCGGAGATAATATTTTCTAGTTCTCCAATCTCCTCCTCTGATTACTTTGTATTTGTCTTCTCTTTTGTCCATGTAATCTACATGATAGCTATCTTGGCAAAACTCCCATACATTCCCTTGCATGTCATAGACCCCAAATAGATTGGGTTTTTTCAATCCCACTCTGTGAGTAGTTCCATTAGAGTTTTTGACAAACCAAGAGTAATCCTCCAACTTTCCATAAAGAAATCCATAATCCAAATTCAAATCTCCTTTTGCCACATACTCCCACTCAAACTCTGTTGGTAATCTATATTTTTTACCATCTCGTTTAGAGAGCCATTCAGCAAATGCGGTTGCATCTTCCCAAGAGATACCGACAATAGGACAACTTTCATCAAAACAGATATTGCGATACTTTTTCATAGTTCTATTTCGATACCACTCTGGATAGTGGCTCTGGGTAGCTTTTGCAAACTCCATATACTCTCCAATAGTTGTCTCATATTTGCTAATATAGAAATCCTTTGGTATCTCTATCTCTTTGGTAGGTTTCTCGTCAAAGTCTCCATTTTCTGAGCCGAATATGAACTTTCCTTTTGAAATCTTCACAAATTCCATCTTTTCGAGGGGTGAGATTTTTGGTAGTTTCTTATCTCTAAATTGGACTTCAAGGGTAACCAATGCTCCTGTTCTATCTGTGTTCTGAACAAAATAGGGAATAACGATAGATTTTAAATATATCTTCTCATACTCCACCTCATCGGTAATATCTTTCAATATCTCAGAGCCGTTAAAAAGAGTTTCCATCATTTGAGAAGTTTTCGCTATCGACTTATCTATATCCATAATCAACTCTTTTACTATCTCTCTGGTCTCCTTAACAGCATTAGAGTGTCTTCTATCAAACATTTCAGCCTTTGTAAATAGGATACTACTTTTTAGCTCCTCTATATCTCTTTGGACAACTTTGAATCTCTCTTCTAGCTCCTTTTTAGATTTCTGAGCTTCTAACAGGTCTATTGTCAAATCTGAAATCTCTTCACCCACTAACTTTTTATGTTGTTGCAGAATAGCAACTACCTTTTTTCTTGCCTCAATTCTCTTTTCAAGTTTGGAGATAAATTCCTGATGGTCTCTATTGAGTTCCAATATCGTTTTTCTACTCTCT
>JYMV01042526.1_pt1 | contig 11008 bp, 10 predicted proteins | sample 338911 | NCBI WGS metagenome assembly JYMV01 (sample SAMN03354496, study PRJNA234377) | hydrothermal vent metagenome | biome: Deep sea; feature: Hydrothermal plumes at the Eastern Lau Spreading Center, Western Pacific Ocean; material: Seawater | place: Tonga | collected 2009 | depth 2000 m m
TCATCAGTTTCAGATCATTTTTTACAACGAAAGCCCCTCGATATTCAATCCGGCTGGCGAATCGCCTCGAATGTGGTGGGCTGACAACCGAGGGAAGAATATAGCTCAGCGTTTTGTTCGCGGCATCAGTGCTGTGGGTGGTACGAAACACATGTCGGCACTGGAGATGGCACTTCGACTTCAGCCGGATGTTATTTTCTTTCTGACGGATGCGAACCAACCAGGGCTTACCGCTTCCCAACTCGCGCGGCTTCGTCGACTGAACCGAGGCACCACCTCCATCCATGCCATCGAATTCGGTTTGGGGCCAGATTCGGGAGGTAATAATTTCTTGAGACAACTGGCACAACAACACTCCGGCCAATATGCGTATGTGGATGTTTCTCGACTCGAAAGAAAGGTTCGCTGATGGCTGGCTGTTTGAATTCGATGAAAGAAAACTGCCGGGGTATTCCAAGGGTTCCGCTGGGGGCCTGTCTCGCCATGGTGTGCGTTTTTCTCACGGCGGACTTCGTCGCTGGTGAAGATGCTGTGATCGTGGCCACAGGAAAAGGACGCACCACTAAAAAAGGGGAAATTCTCGATTTTACAGGTAAGCAGTTGGTGATTCGAACGCCTGACGGAAACCAGCTCCCGATTCCTGCCAAGCGGGTGATTGACGTCAAAACGAGCTTGGTGCCCCAGCATTTGGCGGCCGATCGATTGTTTGAAGAACATCGTTTTCAGGAAGCGTTCGACGCCTACCGTCTGGCTCAACAAAATGATTCCCGTATCTGGATGCGGCGCCAGATTCTAAGCCGGCAAGTGTCGTGTTTGCAGTCATTAGGCCAACATACTCGTGCCTGCGAAACATTTTTGCTCATTGTGCAAAGTGACCCCTCGACGCAGTTCTACGATGCTATTCCACTGGCCTGGCAGACAGTGGAGCCGAGTTCCACGCTGAGGCAGCGAGCCCGTGGCTGGCTACAAGACCGAGAGTTCCCCGCCGCAAGGTTGTTGGCCGCCAGTTGGGTATTGCCAACGGAGCATCGCAATCAAGCGATTTTCGTGCTGAAAGAATTGAGGTCCAACGAGGACCAGCGAGTTGCCCATCTCGCGACCGCCCAGTTGTGGCGGACCCAAGTCGCCACGGCATCGTTGACGGAAGTCCATCGCTGGAATGACAACGTGGGCAGAATCTCCTCGGGGCTGGGTCAAGGATTTTATTTTCCAGTTGGCCAGGCGTATTTCCAACACCAGCGGTACGAAGAAGCAGCACTTGCGCTAATGCGGATCCCGATCCTGGGCCATCATGACCGTCAGCTAACAAGTGAATCGCTCCTGTTAGCGGCTGCCGCGCTGGAGAAAGTGGAGCGACCGGATTGCGCCCATAGGCTGTATAGAGAGATTCTAACGGCTTATGGCGATACGGCTTCGGCAACCCTGGCCAGAGTGCGTCTGAATGAACAGCAAGCGCAAGATGGGGGATCGTGAAGCGAATACAATTTCACAGTTTTTCTCTTGAGGATCGAGAATTGATTGTCAATCTTTCCACGAGATGGGAATCGGGGAATACTGGAAGGATGAAAGAATGGGAGATATCAGTTTCATGACCGTATTCTTTATCAAGCGCAGTCTAAAACTTGTTTTTGGTTTCTGCCGGTTGGAGCACCTTGGTTTTCTCCCGCGTTTCATTTGTTCCACGAATTGGCAGGTAAATAGCAGGTGTGATGGGCGCAAACCCGAGAGGGGAAAGCGGACGCGGAAATCACTCCGGAACTTGTGGAGTTGTCCCCCCGCAGGTTTAAACCGTCAGATTCAGTTTTCAGGTGCATTGGCAGGCCTGTTGATTGGGGCTTGGTGTCCGTCAACTGCCTGGGCGCAAAACAATGAGGTTTCTTCTGGCGAGACTTCATCGGGGGCACCGCAAGATCTACTGGAAATTGTTTTTTCAGGTGGGTGGGCGGGATTCCCAATCATCGTGCTGCTCCTGGGTTTGTCACTGACAGCTGCCTACCTTGTGTTCGAGCATATGATGACGATTCGGCGAGGCCAACTGATGCCGGCGGGGTTAGGCGATCAAGTGCGAAGCTCGTTGACCACAGGCAGTCTGGCGGAAGCAGATCAAGTCTGCCGTACAAAGCCTTGTTTACTTTCTTTTGTTTTATTGAGTGGCATTTCGGAAATCGAAGGGGGTTGGCCTGCAGTCGAGAAAGCCGCTGAAGATGCGCTCGCCGAACAAGCTGCGAGGTTATTGCGAAAAATTGAGTACCTGTCTGTCATTGGTAATATCGCCCCCATGGTGGGACTGTTGGGTACTGTGATTGGCATGATCGTTGCTTTTCAGACCGTGGCTAGTACCCAGGGTACTGCGGGCGCCGGACAACTGGCCGAGGGTATCTATCAAGCGCTGGTCACGACGGTCGGTGGGCTGATTGTGGCCATACCTTCCTTGGGAGCGTTTGCCGTCTTTCGGAACCGGGTCGATCAACTTGTCGCGGAAGCAGCCTATTTGAGCCAGCACGTGTTGGCACCTTTAAAATGTTTGAGGTCAGTTGAATACGGAGCCACCGCACCACAGCCACCTCCTCCGGTGGCGTAGCAGGACGAAGGTCTCAGAACCGAAGATGGACAAGATGTTCTCGTGCGATGATGCCTGCCGCGAATCACAAACGGTCCCTGCAAGACCGCCACTTCAGTCGGAAGGTTTGAAACGCATGCCAACGATAGTGCGAACGCCGCGCCTGGTACGAGGATCGGGAACGGCTCCGCTGACAGCTTGCTTAAAGTGCTTGGATTTCTGATGCGCATTCCCACAATTTCGACGAGCAATGACCAGCAGTTCAACATGACACCGATGATCGATGTCGTGTTCCTGTTGATCATTTTTTTCCTCGTTTCCAGTCATTTGGCCAAACAGGAAAGCCAGATACCGCTTTCGTTGCCTCGAGCCGAAACTGGTCAGGAGTTACAGGACGAAGCTACTGACCGAGTTACAATAAATGTACTTGCTGATGGCGAAATTCAGTTGGGAGGCAGGAGATTACCGCTGGACGAACTTCGTCGACGTCTTGCCTACGAGCTACATGAGCAGGATGGACGGTTACAAGTACGTATCCGCAGCGACCGCAATGTACCCTATCAGTATGTCGAACCAATTATGTTGATTTGTGCGAAGGCCGGGATTTGGAATGTCCAGATTTCTGTCGTGCGGCAGCAGGAGTCTTGACCTTGAAAAAACCGTCGATCTTGATCGGACAGCGACGACTTGATGTCAAAATGACTCCGATGATTGACGTGGTTTTCCTGTTGCTGGTGTTTTTCGTTTGGACGGCTAGCTTTCAGATCACAGAATATATTTTGCCCAGTGCCCTTTCTGTTAACGAGGGCTCAGGAGATCCGGCGGAGATACGTCCTGAGCAATTAGACTTTGAGCCGGTCGTCGTTGAAATTTTGTGGAAAAATCAGCAGCCAGCATGGATTGTGAGCGAAACAGTGCTCAGCGATCTGGAACAAGTACGGCAGACCTTATTCAGAGTGGCGGCGGTGAAGCACGACTTGCCCCTGGTCATCGATCCCCAGGCGGGTGTGCCTTTTGGAGATGTCATTGACGTTTATGACATCTCGCAGATCGCGGGATTTCAGAAGATTCAGTTTGCCATTGAGGAAATATAGCTGGTGTGGGGACCGGGCAACGAGGGAACAGTACTTTTGGGGAATTCAAACAGAATCTACCGAATGGTCTGTAGCAGATCAGTGGACCGCCCAGACTCGTTGCGTGCCTGGAGCCGGCGGGGAAAAAATTGTTTCTGGGTGCCACGAGTTATACCAGTCTTGCTGACCGTCATCTGGATGTCGCCCTGCGTTGCTGCGTCCAACGAGTTGGACGCTGAATTTTTGGAGGGTTTACGAGCCAGACGCCTGTTTGAACTGGCCGAGATCTGTTGCTCACAGCAGCTGAAACGACAGCAGGCCGGTAGTACTGAAGAATTGCGCTGGGCGATTGAGTTGTCACGCACTTATGCTCAGCATGCACTTCACCTCGAACCGGGTTACCGTGAAACACTGTGGCATCAAGCCCGGGACTGCGTTTCGACCTTTGAAAGTAGTCACCCGGATCATCCCCAGTTAGTGCTTGTCAAGCTCCAACGGGCTCTGGTGGGTTTGGCACGTGGTGAAGTAACCCGGCAAGAGGCGGAAATTACTGCTGCGAGTGGTCAACCCTGGGATGAAGTGCGCGCCGAGTTGAGGCGCGTGATCGGGCTGCTTGACCAGTTGTTGTCAGATATCACTCGTCAGACACGGCAAAGAAATCGAGTTTCCGGCAGTCTCACAGATGCCCAGCTTTACTCGCTCCAGCGAAACGTGAGCCACCAGCTAGTTCGGGCTTACCGTAACCAAGGTTTGGCCTATCCACCACAGAGTGTCGACCGGATCAACGCCTTGACCCAGGCTCTGGAACAACTCGGTCCTTGGGTCTCTCCTCCTCCAACGGAGGAAGTGGTTTGGTCGCTTCGTTTGGAGCACGTTTCCTGCTACCGCCTGTTGGGAGATGCCAGGAGGGCTGGTGCAGCGCTGCAAATGCTTCGCTCCGCAACTCCTCCCGCGTCCGTACAGCCTGAACTCAGAGCGGAGCAGCTTCGGCTGGCCATTGACCAGGGAGAATTGCATCAGGTGGCTCGATGGATTGCAGAACCCCTTGCTGACCAAAAAGTCAGGTCGGCCAATTTGGACTTGGCAGAAATGGAAGGATTGATCGCACTTTGGGCAGCCGGGCCGAAAAATGATCCACAAACGTCGACTTGGCAAAATAAGATTGTCCATAAACTCAACCAGATTGGCCAGTTGCACGGACCTTACTGGAAACGTCGCAGCGGCATGTTGGTTGTCCGGGCGGCGGAAGGTGGAGTTGATGCCGGACACGTCCAGCTACTCGTGGAGACGGCGCAAAATCTCTACGCGGATCAACAGCGGTCGAAAGCAATGGAGGTATATGAGAAGGCCGCCCGGCTGTCGAAATCGCTGGGAGAACGTGATCGCTCTTTTCGTCTTTCATTCACTGCTGCCCGCATCGCGCAGGAACAAGGAGACCTGCAACAAAGTCTAGTACGATTTCGCACTCTGGGGCTGGAGTATCGTCCAGACTCCCAGGCGAGTGAAGCACATCTCATGGCCGTCGCGTGTGCCGCGGATTTAATACGACAAGACCCTGAGGCCTCTTGGGACGAATACATGCAACTGCTTCGGGAACATCTTGAGTCTTGGCCCCATGCAGCGAGTGCCGACTCAGTGAGATGGTCTTTGGGAAATATCTACGAGCGACAACGTGACTGGACGAACGCCGTTAACGTTTATCGTGATATTTCCCTGAACCATGCTCGAAAGGACCGGGCAATCCGGGCGACTGGAAAATGTTGGATTGAAAAATTGAGGCATCTCCAAAATTCAGGATCGAGGACTACCGGTGAGCTGAAAGTTGCGTTGGAGTACTTTGAAAATTTTTTTCGCCGAAACGACGGAAAATTTCCGGAGCGTTGGAGCCCTACAGCGCGAGCGGCGGTATTGGAAGCGGCACGGTTGCATATGCAATGTACCACGCAAGGATTGATGACAGCTCAAAGTTACCTGAAAGCCGTTTTGCGTGACACGAGCCGAGCTTCCTCTCAATGGTCATCTGCAGCGGAAGTCCTGTTGATTGAAGCCTTGGCCCGGCAGGGAAGGATGGAAGAAGCAGGACGTCGACTTGCCATTCTGACCAGGCCATCAACGAATCTGATGGACTTGTTGAAATCTCTCGCTCAACTCAGCAGGCCATCGCAACCTTTCACTCAGCGGCAGCAATCCGCACGTCTTCAACTGATGGCCGTCTCATCTCTAGACCGAGTGTGGAACGAGTTGTCTACTGCGGATCAGGTATTTGCACACCGCAGTCGGGCAGAGGCACTTGCCCTGGTCGGTGATCGTCACCAGGCGCTTCAGGAGTTGGAGCGACTCGTACGGGAGAATCCACGTCATGCCAAGGTTCAAGAGTCTTATGCGCAGCTTCTACTGGAAAATGATGATCGACCTTCCAGGGAGCTTGCTCTGGCGAAGTGGCGCGAGATTGCCAGGCACAGTCGTCCCAAAACGGAAAGTTGGTACCACGCCAAGTATTCCCTGGCACTGACACACTATCGTTTGGGAAACGCCCGTCGGGCGGCGGAAATTTTAGGACTGGTTCAGGCGATACCGCCCGGGTTTGAGGGTGCGCGGGGCAAGCATGACTTTTTGGAACTGCTCAAGCTCTGCCAGGAAGCGGATTGAAGAGTAAGCAAAGTGGCATTTGCAGAGCTGCAGTTGATCAGCATCACGAAACGGGGCAGGCTGGTGATTTTGTTCGAGGACCTGCAGTGGATTCGGGCGTTCTAACGAAACGGGAAAGCCAGGCTGCTACCGGATGAGTGAGGGCAGGTTGTTCCCGGGAGTTGTACGAAAGAACGACCGAGAGAATGCACAGGCGTGGGTGCCAGTGGCAGGGAAGTTTCTTATTTCAGCCGGACCACTGACAATTACAACAAAAGAAGAGGCAGTTCAACGAGAAGTCGAACTGCCTGTCGGAAAGCTGGGCCGGCTGAGAGGGCAACCGGCCACGGTCGGGTGGACGGTTACCAAGGAGCGCGGATGTAGTAAATTCCCATCTGTTGTGTACTGGCGGGATAGTGAGGCGGCGCGCCCAGGTTGCCATGTTCAGTGAGGGTGTTTTGGGGTCCTCGGTGATACTGGTGATAGGTGGGACGCATTTGTGTTCCAGCCACACCCCAACTGTATATCGTCTGTGCTGTATTCGGCGGCGCGACCAGCGAGACGGGACGTCTCGCTTGAGGATGATAATACGGTAAATGCCAAGGACGTACGGCAGCCATTCTGGCCATGTGGTCCCAGCCGAAAACTTTTGTGTTCATTGCGGGAACACAGATGAACGTGGTCAGCAATGTGAGGAGGAAAATGCGGTGCATGAAATTTTTCCTGTGCAGTAAGTTGAACTAGCGCGGGGGCTCGAGCACCCAGTGGACCAAGGCGCGAAGCGATTGGAGTCGGTTAGGGGTATAACTGACGGTTGTTTTGTTTAGACCTCGGTTACCATTGTAATAGTGGTGATACTTTCGCTTGTGTCTATACATGAACTCATGCGGCATGACCGGCTGGTAAGTGTAGTAGGAGTAGCCGGTGACGGGCGGCGTCAGGTTGGGAGACGGGTACATCGTGGCTGAGTACGTTGCCCCACCGGTCGGACCGTTATGAAAGTTGTAGAACAGGTCCGGCCCAGTAGAGGTTGGCTCGCCATACTCACGTGGACTTCCCAGGTGAGCGAGCAACTCGCCGTTTCCGAGGCAGCAAGGGTTGCAGAGACAACATTCGTGCCGTGAACAATTACAGGGGTCTGTGCAGTTGGCCCTGGACTCACACTTTTCACAACCGGAGCACTGCTTCGCATTCGTCTTCAGATCATGTTTCGCAGCCAACACTGTCGGACCAAGAAAAGACAAGTGAACCAGTGTGACCAGCAGAACGGAAACTGGGTGGATTCGTAGCATCATCATCTGCTCCTTCGTCAAAGAGAAGAGGAGAATTGTTTGCGGGGGAGTGGAGTTCGACAGAGTCGGGATGAATGTAGAAAAATTGTCGCTGGGAGTGTCGCAGCGGGAAGGAAAAGGTGGTATGAGCAGATCGAAGTGATATGTGTAGGGACAGGCGAATGGTGTGGCAGCCTGTTAGTAGAATATTCGGCCAGTGAAGGCCATGCGGGTGAATCTTTATTCGACGATTATTCGGTTCGATCGCGTTGCGCCGCCGGTGCGGTACTCCGGCCTACCCGTACCAAACACGTTGAATTGGAGAAAAAGGAAATCCGGCCACCACCAAGTTGTCCGAAATCACTCGTGACGAAGCAGGCAAAACCGTTATAATCGTTACTTTCTTAAGTTCAAGATGTTGCGGCGAATAGGTGAAGGAGTACGTCGGTTGTCTCCCACAAAAACAAAGAAGAAGACGAAAGCCAAGACTTCCACAACCACTAAGCGTAAAGTGAAACGAACGACGAATCACGTTGGGCGAGTTACTCGAAATCGTCGTGTCAGTAAGAACGGTAACGCCCACAAAAAGAGTGGTTCTACCCGGCGACGTCGTGCAACAGCGCAGTCCATGGCTGCTGCTCAGCGCGACATCTCGGTCAGCGAATTCTTTGCCAAGAATCGTCACTTGCTGGGATTTGACAACCCGCGCAAGGCACTGTTGACCACGGTGAAAGAAGCAGTTGACAACTCGTTGGATGCGTGTGAAGAAGCAGGCATTGTGCCCGAAATCTGGGTGCACATCGAGCAGATGGGAAACGGTCGCTATAAGGCAGGTGTGCAGGACAATGGGCCAGGGATCCTGAAAAAACAGATTCCTTTGATCTTTGGCAAGCTGTTGTACGGCTCGAAATTTCACCGGTTGCGCATGAGTCGCGGTCAGCAAGGCATCGGAATCAGCGCGGCCGGGATGTACGGAATGCTGACCACCGGAAAACCGGTAAAGATTGTCTCGAAGATTTCTCTCAGGAAGCCATCCCATTATTACGAGATTCAGATTGATACCAAGAAGAATAAACCCGAAATCCTGAATGGCCGTGGCGAAGGCATTGATATTCCATCCGGCGAAAAAGGAATGAAAACCATGCGCAAGCATGGGATTGAGTGGGTCACTCACTACGACACCGAAGAAGGGGTTACGGCAAAAGAAGTTCGCAGTGGTACACGGGTAACGATTGAGTTGGAGGCGCGGTATCAGCGAGGTCGGGGCAGTGTCGATGAATTCTTGCAACAAGCTGCCATTGCAAACCCGCATGTTACTCTGCATTACGAAGATCCTGAGCATAACCAGAACAATTATGTTCGCACGACGACGGCGCTGCCGCCGGAGCCCAGAGAGATCAAGCCGCATCCTTACGGAGTTGAGTTGGGGCGCCTGATCACGATGTTGAAAGACACCGATGCGAGCACCCTCTCTCAATTTTTGACAGAGTCGTTTTCACGGGTCAGTTCAGCAATGTCGCGCCGTATCTGTGAAGGGGCCAAGTTGAGCACTCGAGCTAGGGTTGGCAGGATTGGCCGGGGTGAAGCAGACGCATTATATCAATCGATCCAGAATACTAAGCTGAGCGCCCCCTCGACGGATTGCGTCATTCCCATCGGGGACGAATTGTTGCTTCAGGCCCTGGCCCAGATCCTTCCGGGAGAGTTCTATACGGCGGCTACTCGACCTCCAGCCGTTTACCGTGGCAATCCATTTCAAATTGAGGTGGGTCTGGCTTACGGTGGGGGATCGACGGTTCAAAAGGTGACCCAGGATGCCTTGGAAGAACTTTTGAGTGAAACAGATGCCCGTACACTGCGGCAGTTTCTGATCACTACCTTCAATGGATTGGGACCAGATGGAGCGGAGAAGATCTTGAAAGAGTCGAGTATGGGAACTCGGCAATCTCCGGGGCGTCTGAAAACTAAAGAGATTGTCCAGTTACATAGCGCGATGAAAAATGTGAATTTGGATGAAGGCCAGTCGATGCAAGTTCTACGATATGCGAACCGCGTGCCGCTGCAGTTCCAGCATGCTGCTTGCTCGATCACTCAGGCGGTGTTAAATACCAACTGGCGTAGTTACGGTCTTAGTCAGTCTCGGGGATCGCTACCTAGCGGGCCGGTTAGTGTGATGGTACATGTCGCCAGCGTTTGGGTACCTTTCACGAGTGAATCCAAAGAAGCGGTTGCCAATTATCCCGAGATTCAAAAGGAACTTCGTTTGGGGCTGCAAGCGGTAGGCCGAAAATTAGGGATGTACATGCGTCGCCGTCGGCGTGTGAAACAGCAAGGTGAACGTCGTAATATCTTCTTGCGATACCTGGGAGAGGTAGCAACTGCAGTCAGTACGATCAATCGAACCAATCGGGATGATTTGTACAACAGGCTGCTCCGGGTGGCGGAAAAACGGACCGCCGAGGCAGATGTGAAACTTGATAGCCGCGGTAAAGTGATTCTAGACAATGAATCAGAATTCGGAGACAACGTGTTGATTGTTGATTCGGAGTCCCACCTCTCTGCTTAAGAGGGTATTTTTAACGAGGCAATAACGAGCCATGGCCAAGAGAGTAAGAAGCAGATCAACCAACACGAGAAATGCTAAATCGAGTTTGAAAGTTCGCGACAAGCGAACTCTGGGGCAGCTGTGCAATCTGGCCGATGCCGTTGTGACTGCCGCTAATCGCAGCGGCGATCCATATGTTGATATCCCCACTCGTTCTCTCTCGAATGTCAAATACAGTCCTCGCAAACGCATTATTGAGATGGGGAAGAATACCAATCGACGGCAATTATTCAATCTCTCTCAAGCCAAGAGCTACATGCAGACCATGCTTGTTGGAAGCGGCTGTAAACGCTTAATTGAACAAGGTAAGACACTCAGCATTCGTGGTTTGTACTACATGCTGAAACATCAAATCGAAGGGACCAAGGAAAACACTTTTGAAGAACAAGGCGAATGCGATACCGTCATCGAGGATACGGAAGTGCTGCTGGAGAGTCTGCGGGAGGAACTGCACCTGTATGCGGACAAGCGTGGTGATATGGTAGGCAACATCACCTTAATTGATAGTGGCGATGAAATCGACTGCTCTCGTATGGGATCAGGAGGTTATGCCATTCCCTCGATTGTGGAACCGGAGGTGATTCAATTTGACCGCAAAAAGACGACCGCGAAGTTTGTACTGCATGTCGAAAAAGGTACCGTATGGCAACGTTTTAATGAGGACAAATTCTGGCAGAAGCACAATTGCATCTTGACCCATGGAGCGGGTCAACCGTCGAGGGGCGTGCGTCGCCTACTTAACCGTTTGCATTCTGAACTCAAGTTACCGGTCTATTGTGTTTTGGATAATGATCCCTGGGGATATTACATTTACAGCGTGATTAAACAAGGATCTATCAATTTGGCCTCATTAAAACGTTGCCATACGGTA
>JYMV01008838.1_pt1 | contig 11006 bp, 10 predicted proteins | sample 338911 | NCBI WGS metagenome assembly JYMV01 (sample SAMN03354496, study PRJNA234377) | hydrothermal vent metagenome | biome: Deep sea; feature: Hydrothermal plumes at the Eastern Lau Spreading Center, Western Pacific Ocean; material: Seawater | place: Tonga | collected 2009 | depth 2000 m m
AGATAGCCGAAACTTGTTTTGGATCGTTAAGATATGATACCCCAACGTAAACAATAGCTGGCACCAATTTAATTTCCTTTGTAAAATTAATAATCTCTGCAGTAACCAACTGTCGTGTAGGAATAATTGCTAAGGATTCGTTCAGCCCATGTCTTACATATGTAACTCGAGGAGTTATCCTATGCACTAACCCATTATAACCACTTTCTAACTGGACCCTGTCCCCTTCAGTAAAGATTTTGTCTTTTCTTATTAGAATATATGCAAAATAATTTTCCAATGTTTCTTTTAATGCTAATCCAACTCCCAATGCCATGCCGCCAGTTGCCGTAGCCAAAATAAAAAGATCAACTCCCCACCATGCAACAACGCCAATAACAGTGGCAACAAAAATTCCAATGGGGATAACTTGCTTGGCAGATTTGGGGACACGTTCTTCCTTCAACTCTGCATGACCTGATGGTTTTGAAGCTGGAATTATCGCGTCATATCCTTGCTGTCTTTTTACTTCTCTCCATACATCAATAGGATAGATTTCTCGGGGTTTTGTTCCTGGCACGAGCTTTCTACCCGTCTGGTTGTTTCCAGTTATACAATCATTAAAATATTTTTCATATTTTTCTCTCACTGCTTTTTTCCAGTCTTTGAAGGGGGCATCCACTAATTTTTCATAACCTCCAATGGTAACACCCTTACTCGTTCTGTATTTTTCTAGAAAGCTCAAGCCCTCTTTTGTTTGTAGATTTTTTTCAAACTCCTCCTTTGTAAGATCCTTGGGCAAAATTTTTGGCGGAACCCATTTGAAAATTTTATGAAACAAATCGCCTTCATCATCTGGGAAGCCTCCCATCTCTTTCCATTTTTTAAAATCCTCTCTTTCAAGAGTTGCCTTGTCCCGTTTGTTTAATGCAACAGGTATTAGGTGGGAAACGGTATAACCGATTACAAGCATGTTAATCGTGTTTAGGATCTTTGCAAACGTTTGACTTGACGTAAGCTCACCAGTTGATATTTCAGGCTGCTCCTCAAACAACTCAAAAACCTGGATGTAGACATTAACTGAAGAGACTAGTCCAATTGCAAAGAAAGCCAACATTGCAGTACGGGCAAACCTGGAGATATGTGGATGTGTATAACTAAACTTTTGAGTTTGTATCCAACTAGAAAACTTGCGATATACGGTTACTATGATGATTATGCCAACCACTAGAACTATCAAAGCCATCTGCAGCGAAACGGAAGATGCTAACAGCTGTGAAACTGTCTCAAATTGCCCCGCCGAAAATTCAGAAACCTCTTCAACCATTTTTCATATTCACTAATGAAAAATTAGGCTGAATGTCGAAATTATACCAATCAGTCAGTAGTTATTTAAGTAACAATCAAAATTTTTTATAAATTCTGCCTGCTTAGAAAATAAAATTCATGGCTATTTTACCATTTTTAGCCAAGATTTAACAATTATAGATGATAAAATAAGTAATGACAGAACAGCAGGCGGCTTGGTCAATAAACGAAACTACCTCGATCAAGTCTTATACTTTGATGAATTTTCGTATAATTCCACAAATTCAGCAAATGTCAAAAGAAGACCAATTTGAGATGGAAGTAGTTGGTAATGTACTACCTTTTAAGACGAACAATTACGTTGTTGAGCAATTAATTGATTGGGACAACGTCCCAAATGATCCTATGTATGTTCTAACATTTCCCCAGAAGGGCATGTTAATTCCTGAGCACTATGATAAGATGGCAAGCACTTTGAGTAGCGGAGCGGACAAAAAGGAGGTTCAAAGAGTTGCTAATGATATTCGTTTACAGCTAAATCCGCACCCAGCTGGTCAGATGGAACTGAATGTTCCACAATTACGGGATGGAACAAAACTTTACGGAATGCAGCATAAATATGATGAAACTTGTCTCTTCTTTCCAAGCCAAAGCCAAACGTGCCATGCTTACTGCAGTTTCTGCTTTAGATGGCCACAGTTTGTTGGCATGGATGAGATGAAATTTGCAATGAGAGAGGGCGAGCAATTAGTACAATATCTGAAGGAGCATCCAGAAATATCAGATGTTTTGTTCACCGGTGGGGATCCTATGATTATGAAAGCTAGCATGTTCTCTGTTTATACTGATGCTCTACTTGACGCCAAATTACCTAACCTTAAGACAATTAGAATTGGAACCAAGGCTATCTCTTATTGGCCCTACAAATTTTTAACTGACTCTGATGCTGATGAAACTCTGAAAAATTTTGAAAAAATAGTAGAAAGCGGAACACATCTAGCGATAATGGCTCACTTTAATCATCTAGTTGAGCTTTCAACGGATCCAATAAAGGAAGCGGTCAAACGCATAAGAAAGACTGGTGCACAAATCAGAACTCAATCCCCACTGCTGGCTCACATAAATGATGACACAGACATGTGGGCAAAGATGTGGCAAAAGCAGGTTTCTTTGGGCTGTATACCATACTACATGTTTGTTGTTAGAGACACCGGTGCCCAACATTATTTTGGTGTGCCTCTAGTAAAGGCAGAAAAGATCTTTCGGGATGCATTTAGACAAGTTAGTGGTTTGGCAAGGACAGTTAGAGGACCAAGCATGTCAGCTACCCCAGGCAAGGTACATGTTCTTGGCGTGTCAGAGATTAATGGGCAGAAAGTAATTGTATTGCAGTTGTTACAAGGAAGAGAATCAGAATGGGTAGGCGTTCCATTCTTTGCGAAATATGATGAAAATGCAATATGGCTTGACGATTTAAAACCTGCCTTTGGGGAAAAGTTCTTCTTTGAAGATGATCTTAAAGCAAAATACACAAAAACTAACTAGACTATAATTATTCCAACTTTGATTAGATATTGAATACCTGAAACAAACGAATTGTCATCTATTTGTCCATCAGCCCACCAACCAGCATTATTTTTTATCCAGGCAGGAACTTGTTGTGATTCCGGCGATTCAGACGTTTCAGCAGGTGGGATAACCATTATTCCCTCTTTGATGAGATACTGAATTCCTTGCAGGAACGCAGAGTCATCAATCTGGTCTGTTGCCCACCAACCAGCATTATTTTTTATCCAGGCAGGTATTGATATTTCATCAATGCTAATTCTGTTTACAACTACTGGAAGAACAGCATCAGCCAGATCATTACCGCCCAAGTTTTCAAACTGTAAAATTATAGGTCCTGTAACATCATCTGGTACAAGAAACTCTATCATGTCATATTCGGTTTTTAAACCGGTGCTAGTTGTATTTTTTTGAAAAATTATCTTATCTCCATAAATTATAGATAAATCATAATTAGCTAAAACCGGCCTATCCAGTAAGAATACATCTGTTACATCTACCATAAAAGTAGTCCATGAGCCAGATTGCACATTTTGAGGTTGCCAACTTAAGTTTATTCTGTACTGTCCATTTTCAGTTATGTTACTAAGTGAAAAATCATTTTGTGCCGGTGAGAATTCAAACATCATTTTATCATTAGTATTTTGCAGTTTATTAGAAATATTCAACAGATCGTTTTGACCTATCACAAAATGAACCATTCTGTTTTTATTTGAAAAATCATCAACAGTGACTAAATTTTCTGGCATCTGAATTCCATTTACATTCACTAATATACTTTCCACCATCAAATCACCAAAAGTTTTTGGAATTATCAATTCTTGGTGTACAATTAATGTTTGTTCTATATTTTTTATGGACCAATCAAACGGCATGGAAAAACTTACTGTTCTGTTCTTAGCATCGTAGTTGAAATTCCCTATTTGACTATAATATGTTATAACACCTAGCTGTTGTTGCCCAAAATTTACGTCGTTTATATCATGATAAGTTTTATCTGGGATAGATATTCCAACATCATAGTAAAGAGGTGGGGAAATAACGTTCGAATAGCTTTCCGCCGTAGATATAACTATTTTAAAATTATAAAGACCCCCTGTAGCAAATGCATTTCCTTTTACATCAACTATTTTGTTATGATTAAATGCGGAGCTAAAAAAATCAACACTCTGTTCCTCTACTGATATCTGTTGTGATTCAGTTGGAATTAATTTCAGCACAACGATTCCATTATCACTCTGAAACGTTTCATCAAAAAGCAATTTGTTTTCTTTTTCAGCTGTAATCGAATATGTTACATCTTTTACTGTCATCCCAGTATCAGTTTCGTACAGGCTGAAGTAGATCTCTCTTGTGTCTGCATCAGGAATGGGATGAGATGAAATTTCAAGTGTAACCATTTTAGATCCAAGCAATTCAGGTGGTAAGATCTCAGAACCAAGACCATGTCCATACGAATCGGCAATTGAAGAAAATGATATCAACAAAGCACAGAATAGTAGTGTAAAAGATACAAGGTACTTACATTTCATATCAGAAACCTATATTTTCTCAATTTTAGCCATATCGGCACATTCAAAACTACAGTTTAAGTACATGGTTTATAAAGCCAGACAGAATTAAATCCAAAGATAAGTGAGTAATATGGTAAAAAAAGAAGGAAACTTAAAAGAAAAATGTCCTCGATGTGCTAAAGGTAAATTAGTAACTGATAATGAATCAGGAGAAACATTTTGCTCAAAATGTGGCTTTGTTTTAACTGAGAAGTTACAAGAGGCTGGACCAGAATGGCGTTCATTTACTCAAGACGAACATGGTGACAGGGCAAGAGCTGGTGCACCAACAAGTCTTACAATGCATGATATGGGGCTTGCTACGATTATAAATCCAGCAAACAAAGATGCATCTGGTAGACCACTAACTTCCACAATGAAAAGCACAATTGAGCGACTACGAACATGGGATAGTAGGAGTCAAGTTCACGAGCCCGTTGATAGAAACTTTAGACAGGCATTTAGCGAACTAAATAGGCTAAAAGACAAACTTTCCATTTCTGACGCAGTAATAGAAAAGGCTGCTTACATCTATAGAAAAGCACTAGACAAGGGTCTAGTAAGGGGAAGATCAATCTCTGCTTTAATGGCATCTGCATTATATGCAGCATGCAGAGACACCTCAACACCAAGAAATCTCAAAGATGTTGAACAGGCTGCTAACATAAAGCGAAAGGACATTGCTAGATGCTACAGACTTCTTGTAAAAGAACTAGATCTTAAAATGCCAGTTACAGATTCTGTACAATGTGTAGCACGTATTGCAAGCAAAATTGGAATACAAGAAAAGACAAAACGGTTTGCAACCAAAGTCCTAAAGAGAGCACAAGAAAATGAAGTGTCTGCAGGTAAGGACCCAATGGGACTTGCAGCCGCAGCGTTATATCTTGCGTGTGTAAAAAACGGCGAAGATAAAACACAGAGAGATATTGCAGAGGCAGCTAACGTTACAGAAGTAACAATCAGAAATCGCTACAAGGGACTTAAAGACTCCTTCACCATCTAATTTTTTTATTTTTCACTCTTAACAAAACCACCATCTAGACTTTCTGGCGGTGGAATTTTTTTTGCACCACCCAAACCAATTGTGGTGATTAGAACAGACGTAAAGATAACGAAGAAGATTATTTGTGGATACGCCTCCGCATTTGGAAGTCCCATGGACAGTGGGAATGTAGCCAGTACTGCAGCTGCCAAGCCACGAAGTTACCCTTTTGTCAAGCTTAGAAAAACCCCTAACTAGAACTGATTTTGTAATAATTATTCTGCCAATATAGATTCCAATTGCAGCTACGATGCCAAAAATAACATATTCTAACTGAGCAAAGCTTGCTAGCAAGCCTACAAAAACAAAGAAAAACGCCCTTACCAAAAAAGTGACTTGGTTATGTAACGAATTGTCTATGGTATCCTCCGGAAACTTTACCTTGAGAAGGCGTGAGAAGTATGTCTTTTTTCCAAGCATTAATCCAAACACAAGTGCTGTTAGTGCCCCTGACTCGCCAAATGAGGTGGCTAGGAAAAAGAGTAGAAACACCATCCCAATTGTTAGCATGTAGCTATGCTGCGCATTTTTCAGCTTTGATATAACAAACATCCAGGGAATGCCAACTCCAAAACCTAGCACAAGGCCAACCAGTATTGCCTTTCCTATTGTTACCCCCAACATATCAAGACTAAATTCCCCAGACAACGCTGCCTCAAACAAAACGAATGCAATAATGACGGCAAAAATATCAGTCAGTGCGGACTCGAAGCTGTGAGCATAGACTTTGCGTCATCAGATATGCGAATTTTTTGTACCAGACCGAATACAATGATAGAACTGCTGCCTCCAACTATTGTTCCAAGCAAAATACTGTCTATCCACTCCCATCCTAAACCATAATGAGCAAGTCCAGCAACAATGCCAACTGAGAGCGCAAACCCTACAATTACAAGAATTATAGCAAAGTGGGCGGTCTTCAGAACCTTGCCAATATGAAGATTCAATCCACCATCAAACATGATGATAATTAATGCAACGGCTGCAAAGTACGGAACAATTTCTAACACAGCTTCTGGCTGAATTATTCCCAAAACTGGTCCGATAATAATTCCTAACACCATAAGGAGCAAGATGTCGGGTATTCCCGTTTTTTTGAAGAATGCCTCACCTAAAACTCCGAGTATGATTACAACACTAGCTGCAAGAAGCAAAATAGGTGCAGATGCTACCAATGAGTCGCCAAATGAAAGATTAGCTAATGTTCCCTGCAAGTTTGTAATACCTTCTAGAAGAAAATTTGAGCCAAACTGCTCAGAACCGGGCTCAGGCAGAGGATTTTTTTCAAAGTATGACTTGAGTATGTCTCTAACATTCGAGCCAGATAAATCGCTGGTATCAATATTAGACAAAACTTTATCGTTAAAGAAAGAAGCAAAGTCGTCAAACAAAGCTAAAAAAATCAGATTCATGTTGGTCAAGCATCTTCATTCTTTAAAATAAGAATCTGTCAAGGTACCTTGATTTAATGAGTCGACTGCTTTGTATTCAAGTGACCCATATACAGATTATAAGCTGCCTGACCAAATTTTGATTATGGGCGCCACAGAAACTCTCAGAAATGACCATAAGCACATCAAAAGACTGGATAAGATTATTGCAAAATGCTCTTCAGATATTTATGCTGGAAAAGCCATTCCATTTTCTGATTTAGACAAAATTACGTTTCTTACATCAGAATTTTTGGATTCGATCCATTATTCCAGAGAAGAGGATGCATACTTTCCATGTGTTGCTAGTTATGATCACCTAAAGAAAGAGATTCGGGCGTTAATGATTGAGCATGAATTTAGCAGAAGAATAGCCATCAAGATTGCGTACCATGTAAAATGTTGGAAGAATAATGAAAATTCTGGGGAACCAGTGGCTCGATTCTTAAGAACATATTCAATCTATCTAAATGATCATTTGTCAAAGGAGGAGGATTTTCTTGAGCGGGCAGAAAAAGAAGTTCTTAGTAAGGAAGAGGAACAAGACATGTTTGAGCAGTTTCAGTCTGTGATGGCTGTTTCGGAAAAGATGGAATCTATTTTGAAAGAGATCAACTACTTGGAAAATCAACCCTGGTTTAAATACTAAGTTGTCAACTCGGGCTTTAATGTCCATGCAATTCCAAGCGCCACAAATGGAATTGATATAAATCCTATAATTGGCAGGATAGTGAACAGTTGATGTTGGGAAACTTCAGGGGAATAAATCAACCATGGTAATGGGAGTGTAACTACAAACCAAATTGATGCCAATACAATTATTGTGCTGCGCATTTTCTTTTTCTGTTTGTTAGCCAATTCTCTCACTTTTTTGTGATGTGTCGTCCTTTTATTTTGTTGGAATTAGTTCTACAGACACAGGTCCGACTAAATTTCCGTTGGGGTTTATTTTAATGTCAACTTGTTGGTCTTCAAAGACCTGTATTTTTTTTACCCCCTCATAGTTCCAAGTGTAGTATAGAGAAATGTCTGTTTCATGGGGCGTTCCCTTCAGCACAAAGTCCTCATAAAATAAAATCGAATCACCAATCAGTGTGATGGATAGTGATCGAGGACTGTCACCGTTTGGGGTAAACCTAAACTCATAAACTCCATTTTCCAAAACAAAAGATTTGTGGTATACTCCGTTTTCATATAATTCGGGATCTGCCAGACGGACGTGAAAGACATCAGAAATATCAATCAGCTGATCACTGTCTATATATTCAGGATTTATTTGATTACCGAAAATTATTACAACGGAAATTATTGCTACACAAATTATGCCAAAAACATGTTTTTTTCTCACAAGCACACAAAGATCTTATTTATAATAAATTTCTTAGAGCAAACCCTTCCTAGCATGCCTCTTTGTCAGCAAAATTTCAGTCCATGTAAACCAAATTTCACAATTTGCATTAATAACAAATTCTAAAACCAATTCACGATGACTTCACTTTCAAACAGATGGTCAAAGCCGCAACAGCCTGGAATTACAGAAAGAATAGGCACTATGATCAAACCAAGCAGAGCTTTAAAACCACGTGTTGAAACAGCCATCAAAAAGTTACAGACGCAAACTGCAAAACTAGACGGCATGCTTTCATCGTTAAATGACAGGGATCAAAAGATTTTCAGCAGAATTGTAACCGCTACCCAACAGCATGATACTCACTCTGCAAATGTCTTGTCAAAAGAACTAGCCGAGGTTCGCAAAGTTCGTCGCGTTCTAGGAAACGCCAGAATGGCCATAGAACAAATTGAATTACGATTAACAACATTCCATGACTTGGGAGATACTGTAGTAACTATAATGCCAACCATTGGACTTATGAAAAATATGAAATCATCCCTTGCAAAGTTTATGCCAGGAGCAGACCAAGAACTTAGCAGTATGGCGGAAATGTTGGGAGGTATGATGACAGAAACGTTCCACAGCAGCGACACATCATTTGGTGCTGACGCAGTTATGGACTCTGAGTCAGAGAAGATTATGCAGGAAGCATCTGCAGTTGCAGAGCAACAGGCTGGCGAAAGGTTTCCCTCAATGCCAGTAGACACTGCAGAGTCATCACCGTCATCATCACGTTTTATGTAAAAAATTTTTTTAACTAGAACTTGATCTTGATTCTTTAAAACTTTTAATCCTGTTAGCCTCGTCAGCAACTATTTTATCAATTTCTGCAATTCTGTCACGCATATTGTAAACAATTGAGCCAACCTCATCTGCGTCTTTCTCTGCCCGGGATCTTTTTGCAGATAGATCCTCTAATCCTTGCTTTTCTTCACTGATGAACTGATTTATTTTTGTAAGCTTTTCTTTCAGGTTACCGATATCTACCAATTCGTCTTCAATGTTTTTTACAAGTTTTGTTCGCTTGTCTTTTAGATTTTTTATCAACAGTCCAACATAATCAATCAATTGCTTCTTCCAACTTTGCTCGCTTATTCATCAATTCTTGTATGCCAAGCTGGCTTCCAGATGATGAAGTTTCTTCAGATGTCTGAGAAGATGACGTAGGCTCTTCGGCTGGCTCTGATGAAGTTTCAGTGTTATCCTCGGCCGAGTGTTCAGGTTCGGGTTCAGGTTCGGTAAAATCAGAGCTTGCTTCTGCCTGGAATTTCCTTTCAATCTCGCCTCCAGAAGGCTCGTCCTTATCCTTCAACCAATCTCCAAAACCCATTGCTTCAACAAACGATGTCAATAAGATAAAAGTTATGGAAATTACCATATTTTGATGAAAAAGTCAGAAATACGAAGATTGGTCGCGAAATGGAGAGATCTCAAACAAAGATCAAGAAACCATGATCTTTCTGAAAAGCTAAAGGAAATAGAGCACAGATATTATCATGAAACTGGCAAAAAACTTGAAGAAGAATTTGATGGAAAAATACTCCACGATCTTTATCGCCATACTACAAAATTGATAAAATAAGTCTGCAAAATTCTATAATTAGGGGCAAATAGATCCTATCTTATTGTACACCGGTCAGCAATGTGAGCAATGTAAGGTATGGCACGAAAACTTGGATTTCAAGGCGGAGAAATACGGCAGAAATTATCCCCTCACAAAGAATCCGTTTAAAAAATGGCATGTAAACTGCCGATGCTCTTGCCACAAGTCCTAGAACGGCTATAGATAAAGAAAAAATATAGCTATGAAAATACAATTCAAATGATTGAAGGTTTTGCCACCTCAGAGGGCACTGAAAACTTTGCTAGAAAGTCTTCGGCACACAAAGACAACTTTAGAAAAATTCAGGATCTAACATTAGCTAACGTAGGAATAGGAACTTACCTTGGCAATCCTGATGCTGACACTGATCTCCAACAAAAGAATGCAATCAAAAAATCAGTCCTATACGGCGTGAACGTAATTGATACTGCAATAAATTATCGTGCGCAAAAGTCTGAAAGGACAGTTGGAAAGGCAATCTCCGAATTGATAGATGAGGGAAAAATTAGCCGAAATGAAATTTTCATCTCAACCAAGAATGGTTATGTCACAAATGACGGCGATGCTCCAGAGGACTTTATGCAGTATGTTATGAGAGAGTTTGGAAATACAGGCATCGTAAAAGAGGGAGACATTTCATCACAGTATAACTGCATTACAACTCCATTTCTAGAAGACCAACTAGCACGCAGCAAGAAAAATTTGGGGCTGGAGTGCATTGACTTGATGTATCTACACAATGCGGTAGAGGGGCAACTACAGATGCCACGTGACAAATTCATTGCGCAGCTAAAGAGCGTCTTTGAATTTTTTGAAAAGCACAGAAAGGAAGGAAGCATCAGGTTTTATGGGCTGGCAACTTGGGAGTGCTTTAGGGTTCCTAAGGACAATCCAAATTTTTTGTCGCTTGACCAAGTTATGGATCTTGCAAGACAGGTTGGTGGAGACACTCACGGATTTAGATTTGTTCAATTACCATACAACTTTAGTTTTGACCAGGCATTCATGCAAAAAAACCAACCACTGGATTCTAACAACGTGACATTTTTGGAAGCAGCCATTCATCATGGTATTGGAGTTTTTACAAGTGTACCATTAATGCAAGGTAAGCTGCTACAATGGATCAGCA
>JYMV01015831.1_pt1 | contig 11006 bp, 5 predicted proteins | sample 338911 | NCBI WGS metagenome assembly JYMV01 (sample SAMN03354496, study PRJNA234377) | hydrothermal vent metagenome | biome: Deep sea; feature: Hydrothermal plumes at the Eastern Lau Spreading Center, Western Pacific Ocean; material: Seawater | place: Tonga | collected 2009 | depth 2000 m m
CAAAGCGACCTAAACGGAAACAACCAGAACCCGAGTCCAGCGATACAACCGAAGAACCACCCAGGCGCAGACGGCGCAGTGGGAGTGGACAACCCTCGAGAACTGTTCGAATCGGAGCTCCTGCTGATAGTGCCCGTATACCACCGCCTAGTGATATGCCTGCTCCTCCACCACTACCCGGCGTACGGGTGAGAGTCGTTAGACCAGCTTGGGCAACCTGGCCGGGATCGTTCGTAGAAAACGCCAGTCTAAGGGATATTCGGGCAAGAGCACGCCAGTATGGAATACATATAGCGGAATCTGGTTACGATACCAGAAAAGTGCTTGCCCAGCGATTGGTACAAGGAGTCCAAAACATGTCGGATTCAGAACTTGCAGCTGCTCAAGACCGTATGGCTGAGGAAGCCAGAGTTTTCCGTCAAGAATTTGACAGTTTTACGCCCGCAGAAGGCAGAGTACCCCAGGGAACAGACGGTAGAAACGCGCACGGAGTCGCTGCAGCCACTTCTTCTAGTGGAATCTTGCCTGTGACGACTCGTGCTCTGCAGACAGAAACCCCTAGCCACAATCCTGCAGACAGAAACCCCGACCAAACCCCCGTGGCCTCATCTCCATCCGTAGTATGGCCGCCTCCAATGCCTGCAACCGCTGCACGCCCATATGCAGCACACCTGAGACCACGCCTGAGACCACTCGATAGAGAGCACATTATGAAGATTCGCAAAGAGATTGAACAAAATCCAATCCCCCAGGGGAGTTCAGTAGAACACGAATTGCGTCGGAGAGTCGAGGTGGAACAGAACAGAGAACTGTTGGAAGCTCAACAAGCACGAGCTGACCAGGCAGGGATGGCTTCGCTTGAGCCTGCCAGCGGAGCCTCTACACCTGCACATTGGATGCCTGTAGGACCTCCAGATCACGGCTCAGCCTCAGATAGTCCACCGTCTCCTGCCTCTGAATCAGACGTCGAAGGCACATCCGGGCGCCCAGTCGCTGTCGAGCCCACCACGATAGATCTATCAAGAGAGACCGATACCGAGAGTGATGCCACCACTCGTCATGAACCTGACAGTCCATTTCAGCCGCCGAGAATTCCACCACAGCGACCCAGAGCCCCCAGCGGGCGTTCACGAAGACACCTGGCCGCGCTCGCCCCGGGTCGCGCTGCTGCTGGGCATGCCCGCCCGTATCCAGGTGATGATCCCGGAGGTACCTTAAGCTCGATACGGTCATCGGATTATGGATTAGATCCTCCCCCTGAACCAGCTGCCCCAGCTCTCTCTTTTGGCCTGGAACCGATCCATGAGTCACCAGAATCAGAGATCGAAGAAGGAGAGATCCCAGATACAGGAGTTTTTGTCCCACAGGAAAGTCCAATTGCACCCCGAGTACCTGTGGTGGTCGCTGTAGTACAGACACATCAACGAGCTACTGCGGCAGATCGCGCTAGGGTTGCTGCCAGGGTTGCTGCTGAAACTGCACATCACCGCGACACTAGACCTACCCCACCCGCCACACCTGTACACGCAGATCCCGCTCAAGCCCAAAGACAGGCAGCGAGGCTAGCGATGCAACGGGGGGTAGGGGATAGAAGACCAGCTGCTGGCGACCAACCTGCGAGTCCGCCACGCCCAGCAGCTTTAGGACCGGACCCCATGGACCCTGATTCCGCACCCACTCCGCCGCGGTCTCCGGGAGGTACCTATCGCCGGGAGGGTAGGGAGGTACCCGCTATCGGTTCCCGGGAAGCATTACAAGAGAAGGTTAGACAGGGATTTCTAACCTATAAGAGACAACATCCAGCTAGGGATATACAACCTGCTAGTCCGATACTCCAACCGCTCGGCCTCCAGGCTGTTGCGAACATTTCTCCTGGAATGTTTGCCCCCCAGGATGGTCCACGCTTTCACGATCTAACCCTATCTGGATCCCGATCACCCTCAATATCACCAACCGTATCGCCTCCCGGAAGTGTGACCGGTGCCCCTACTCTTCAGCCTGTTCGGACTCGCCGCCCCCATGTAGAAGATGAAAAGGCACCCCCGGAGATGCCTGGTCTCGAGGAACCAACTCCACCAACCAGTTTCACTCGACCGGCCCGTAGACCCGCGGCAAGACCCGAGGATGACCCATTATTCATTCCCAAGTCGAAGCCAGGCGAGCCGTTGAGTGCTTCAGAGCGGGTAAGGCTCCGTACTCGGGCACAGCTATTCCACAGAAAAAATAAACGAAATTGGACACAAGCTGAATTTAAGAGGGTACTGCGCGATACTGGATTTGGTGGAGATCCGTCAGTATTTCTCTCGAGGCAGAAATACCAGTTTACCGATCCAATGAGTCTTTTACCGCCAGCACCAGCTCCAGTGGATACCGGTCAGCATGGAGGATTAAGACATCTAATTCGCCCGGGTAGACGCCCATTGCCGCCCAGACCTACTGCACCACCCGCACCTGCACCCGCACCTGCACCCGCACCTACTGCACCCCGTCGCGAACCTTTTGTGTTCTCAAGGGACGAAAAACAGGTGCTGCATAAGTTCAGGAAAACTCAACACGGACTCAGTGAGCTGGATCGCGTACTCGCGGCCAACGGCACCAATATTCGCGGAATGGATTACCATGAAAAAGAAAAGGCGTTTGCCACCCTATACCGACGCAACCCAAAACCAATAGAAGCGGCACTGAAGCACCTCGGATACACAAGAAAACCCGCGCCGGATGCTGGTGCGCAAACGTTTGCAGATGTCATGCTACAGGACCACAACACACCTAATCTTATGCAGCTTCTAGAGGACCACGGGATAGACACAGCGAAATTCGATCCGAACGGTGCCAAGCAATGGCTGGCCGGCTATTATAAACACAACACAGCATCCCAACGCGCAACGATGTTTGCAAAGTATGGGATTAAGGAAACAGCCCCAAAGCCCCAGCCGCCCCCAAAGCCGGCCCCAAAGCCCCCGACCTCGTACCCGAGACGGGTCATCAGTGGTATGGGCACGCCCCAACCCTCCCGAGGCGGAGTGCGTAAAAGACCAACTGCAGGGACTCTACGACCTATTATCCCCTCACCTCAAGTCCGGCGGAGGGCCCTTCCGAGATCTGGTAGGGCTTCTGGTAGGGCTTCTGGTAGGGCTTCTGTTACGCCACGTAGATCTGTAGTTCCGCTTGCCCGACCATCACGGAGGCCTCCCAGAGCTGCTCTTGTACGATCAGTTGTTGGGCACCGCATACCATCCATACATATGCGTCGTAGTGCCCCTGCTGCCCCTACCATGGCATTTGGTAGATTTAGCGGATCATATTGGAAAGAAAGCGTGACGCCTCGTCTGAGCTGGCAACATTTGGCCCCAGGGCACTATATCGCAAAAGCGGGCCGAGGTATGACACCAGGTATTCGTGAGCATGTGCTCAAACTACTACGGCGTGCTAAGGGTTACATTTGGATCAATGGACATCGGCACAACCTGAAACAAGCGAGGACCGTTTTATTTGATTTATTGGGAAAACGTCATAGTGTGGATATCAAACTCACGAATTTCCCATTTGCTGCATGATTTGTGTTTAATACAAAATGATAACGCCTCAACATCAGAAGTTAAGTGATCGAATTCAGAAAGAGCGGGACTGTAAACGTTCCAGCGCTCGTGTATATAGCTCCAACCTGCACAGGATTCATCGAGAATTCTTACCGGATACCAAGTATAGTCAAGATCTCAAGTGGTTGAAGTCCAATAGTGGCCGATTGCTAACAAAACTGAAGAAAATTGACAATCTCAACACGCAACGAAACTTGTTGGCAGCTGCCCTTGTTGGGTTTGATCTTTTGAAACAAACTGCAAGTCGTGAGCCATATGTGGAACAAATTGCAGTTCTCAATGAGCGCCAAAAGAATCAGGACACGTCGGAACGCACACCGAAACAGCAAGCAAAATTCGTAAATTGGAACAAAATTATAAAACTGCGCCGACTGCTGACACGAACTGTGCGACTCGGAAAGTATTACACTCGAAAAAAGCTAAGCAAACAGGAATTTCAAACATTACAACAGAACCTTGTATTGCATCTCTACACAGAAATACCTCCTGTTCGTAACGATTGGTCGACTATAGTATTTATGACATCCAGCGAGTGGGACGAGCTCTCGACAGAGCAGAAGAAGGCTTCCAACATACTCGTAATGGGACGCGGCGCATATCATGTTTATTGGGCAGATTACAAAACGGTAAAAAAACATGGTGTTATTCAACAGGTGATCCCCAGACCACTCATGTCCCTGCTGAAGAAGCACATCAAATTCTTAAAGCGACACTTTCCAGAGAACGATCACCTCCTGCTGAACACCACAGGTACTCCCATGAGCCGAAACGGTCTCACAAAATTCTTGCAAAGACTGTTTTACCGCCATTTTCGTACAAAGACCAGCACCAGCGCACTCAGAAGTATCTTTTTGAGCCACAAATTTGATAGGAAATTATTGGATGAACAGGCATCCGTAGCAAAAGCCATGCATCACACCACCGAAGTGGCCAGACAATTCTATGTCAAAAAGAAATGACCTATTGGGAACAATTTACCGGCTCCAGCACAGCCAATCTCGCATTCGCTGCACTGCTGGTGCTCGTCATATGGCTGAAACGTAAAGTGAAGGTCTCGCGATGCAAGACAAATTGCCACTGGTTTGAGTGCGAGAGCCAGCTGGACGAACTCCATGGTTTGAATGCAGACGTCCAAACACAGAGGGGCATGATAGCCGATATCCAACAAATGATACTGGAAATATCCGCCCCCAGACTACGGGACGATATTCAGTCAGTGATTCTGCGCACGCCCACTCCCAAACGGCCTCGCGGCACATCTGTGTAATGTGTAATAGACTTCTTCACAGCTTTTTAGCGGTAGGTCGTAACGATGGGTCATCGGGCGGTGGCGGGGGTTCCACTGGTGAAGAAATCCCCCCACTGGCCGTGATGGTTGTTTGGCCTGGATGACGTAAATCTGTACCATTAATAGATAGAACCGGATGCCCAACTTGAGCAGAAGCCGTAATAGGATTGAGATCCGGTTGCACAACGGGCACACTTTGAGTCTGAGATGCTACAGGGGGTGGTGCCTGGGCCACAAGCGGTAAAAGTTGCTTTTGGATCTGTCCACCGAAGTGGTTCAAAACGTTTAATTTCTGCTGATTTGTCTGTGCAAGCCCCAAACCGGTCTCTATGTTCTGAAATATGTCACTTCCCGACCCTTGGGGCAGTATCTTTTTTAATTGTGTGATGGTATCTTGCATAGTTTGGACCTGCGATTGTACATAAAGGGTCTGATTTTCCTCTGCAATTTGTCTTGCCTTCTCAATTTGTTGCTGGGGAGTACTGGAGGCCAAGCCCTGTGACGCCTGGTACCCCTGTTCGCCGTACTTAGCAATGTATTGCTGGCTCTGATCTTGAACTTGTTTCAGATAACCACTGAGACGGGGATCTTTTATCATATTGCTTATTTGTGGATCGAACGGCCCAGACGGAACCTGAGCTGGGGGAGCCATCATGGAATTGATACCGCCCTGGATTGCTTTATTGGCTCCAGTTAATTGTAATATGGCACTCGCCCCGGGGATAAAGCTGTCAAGTGCACTCTCCGCAATTGGTAGCGCGACTTGAGATATGACGGTTGCAATCGTATGCTCCACTTGATTGAGTTCCGTCCATGCGTTACGACCCTCTGCAGCGCCAAACGGATTGATACTCGCGTCCCCATAATAATTAGCATATTTTCCGCCCGTGCCGTGTGGTCCTTGATCTAATGCTTTCATGATATCAGCCTTACTATTGATCTGGATGGAAGTCCACTCATTAGAGGGTCCGTGCAAATCGGCACTCTGGCTGTAGAACATGGTATACTGTGGCTGAAGTGGGCTGCCCGTTATCATAACCGCAGGCCCATTACCATACCCGGCCCCGTGCTTTATGATAAGACCCGCTTGAGGGTATGGTTTGTTATCATGCGTAAAATACAAGCGTTTCCCGTTTGGGTCCGTCACATAGAGATCACCTTCACGGGGGCCAGGCTCAACATCTTGCATCATTTTTACTCCAATCTGCATTCTTGTCTTGCCGTATTGAATGGTGTCTGCGTTCGGATCGCTTTGTTTGTAGGTCGCCATATACCCGCCTCCATAAACCCAGGGCTGGCCTTGCGCTTCACCTGAGTACTTCTGAGGTTTGGAATCTGCTACGTTTCCCATCCCTTTTATTACGCGGATGCTTTTTTTGCTCTGGAAAGAAAACGATGCTAAATAGGGCTCCTTACAATACAGAAGTACCTGAGTTTTCACCGGCCAGGGATGCGCCGATCAATTCTTATATTGTACGGAAGTACCAATGTCAGGAACAAGTTGCGGGTATGACGAATCATTTTCGGTCGCTCACCTGGAAGATTCAACAACCAGACTCGTCCATGGTGTGGCAGTCAGTAAAGATTGTGATGCCCATGACGATCCAGGTTGTGGACGACTCCGGAGCCATCTCTAATATGAATGTATACAAACGCCTCCCGACTTGCAACCTGGCACTCAGTCAGTCTCCCATGAATGCTTTTGAGCAAACAACTCTCTCAATTAATGGGCGCATTTTCTCGGAAGTGAATGCCTATCGTGATGTTTTAGATGCCTGCTATCGCGGTATCGGTGCGCAAGCATACGGAGACAACCACAGTTTGAAACCGATTGTACAGCGAAATATATTCAACGGAAAACTGCCTGCAAATGACCAACTGGCTCTCCTTGATCCTAATGGGCGAACGACCACTCACTATATCCAAACTACAGATCTAGAAGAGCGGGTCGTAGACAGTGCATTTTCATTGTTAGAGCACAACGGCCCGTTTATTGAGAGAGCGCGCATCTTCCAGGATCAGCTCAGTTTCGACGGCAAAACATGGAGCGGCGAAATCAGCCACCTCTTGGAACTTGGACCATTCCAGGCGCGTGCGCGCAAAGGCAACACTGCGGTTCCGTATATCAAGGACTTTCATCTGCGGCTCAATTTCAAGAACAACCCGTCTCACTTCGATGTGAAAAATCCGCCCCGTTCGAAAGCTGGGCACTATCAAGAACTCGGTGGTCGCACCATGGCGCCGAAGCTGTTGGAGTTTGCTACTATGCCCAACTTCTTACATCATGGAGAGCACGTATTGTCTCACTCTGGTTGGCCCTGTGATTTCAGCTTCACATACACACAAAAACCCTATCTGGAGGTTACATACACCAAACACGAATCTGGGATGCGCCCATATTATAATTTGCGGTGCTTTGAGCATCTGTACGAACAAAGTCCGCGCTTCACGCTGGATGCTCCCCTGGGAACGATGGAGAGTCCAACCAGCCTTCAACGCGTAACTACACGTCTATTAAGTCTCCCAACGAAGGTATACATGTGGGCAGATCTTGCGGACGAATATAAACATTCTTTCATAAGTGGAGGAGTGCGCCGCAGTTGTCTTCTCGAGAACCTGCATCTACGGGTGAACCAGAGACCAGATGTTATGTTCAACCCTTCGCAGGAAGAATGCTACGAAATGTTCAGACGACACACAAACTCCTCGCTCGAATACGGCTCCTGGCTCAAGAGCCCTATCTATTGCTTCGACATGGTAGATATTGGACAATCCGATATGTATTCCAACGATGCAAGAATCACGTGGATGGAGTGGGATGCTCAAGCAAGTCTCACTCATCTTCAACTTACCGAAAACCGCAAGCAGAAAGAAGTAAGTATTTTATCGGCACATTGCTATGGGGCTATAGCCGATTTAGACGGTGATTTCCGGCTCCCGAATTGGGACACAGCCGACAATGACGGAGGTATACTTTGTTGGCTCGATGCTGAAAGAATGGCAATGGTGAGTGATGATACAGTCGATTTGAGATTTACGCTGACGTACCACAACCAAGGAGACCATGTAGGAGCCCACGTACTGGCATACGATGATGCAGACAAACTTCTAGGTGTGGACATGCACTTCGGCGAAGAGGGGTCAACCGCAATCTCAGGTGCAGATGTGATATTGAATACCAATACTGAGGCCACCTCTTCATTGACTGGGTACATATGGGGCATGATGTGTAACAAGACCCACACCGTTGCGGCCTATGGATCCTCCCCTGCAGCGACCGTTTCGAAGTATAGCTTTTCAGGTCCTTTGTTCTATGTTCCAGAGAGCTATAGATTTAAACCAGACCAATCGAAATTGGAACCCATGTGGAATACTACAGATGCCCTAACTTGGACCTATGATTCTCCTTCGGATAAATGCACTTTTGTTTGGAAACATGCAACCCATGGAGAACCCGCCATTGTGTCCGGTGTCTTCGAGGACAATCCCAAAGCATCGTATCTAAATGGGAAACGTTTCGGTTCTGGGACCATCACTGCCAAACAAGTTCCCGGAAGATTTGCCTACGAAATCGATAACGCTGGAATTCGCAACTCATCCACTGATGCTGCTTACCAACGCGGAGGAGTATACCTTGATGGCAATTCGATTTATAAACGATGTGTTGATCCAGCAAACTGGGTGTGGGTTGCCTTCATCTTCCGGAGCAATTTTCCAACCCCTGGTCCTGGTCCTGGTCCAACAGGACAAGCCAATAAGTGGGCCAAGTGGCGAACAGAAGCGGTCCATCCTGGTGATGGCACAGGAACTAATCCTCCAGCCTACTGGCCAGCCCAGAACAAAGATGCCGTTACGACTTGGGGTAATGGGTATCAAAATGTTCATGTAGGAGGCAAGGGTCAATTCGGAAAAACTGATCAAGAAGCTTTCCAAAACAAAGTATCACGGATACAACCATTTCACACGTATGGAGCCCAACTGGGCAGAGACCTATCGACTTCAGCCGATGAAATGGCACTAGAGAATTATCGAATGAAAGTCCTGTACGAATATGGCAACTGCCAATATCAGTTTGGAGCGGATGGCAGTCCGACGAAAGTACTACCGAATTTAGTCCCCGTCAAGTAATTGTTGTCTTGAATAAAATGGGACGCCACGCACTATTTACCACAAGAGACAGACTGCGTTGCAAAAGCGAGCTATTGGCACAGGCGCTAGTCACAAAAAAATCAATCTATATTGGTGATCTTTTGTTACATTATGATGGTGTGCTGAGAACGTACAAATTAAAAGATGCCCACCTACCGACATCTCTGCAGGCGAATGTGCCAGCTATTGATGTTCTGCTCGGGGCCACATGTGAGGACTACTTGAATTTAGCTCTTGGAGCATCCACACATTTTCATATGGATTCTGTATTCCCGGGTCACAACAGACACCTGGACTTCGATGAAGTGGAAATCGGCGCACATTCGTGGCAACCAAAACTAGATGCCATTCAGGACCAGATTTCTGATTTGGACAGCACCTATGCACAGGATGCAGAAGTCGTTGCTGCCTTTGCCGACCAAATCGCAGCCTCTGGTGATGTTTTCGCGCTTGTGGCCGCCAAGGTTGCAGTCGAGAAGTTGCGTGCAGAAACCGAGGAAGCAGCCATCCAGGCAGATGTCGACTCCAACCAGACTGTAGCCGATGCCGATCGCCAGAGCATTCGAGGAGATTTTGCAACGGCTGATACCGTAGTGTCTGATAGCGTAACGGCAGAGGCCACCCTTGCGCGCCAGGAGGAAGCAGCCATCCAGGCAGATGTCGACCAGAACCAGAGTGTAGCCGATGCCGATCGCCTGGATATTCGGGCCGATTACATTGCAGCAGATGTGGTCGTGAACCAAGCAGTTGTAGATGAGGCAACACTTGCCAGACAAAAGGAGGCGGTTCTCACCTCAGCAGTCTCCGCAGAGGAGGCCCGCGCCCTATTGGCAGAAGCCTCGAACCTGGCAGCGGTGGATGTGGAGAAAGCTCGTGTGACTGCCATCTTGGCACTATCGGCAGCTGAGCTCGATACCTTCAAGGAAATCGCGGATGCATATGCTAACGCGGATCAAAATGTAGAAGACACTGTAACGAACCTTGTGAACGCACGCGTGCTGATAACTACATACGATACGGACCAGGGCGCACAAGACACTGCGATAGGGCTCAACTCTGACAAACGCACCTATAGTACAGCCGAAGAGGCAAAGGTAGCAGTCAATGACTTGAAGCGCACCTATAGCACGGCCGAAGAGGCTAAGGTAGCGGCCAATGAATTGAAGCGCACCTATAGCACAGCCGAAGAGGCTAAAGTAGCGGCTAATGAATTGAAGCGCACTTATAGTGTGGCAGAAGAGGCGAAGGTAGCGGTCAATGAATTGAAGCGCACCTATAGCACGGCCGAAGAGGCTAAAGTAGCGGCTAATGAATTGAAGCGCACCTATAGCACGGCCGAAGAGGCTAAAGTAGCGGCTAATGAATTGAAGCGCACTTATAGTGTGGCAGAAGAGGCGAAGGTAGCGGCCAATGAATTGAAGCGCACTTATAGCACGGCCGAAGAAGCGAAGGTAGCGGCCAATGAATTGAAGCGCACTTATAGCTATAGCACGGCCGAAGAAGCGAAGGTAGCGGCCAATGAATTGAAGCGCACCTATAGCACGGCTGAAGAAGCGAAGGTAGCGGCCAATGATTTGAAAATCAGCTATGACTCGACAGCATCGACATTGGTCGCACAGCACACGGTCGATATCGCGTCAAACGTAAGTTCACTCGCGGGGAAAATCTCCTCGACTGGCGCGCAGACATTCACAGGTGATATCCAAATCACCGGTTCTGGCGCAGGCGGGGGGTTAACCATTGCGACAGGCAATCTATATATGGACTCATCCAAAACAATTACATTTGGGACATCCAAACTTCATCTAGGGCATGACGGTGATGACGCAATTTTAGAATCGGACACAGGAGATTTCTTGATCAGAAATTACAAGAATGCAACCAGTGGTGATTTCAAAGTGCAAACCCGCTCCGGCGGCAATACGTATCACAACGATGCGTTCAAGGTCTCATATGATGGTAATTGTTCG
>JYMV01046829.1_pt1 | contig 11006 bp, 9 predicted proteins | sample 338911 | NCBI WGS metagenome assembly JYMV01 (sample SAMN03354496, study PRJNA234377) | hydrothermal vent metagenome | biome: Deep sea; feature: Hydrothermal plumes at the Eastern Lau Spreading Center, Western Pacific Ocean; material: Seawater | place: Tonga | collected 2009 | depth 2000 m m
TGGAGGCACGGCTTTAGCATTTGCCATTTACCTGAAAGAAATGATGAAAGAAAAGGGGATCAAAGCGCGGTTTATCCGCGGGGGTTCTACCAAATATCTGGTGGAAATGCTAGAAGAAGGACTAACCGATTATATTTTAGATGGTCAAACGTTTGATTTAGAAGGTGTTCGATCCATGAGGGAAAATGCGGGGCATGTAAACACCTCTCCCTTTACCAGCTACAACTGGCACGGAAAGGGAAATTTTGCTTCTATGCTTGATGCGGTAGTGCTGGGCGCAACAGAAGTGGATGTAAACTTCAATGCCAATGTGGTAACCCACTCCGATGGACAAATGCTTCATGGAATCGGTGGTTGGCAGAATTGCCTTTCAAGCAAATGTACCATTTTACCCATTCCTTCATTTAGAAATCGAATTCCAATCATTGTAGATGAGGTTACTACTTTAGTCGGTCCAGGTGAACTCATTGATGTGATTGTGACAGAAAGAGGAATTGCCATTAATCCCAAACGGGAAGACCTCATCAAGGCCACCAAACGCAGCGGCTTACCTATCCGCAAAATCGAGGAGATTAAAGAAGAAGTGGACGAATTAGTTGGAGCCCCCCTGGACAGACCCAATTTCACGGATGAAGTAATTGGTGTTGTCAAATGGGTGGATGGAACAGTGTTAGATTCAATATTTAAGGTAGCCCACTAAAAGGCACACAAAACACAAAACTTGAAAATCATTTTATGAATTTTAAGTTTATCGTTGGCAAAGAAAGGAAAAGATGAAAGATAAAGTATTAGAGATATGGCCAGAAATAAACTGGATTAAAGATGAAGGTTTGCGAAACAAGACGCTGGATGCTTGGGTGTATGCTATTGAAAATAGTCCCTTGAAACCAAAGGACTTGGAGGAAATTCCATTTTCCCTGCTCATTAAGGACTGCAGTGTTTCATTTATGAACCATAAACGGACATGTGTACAGTTAGCAGTAGATATAGCCAAAACCATGGTGGCTAATTTCGGAAAGGAAATCAAGGTGGATATGGATATTATGATTTCTGGAGCCATTCTTATTGATGTAGGCAAACTTTTGGAGTACGAAATAGTAGATGGAAAACTAGGTACCAGTGATTACGGCAAGATAGTACGACACCCCTTTAGCGGTGTGGCTATTGCGGCACGATTCGGACTGCCACCGGGAGTTCAGCATATCATCGGCACTCATTCTAAGGAAGGCGATTTAGGTAAGCGGACTGTGGAATCAATAATTGTACATCATGCAGACTTTGTTTCCTTTGAACCTTTTAAAGCATAATAAACTACGAATGGCACAAACACTTATAGAAAAAATAGTACAAAAACATGCCGTGGGATTAGAGCCTAGGCATGTAGTAAAATCAGGAGATTTTATTTCCATCCAGCCGGCTCATGTAATGACCCATGATAATACCGGTGCGGTGATGGGAAAATTCAAAGCCATTGGCGCCAGTAGGATGAACAATCCACGGCAGCCGGTGTTTACACTGGACCATAATGTCCAGGATAAATCCGAAACCAATTTGAAGAAATATGCTGATATCGAAGCATTCGGAAAAGAAATGGGCGTTGATTTCTATCCTGCCGGCAGGGGAATAGGTCACCAAATAATGTGTGAAGAAGGCTATGCCTGGCCAGGGACAATGGTTGTGGCTTCAGACAGTCACTCCAATATGTACGGCGGACTGGGATGCCTTGGTACGCCAGTAGTGAGAACGGATGCCGCCGCTCTATGGGCTACGGGAAGGACTTGGTGGCAAGTTCCACCTATCGCCAAAGTAGAACTAATAGGCAAACTTCAAAAAGGGGTTACAGGTAAAGATGTAATTATTACCCTTTGTGGTCTTTTTAATCATGATGAAGTTTTAAACCATGTGCTGGAGTTTACTGGAGATGGTATCGCAGATTTGAGTATTGATGAAAGACTAACTATAGCCAATATGACCACTGAATGGGGTGCCTTGGCTGGTGTATTCCCTACTGATGGAGTGATCATTCAATGGCTGAAAGATCGGGCTGATTTTATTAGTAAACGGGGTCTGGAAGGGGTAGTCTCTGACACTTATGGAAAAAATGGTGTACATCCTCGTTTGAATTATGACAAAATAAACGATTTGGAAAACAATCCGACTAAGGCAGATGAGAAAGCCTTTTATACCAAAGAAATCAGCTTAGACCTAAACACAGTAAGCCCCCATATATCCGGTCCAAATCATGTTAAGACAATGACCAGTTTACATGCTGCCGTAGGAAAAAATATCAAAATCGATAAAGCCTACCTGGTGAGTTGTGTGAATAGCCGGGTTGAGGATCTGGCTGAAGCAGCCAAAACTATAAAAGGTAAGCAGGTTGCTTCTCATGTTGAGTTTTATATTGCCGCAGCATCCAGTGAAGTACAGGCAGAAAGTGAAACCAGAGGCGACTGGCTGGCGCTGGTTAATGCCGGCGCCACTCCCCTGCCGCCTGGCTGTGGTCCCTGTATTGGTCTGGGTGTTGGCTTACTCGGCCCCGGTGAAGTGGGTATTTCCGCCACCAATAGAAATTTTAAAGGCAGAATGGGTGATCCAACTGCAGAAGCCTATCTGGCGTCACCCTCTGTTGTTGCGGCATCTGCCATTGCCGGAAAAATAGCTACACCCTTTGATTGTGAAAGTGTTGCCCCAGAGGGAGAAATTACTGAAAATGAAAAGCCTATATCTGATGAGGGTAGCGTTCCATTACTGGATGGCTTTCCTGAAATATTGGAGGGTGAAATCATTTTCTGCCATCAGGACAATTTGAACACTGACGGAATCTATCCGGGAAAGTACACATATATAGATGATTTCACTCCTGAGCAAATGGCAGAAGTTGTGATGGAAAATTATGACCCGGAATTTGGGCGAATTGTGGAAAAAGGTGACATCATTGTTGGTGGGTATAATTTTGGCACCGGTTCTTCCAGGGAACAAGCCGCCACTTGCCTCATGTACAGAGGCATCCAAATGGTGATGGCAGGCTCATTCAGTCAAACCTACAAACGCAATGCCATCAATAATGGATTTTTAGTAATTGAAGCACCTGAATTATTGGCTGATTTGAAATCTGAATTTGGGGAAGATAAATTATCTGTTAAAACAGGATGGAAAATACAGGTGGATTTCAGAAATTGTATAATAAGTATTGAAGAGAATAGGTATCCAATCAGTGCAGTTGGAACAGCTGCCCAGGAACTGATTCTTACTAAAGGGTTGGAAAACTGGATAAAGGAGAGGATTAACAACGAGTAAGTAATGTATTTTATGTAGTTCTTTGTGTTACATACATTTCAAATCACTCACCGCAGAGAAGTTTATAGAAAAAATATTTAGCTAAAAGGAGTTTTAATGTCGAAAAGAACCATAGTATCCATGCCCGGTGATGGTATTGGCAAGGTAGTATTAGATGAAGCCATCCGCGTATTAGATGCTGCCGGATTTGAAGCCGATTATGTAGAGGGAGATATCGGTTGGGAATTCTGGCGCAGTGAAGGCAACCCACTGCCCCAGCGTACACTTGATCTCATTGCTGAACATAAAATTGGATTATTCGGCGCAATCACATCCAAACCCAAAGATGAAGCATTTAATGCGCTTTCTCCAGAACTTCAGGAAAAAGGCTTGGTTTATGCCAGTCCTATTGTGGGCCTTCGTCAGCATTTCGGACTGGATATTTGCCTTAGACCATGTAAAACTTATAAAGGCAACCCCCTGAACTTTATTCGTCGTGGTCCCAACGACTCAATCCAAGAGCCGGAAGTTGATGTGGTTATTTTCCGGCAGAATACAGAAGGATTATATGGCGGTGTTGAATGGAGTAATCCACCCAAACAGGTGTATGATGCACTGATGACTCATCCCAAGTTTAAACAAAATTTTGGTGATGCCCCGGTTGAGGAAGTTTCAGTTTCCACCCGGATCTTTACTAAGAAATGTACAGAGAGAATTCTCCGTGCCGCCTTTGAACATGCTAAAAAATATGGTTATAAATCCGTCACTGTCTGTGAAAAACCAAATGTAATTCGAGAAACTTCCGGCATGATGTATAAAATGGCACAAGAGATACAAAAAGCTGATTTCCCGGAAATTGAACTGTGGAATACCAATATTGATGCCCAGATGATGTGGCTTACCAAAAATCCGGAAAATTACGGTGTTATTGTGGCTGGTAATATGTTTGGCGATATTGTCTCAGACGGTTTTGCAGGGCTCATAGGCGGACTTGGATTTGCCTGCAGCGCTCAGTATAATCCGGAAACGGGCATCGGTGTTTTCGAACCCACCCATGGCAGCGCACCTAAATATGCAGATTATCCCATTTCGATTGTAAACCCAATTGCTATGGTGGAATCCGCCTGTATGATGCTGGATTTCATAGATGAGCAGGAAATTGCTAAAAAGATAAGAAAAGCTGTATCAGATGTAGTATCAGAAGGAAAAGTAAAAACCTACGATATGGCCAAAATGACTGGAAAAGCTGATGTGGTGGATAAAGATGCTGCATCAACAGTAGAAATGGCAGAGGCTATCATTTCTAAACTTTAAGGAGAGTTAAAATAACGATGAGTATATCTAGACAAATTTCAGAGTTCGCAGTTGGACTAAAATTTGAAGACCTTCCTGATGAGGTAATTCATGAAGTAAAACGCTATATGTATGACTCCATTGGCTGTGCATATGGCGGATACCATACTAAAGATTTGAATATTATTCGAGATATTTACATGGAGATGGGCGGAAAAGGTGAAGCCACCGTTCTGGGATTTGGTGATAAACTCCCTGCTGTGAATGCAACTCTCATTAATTCTCTCATGGTTCGTGCTCTTGATTTTAATGATATTTACTGGAAAGATGACCCTTCCCACCCTTCTGATATAATTCCTGCGGCTTGGGCTGTTGGAGAACTGGTAAACGCTAATATGAAGGATGTTATCGTAGCCATCGTCTTGGCTTATGAATTTGAGCAGCGCCTTTGTCTATTTGCCAAGCCGGGAGTTCGGGAACGGAAATGGCACCATGCCACCCTCACCCAATTTGTTTCACCTATAGTAGCCGGTAAACTCTTAGACTTAACTGTGGATCAAATGGTGCACGCCATTGGAATCAGCGGATGCCATAACCACACCATTGGCTGCCCCACTGCTGGTAAACTCACCATGATGAAAAACACAGTTGACCCCATGGCTGTACAATCTGGTGTTTTTGCTGCGCTCATGGCGCAAAAAGGATATTCCGGTACCGAGCGAGTTTTTGAAGGCAAGGAAGGTTTCATGGATGCTTTTATCGGCTGGAATGCAAAAGATGAGTCTATGAATCCTACCGATATGGAGGGCAGAGATGGTATTTCATCCTGGGCATGGGATATTGATGCTTTAGTAGGCGGATTAGGCGACAGCTATAAAATTATGGAATGCGGAATGAAAGCCTTCCCCACCGAAGCTCTCACCCATACCCACCTTTCCTGTTTACTCAATGCCATGATTGGCAATAACCTGGAATATTCAGATATAAAAGAAGTCAAAGTGACCTGTTTCGCCCAAGCGTATGACATTTTATTTGATCCTACCAAATACCGGCCGGAATCCCGGGAAACAGCAGATCACTCACTACCCTATTGCATGGCAGCAGCAATGGTAGATAAGAAAATCACCACAGAGTCCTTTTCAGATGAAAAGCTGAATGATCCACGGATTTATGAGGTTATTGATAAAATCAAAGGCGAACCCTCTCAGGAATTTGAAAAGATGTTCCCAGCCAAACAACCTTCAAGAGTGGTAGTAACTACCAATGATGGTAGAACATTTGAGGAATACCTGGAATATCCGAAAGGTGACCCTAGAGAACCCATGACGATGGATGATTTAGAAAACAAATTCAATTCATTAGTAGGTGATAAATTTGATGATTCTAAAAAAAATAAAATAAAAGATACTATTTTCGACTGTGAAGAACTAACAGCTGGTGAGTTTATGCAATCACTAAACGTGTAATCCCTAAATTGGACCTCTCAATTTTTAAATGTATCTCCTGTGATAATGAATACAATATTCAGGAAATCCGTTACCGTTGTGACTGCGGAGAGTTATTAGAGGTTTTGCATGATTTAGAAACAGCAATTCCGAACCCGCAATCATGGAAAGAATCCCTCGATGTAAATATGGCTGAAATTGCCTTTAGCCGCTATAAACCTTTATTATTTCCATCACTTCCCGATATTGCCCTCATTACACTTTCTGAGGGAGACACTCCCCTGTATGATGTAACCCATTCATTTCCCCAATTTAATAGTCTTAAGTTTAAACATGAGGGTATGAATCCAACCCTGAGTTTTAAAGACAGGGGAATGGTTTCCGGTGTTTCCTGGGCAAATCATTTAGGTTGTGAAAATGTCATTTGTGCCTCAACCGGCGATACCTCTGCTGCCATGGCAGCTTACGCCGGAGCAGCCCCAAACATGAAAGGGATTGTCCTCCTCCCCCAAGGAAAGATATCACCAGAACAACTGGCACAGCCTATTGCATTTGGTGCGTTGACGGTGGGGATTGAAACAGACTTTGACGGCTGCATGAAATTGGTGCAGAAGCTCACTGAAAAACATAATATTTATCTCTTGAATTCAATGAATTCTGTACGCATAGAAGGACAGAAAGCCATCGGAATTGAAACCCTACATCAACTAAATTGGAAGGTTCCAGACTGGTTCGTTATTCCTGTGGGTAATGCAGGCAATATTTCGGCTCTGGGAAAAGGATTACGAGAACTATTTGAACTGGGCATTATTGACAAACTTCCCCGCCTGGCTGGTGTGCAGACTGAAGGGGCATCTCCAATGTATAAAAGTTTTCAAAATGGATATTCAGAATTAGTGCCGGAAAAAGCTCAACCCACTAAGGCATCTGCCATCCAGATTGGTGATCCTGTAAGTTATAAAAAGGCTGTGAAAGAATTGAAACATTTTAATGGTGTGGTGGAAGCCGTATCCGAAACGGAATTAATGGACTGGAAAGCACAAATTGACCGATTGGGAATCTCAATCTGCCCCAACAGTGCCGTAGCTGTAGCCGGAGCAATGAAATTACACGATAATGGTATCATTAAAGAAAATGAAGATGTGGTTGTCATTCTCACCGCTCATGGTAGTAAATTTTCCAATACAGCAGTAGAATATCATCAAAACAAGACCAACAAATTTGCAAATCAAACTCTTACTATTCCTCCCAATTTAGAAAAATTGGAAAGTGTTTTAAGTTTATGAAATCAGTAAAAGTATTTGCACCGGCTACTATTGGTAATATTGGACCTGGATTTGATGTATTAGGGCTTGCCATTAAAGGGATTGGCGACATTGTAGAAGCCAGAGAATTTCACGGAAATGATTTAATAATTGAAGCTGTTTTAGAAGCAGACCATGATATTTCTACCAACCCTGATAAGAATACAGCGGGAATAGCAGCCCAGGAAGCCCTGAAACTCCTGGGAATAAAAACAGGTGTTGCGCTCACAATTACTAAGGGTATGCCATCTGGTAGTGGACTGGGAAGCAGCGCTGCATCAGCGGTGGCAGGTGCCAATGCTGTAAATTGCCTGTTTGGAAATTCGCTTTCTAAAGAAAAAGTACTTGAAGCAGCTATGGCAGGTGAATATTCTGTTAGCGGTGGTTACTTTGCCGATAATGTTGCACCGGCAATTTATGGAGGTGCGACCCTCACCCGCTCTCTACACCCATTAGAAGTTACGCCTTTGGGAAATATTTCTGATCTCATCATTATCCTGGTAATGCCAAAGGTTAAAATCCTCACTAAGGATTCTCGAAAAATACTCCCTGAGAATGTTACCCTATCAGATTTTGTGGTTAATCTGGCAAATACCGCAAGTATTACTGCTGCATTTTGTAAAAATGACTATAATTTACTTAAAGATAATTTATTTGATTATATTATTGAGCCCACCCGGTCAACTCTCATACCGGGATTTCCCGAAGCAAAAGAAGCTGCTCTGGATGCCGGTGCCCATGGAATGACTATTTCAGGTTCTGGTCCTACCGTTTTTGCCATAACCAATTCACAAAAAGCATCTGTAAAAATTGAATCTGCTATGGTAACAGCATTTAATAAAAAGGGGGTTGAATGTAATTCGCTCATTACGTCCTCTTCTTTAGAAGGTTCGGGGATCATGAAAAGTGGAATAATTACTTAGATTAAATTCCCCCATGGCGTTGAAGATAAATGAGATTTATTACTCGGTTCAGGGAGAGTCCACCCATGCGGGACGCCCGTGTATATTTATCCGACTCACCTATTGTAACCTACGCTGTTCATACTGTGACACCGAATATGCCTTTTATGATGGTAAGGATATGGAAATTACCTATATCATGAGTGAAATAAAGCGATGGGACTGTAATTTAGTAGAAGTTACCGGTGGTGAACCCCTGTTTCAGGATGAATGTATTGACCTTCTGAATGAATTGGTAAATAGTAATTATGAAGTGATGTTGGAGACAGGTGGATCGCTTTCTATTTCTGATGTGCCTAAAAAGGTTGTTAAAATAGTGGACTTCAAATGCCCAAGCAGTGGAATGGTGAAGAAGAATTTATGGTCCATTGTGGATGATCTTCAGGCTCATGATGAAGTAAAATTTGTCATTGGCAACCGTGAAGATTTTGATTGGGCAAAAGATCGTATTACGGAATACTCCATGGATAAAATATGCACATTATTATTTTCGCCTACCTTTGGTGAAATTAACCCTCAACAAATTGTAGAATGGATATTGGCTGAAAACCTGCCAGTAAGGATGCAGCTGCAAATGCATAAGATGATATGGAGTCCGGAAGAAAAAGGGGTATAAAATGAGGAGAAAGGAGGCAGGAGAAAGGAGAAAGGCAGTAATTCTTGTTTCCGGTGGAATGGATAGCTGTGTTACAGCGGCTACTGCCATAGCAGATGGTTACCAACCAGCATTTCTGCACATTAATTATGGACAACGGACTGAGTCCCGAGAGTTGAAAGCATTTAACGAAATTACCGATCACTACCAGATTGAACAAAAATTAGTTGTGGATATCTCCCACCTTTCTGAAATCGGTGCTTCTTGCCTTACGGATGAAAACATTGAAGTTCCCGATGCTGATTTAGAAAGTGATGACATTCCAATTTCGTACGTTCCTTTCCGCAATGCAAATATTTTAACAGCTGCCACCAGTTGGGCAGAGGTATTGGGAGCGAAGGCTATTTATGTGGGAGCTGTAGAAGAAGATTCATCTGGTTACCCGGATTGCAGACGATCTTTTTTTGATGCCTTTGAACATACCATTGATACTGGCACAAAACCTGGAACACAAATCAAAATTATTACTCCACTCATTCATTTGTCAAAAAAAGAAATTGTAGAAAAAGGGATTGCCCTAGATGCTCCCCTCCGCCTCACCTGGAGTTGCTATAAGAATGAAGATGTTCCTTGCGGTGAATGTGACTCTTGTGCCCTCCGTACCAGAGGGTTTGAACAGGCGGGGATAGTTGATCCAATCCTTAATTAATTCAATTATAACAACCTTTCAAATAGTCTCAAACAAGTTAGTCCGCCAATGTATTCATTTTAGCTGGCGGATAGAGAAGCATGTATTATTCTGATGGCACCGTTTGAAATTTCACTTAATTCTTGAGCTAAGACTTCAGTTTTTTCCACCTCTACTTCCAAATTCACTTGAATGGATGCACCAAAATTGGTATTGATAATTTTCACTTTAAATTTCTGCAGGACTGAATCCACTTTATTTTGCAGATCATAATTATAGACAAATGAAATTCTTTCTAATTGTACCCATTTTTTAACTTTGGCATTTTTGATAGTTTTTTCTGCTGCCGTTCCGTAGGCGTTAATGAGTCCCGGGATGCCTAATTTGCTGCCGCCAAAATAGCGAATAACAAATATTACCACATTTACTAATTGATTTCGTTTTAAGACATTTAATATGGGGATTCCAGAACTGCCCTTGGGTTCGCCAGCATCTGTGGCAAATTCATCTACTCTGTCCCCTTCTTTGATGCGATATCCATAACAGATATGGTTGGCATCAGGATATTGCTCCCTTAAATTATTTAGTTCATTTTTCACTTGACCCAAGGAAGCAACCGGTAAAGTCAAGGCCGTAAATGTAGAACCCTTTTCACTGTATTTCCCCTCTGATTGTGACGAAAGGGTCAACTCCTGCATTAATTCAGGATGGTGATTTTAGTAGTTTTTTCAGACCCTTTTTCAGGTTGGAGACGAATGAAATATAAGCCAGAAGATGGATTATTTTTAAGAATTGAATTAATATTTTCACGATGCCAGCCCTGATTGTATGAAGATAAATTATAGCTATTTACTATTTCACCCCGGACATTAATGAGATCGATAATTGGATTTGTATAATCTGAGTCCAAGGCATACAATATGGTTATATCCTGAGACTTTCGAATGGGGTTTGGATAAATACTCAATATTTTGGAGCTAAAAACGTTTTCTTCACCCGGCCAACTTGTCACAGCGATGGTGTTAGAGGGATCAGATCCTCCAATGTCATTATGACAAGTGACTTTATATGTATAATCTTTTTTTGCCTCCACGCCCTGCAGATCTACATAATTTGTATCTGAATCAATTGAAACTCCAATGGAATCCCCATCACGATATACCACATAATACAAACTATCACCCGGTCCGGGCGAAGGATTCCAAGATAAAATGAGGCTATCCTGGGCAGCAATTGCCATAAGGTTTGACGGAGGCAGGGGTACGGTATGGGCGGTAATTTCAATGGGGAGAGTGATAGGAGTACCATCTATCCCGTAAACAAAATGAACTTCTGCATTATTAAATGATTCTTCTAGGGTTGTGTCACTTCCCCAAAAAAGATTATTAGGTTCATAGTTATCAATATCGGATGAAACAATTGCCACCCTACCATAGTAGTTTT
>JYMV01013382.1_pt1 | contig 11005 bp, 9 predicted proteins | sample 338911 | NCBI WGS metagenome assembly JYMV01 (sample SAMN03354496, study PRJNA234377) | hydrothermal vent metagenome | biome: Deep sea; feature: Hydrothermal plumes at the Eastern Lau Spreading Center, Western Pacific Ocean; material: Seawater | place: Tonga | collected 2009 | depth 2000 m m
ATGCAGGCAATGAAGACTCACTTAGCTTGTGGTATAGTGGAATGAGGCTCCCATATTGTAAACAAGGTGAAACTGAACAATTACAAATGTTCCATAACGAATATGGTAGGATTCCTGCGTTGCAAGAAGATGATGAAATGACGAGAGTATCCACATCCAATTCAATAGACCTCTTGCATAAATAGTAAAACTCATCAGAATTCTATAGCTGAGAGGTATCTAAATTCATTGAATACGTGGGCTCAAGGATCTTCGAACCTCTATTTCTTTGACTTATGCAAGAGGTCTAATGTAAATTAAATCCCTTTTAATCGATAAAATCGTACATTGGTTGTTGAGTGACAATCGAAATCAAACTCCACAAACTGCCCATAATGAACTCGCCCAAAATTAAACCGAAAAAGAGTGGTCGAATCCGTCGATGGGCTTTCAATCCACCTTGCTTAATCAGAATTCCTTTAATTGTCCAACCAATAAGGAAAGAGAGCCAAAAAATGTTCATGGTGTAGCTACCAGAAATTGCATAACCAATAGGTGAAAATGGCCACCAAATGATCTTCCAGCGCAGGATGGTTAACAGGATGGCATTAACTACACCAATTAAAACAAAAGAGGTAGCAACAGGATCAAAATCAGTTGGAGTGGTTGTCCAGCGATGAAGACGGTTAAATGCTCCCCAAGCGAAACTACCACCAGACCCAATTTGATAAACACCGTGTAAGTAAGCCCAAAAGGCCGCTAAAGAGGCAACCGGAATGGTTACTAACATGGCAACCAGGAATCTACGCTGGTTAATTTTGGCACGTTCAGCAATTTTGAATCCTTCCAGTTGATAAGGCATAGGGTTTGAGGTATGTGCTCGATTAAAAAAAAAGAAGAACGAAAATAAGGTTAAGTCACTGACGGCAAATTGTCGAGTGCCCAGTGTTTTGACTAAAGCGGCCTCTGGGCCTGTAAAATGCAGATCGTGGAACAGAATTCCTGATTCTGCTCGGATACGCGTAAAACCAACTGAGAGTAGGGCAAATAGGACAAAGAAAGCAACAATTACCCAAAACGACATTTGGGCATAGAGACAAAATAGGATTATAAATAGGGCCGAAAAACCAATCAAGCCGATAGCCCAACGATATGGGATTGGTTGGCGACTATTCTGCATAGTTAGCACAGAAATAAAAATGGATTGTTTCCACACATGCCATAAATGTTTTCTAGTCAGCCAGAGAGCAATTAGACCTAAACTGACATATGCTCCGAAAGACTGTTCGTCGGCATAGGGAAACTGAGGAATACTGGCCACGCCGATGGCACTGCCGATTACCTTCTGTAATTTCCATAAAATATAAAAGCCCCAGCAAGAAAAAGAGAGGTCGAGTGGCATTAAGAAAGCAATGCCGATGGCAAAAGGATAGATCGAAACGGGTGTCCAACCAATGGCTGAAAATGGTTTTTCAGAAAACAAATAGCTCATATCATATTGCTGACCACTAATTAGACGAGGGACAGTTGGGATCAACAGATGCAGGCCATTTAGCAGGTTGATCGCAAAAGCAAAAGAGAACGACAACCACATTAGTCGGTTTTTCAGCAAATTTCGACTAGGTGCTGTCATTTCCAGTGGAAGTTGAATTAGTGGATAGCTGAGTTTTTCTTGTTCTGTCCACTGTTGTCGGAGTAGAACATTGAGGCCGAGCATGCCTAGCAATAAGGCCGATAGGAAACCCGACCAAATCAGAGCCGGTTTTATCCATCCAAGTAGATGAAAGGGAGAATAAAAGGTCGAGTTTCCTCTGTAAAAATCGTCGAAAACTCTCGGATTGTCAATAGCGAACCCATTGGGTATATATCTTTGAAACAGAACGGCCCACTCGTTTTCAGGGGTGGCAAAACGGTAGGCGTGAGGAATAATCGGAATCAGCACCTGTAAGTTGAAGTGACTAGCAATGACCGAAGCCATGTTAAGCATGACATAGATGGTCAGTAATTCACTTCGATTGAAAGCAAGGTGAGGTAAAGTATTGTATAGTAGTAGATTGCTGCCGATCAGCAAAAACAGGCTAAAGAAAACATTGTAAATCAAGGTTATAGTGGCACTTTCCCCCCCTCCGAACATGAAGGACATCATGATCCAATAGCAATTCAGAACAACCAACACCAAACCGATTAAGATGGAACGGGAACGGATCGAGGTTTCGGTATTCACAAGTGAGTTTCTAATTTCAACCACTTCCTGGGTATTTTCAGCACGAACCAAACCTACCAAGACAACCATCAACAACACAGCAACAAATCTCTGAACCACCATAACTTCACCTTTCGCATATTAGCGTTTGATATTGATTTTACGGTAACTAACCGCCCATCAGGATTGTATTTTAGTTTTTAACTTAAATACAACCTAACTCCCTCAAGACTTTGTCAGAAACATGTTTTTTGAACCTACTAGTATGGTATAGGTGTTTTATTTTTTGATAGCTGGCGAAGTAACCGTTTCAACCAGCGGAGCCTGTTAACTTCCCTGCTGAAAAACGAAGAGTCACTTCAGTGTCGGCCACAGGTTCTTTGCGTCTACTTTAGGATCATCCTCATATGCGGAGTCTATTTGAACTAGACGCATTAGACTAACCGAGAATAAATCGAACAAAGACTTTAGTCGTCTGGTCTCTCTAATTATATCGCCACATTCAAAATACAATTCATCAACTTCCTCTGGGAAGTTAGCACCAAACCATCCAAATGGTCCTGAATAATAATCTTTCCCCAACAGCTGATCAGCATCCACCAGAGCATGACGAAACCGACTGTGGCACCTAGCGTTGTTGTTAAGATAATTTCCCCGGAACCAACTATTGAGCTAATCAGGATAAAACTCGGCCCCAAAAATTTAGTGGTTTCCCAGAAGCCAACTGGAGGGTCTGAAATAGTTTGCATCGGGTTTGTATCGTTAGTCTTTTTCACCGTAAAATCCTAATTAACGGTATCGACGAAGAGTGAGTTAATCTGTAAATTTCAGGAAATCTGGCTCTTCTAGCATATAGCAATTGAGTGATAACGGCAAGGAAATGTTGGACAGACAAATTCCAGAAATGTAGCACTGCAGGGACTGATTGATGCGATCATCGGCTACCGAGATTACACTGTGGCAATCAAGTCTCAAATGGGGATGAAAACGGTCGAATTGGAGCTGCCTTTACCTCACGAGCGCGATACGCCACGGCGGTCCAAACCCCGGCAACTGCAGCTTACTCCTATATTCAAACGTGGCAATACCTTTCAGCTAGAGTCTAAAAACCAAAGCTACATAACCCATCCACACTGGTCTGGACTAGACTTCAGGCTGGTGTGGGTGGGTTTATTTTACACCACAGCCTCAGACTACCCCATCGCTTTACCCCGACCGCAATCGTGATAGAATGCCATAGCTAGTCCTTTGAGAGGCGAATTCAAGCTAAAAACGAACTTCACGGGTTCAACTCCCGTATGGAGTAATCAGGCGGGTATCAACAGCGCCCTGTTGGCACCCTTTTTCTTCTTTCCATTAGTCTCTTCCTCCTTTTTTTACACCGAATCACACTTTGCTTACCAATACCAACCCAAAATCGATTGGGCCTGATATACGAAGACATCTCAGCCATTTTCGATTGCACTCAACGAGCTATAGAATAAAAGTAAGTGTATTAGGAGTGTTCAAATTAGCCGTGGTTGATGTGATAGTAGTCTGATTAAAATTACTTTACATCCTTTGTAAGTCGTGATATTTTGACCTAGTTCGCCTAGATGGCTGGTCGTTTCGAGGCCATTTGGGCTGGTGTTGTCAGTTGTCTTTATCACAATAAGAAGGTTAATCCACACTACTCCCTCTGATTCCATCGCTAGTTGTTCGGCTGTGATTTATGTCAAAATGGAATCACATAAAATGTTATCTATATTACTTTGTTTGCCGCTGATGGGAAAGGAGAGGGATTGATGTCAAAGCCTAACATCCTCTGGATCAGCAACCACGACTCCAGTGCCTCGAACTACGGTTGCTACGGAGATAGATACGCACATACCCCGAATATTGACCGCTTGGCGGCAGAAGGTGTGCGTTACACCAACGCATTCACCGCCGGCCCAATCTGCTCACCGTCACGCACGAGCATCTATACCGGCATGCATCCGACGACGCTGGGCACGCATCATCACCGCAGCGCTGTCATCCGCCCCGAAGGGGTTGAGCTGTTAACCAAAATGCTTACGGGCGCCGGTTACGCCTGCACCGAGCCGGACGGCGACATCAATCTTTACGTCTCCAAAGAGGAGCGTGAACAGTATTACAGCTCTGGCAATTTCTGGGAGAAGCGCCCTGAAGACAAGCCGTTCTTTTTGTACTACAAACTGGGCAGTTCCCACGCCAGTGTATTCAAACTGACTCCGGATGCTGCGCGGAAAGGGCGTTCCCCGCTCTTGAGCGATGACGAGTTGCACGACCCGAAAGATGTGCCGGTACCGAGCTTCGTGCCCGACACGCCCCTGTTCCGTGAACGGATGGCGCTCTTCTACGATGCCCTTAGCAATGTCGACAAGCAGGCAGGAGAGATCCTAAACAAGCTTGAAGAGCAGGTTCTCCGTGGAGACACCATTGTTGTCTTCTGGGCAGACCACGGCACCGGCTATCCCCGCGGCAAGATCCACGCCTACGACGACGGACTGAAAATCCCGCTGATCATGCGATTCCCGGAGAAGTACCGGCATCTGGCCCCGGCAGACCCCGGCGCCACGGTTGATGAACTCGTCATGCACATGGACCTCTGCGCGACAACCCTGCAACTGGCAGGCGTCCCTATCGCCGAACACATCCAGAGTCGAAACCTGTGCGGCCCCAACAGAGATGAAGCGCGGGATTTCGTCTGCAGTGCCAGGGATCGGCTGGACAACAACCCGGAGGTGATCCGTACCATCCGCACCGAAAAATACCGTTACATCCGTAACTTCCTGCCGCACCAGCCACACGCTTCGTTCTATCCGGACGGCGGGTTCTTCACCACCGTCCCGGAGGAGGAAACGCCGGAGCGCGCCTTCTGGGGGACCTCTTGCCTGCCAGGTGAGCAGAAAATCCACGACCCCGACGGCGTGTTTCTGATGCTCGGTCCGCCGGTCATGATCAAACAGGACGGGCTGCCTGAGCATTACTGGCAGTACCAGATCTGGCAGGATCACAAACCGGCCGAAGAGTTATACGACATCGAAAAGGATCCTGAAGCGGTGCATAACCTGGCGGATGATCCCGCTTTCAGCGACGTCGTGGATGAGTTGCGGCAGAAGCTGTTCGGTTGGATGATCGAGACCCGTGATCTGGGGCTGATCGATGAAGCAGAGATTGTAGCGCGTGCCGAGCAGTACAACGGCGTCAGCCACGAAGTCGGTGTCCACTGTGATAATTTCGAGCGGATCCTGGAAACAGCGGACCTGGCGCGAATGGGCAGGGAAGCAAAGGAAGAACTCGCTAAACGACTTGGTGATACCGACAGCGCGGTGCATTTCTGGGCCGTTACTGGTCTTTGCTCGCTTGGTGTGGAACGTACGATGATCGAGCGGCTGTCCCCTCTCCTGGAGGACCCCTCAATCAGCGTCAGCCTGGCAGCGGGGGACTATCTGGTTCGGGCAGGCGAAAGCGCTCGGGCCCTGCCTGCGTTTGCCTGCGCGCTGGCAAGCGATATCCTCTGGGCGCGGATACGGGCAGGCGCTTATCTGTCATACCGCAGCCGTGAAGAACTGCAGGCCATGAAGCCGCTTATTCCCGTCCTGGAGCAGGCCATAAACAAACAGGAGATGTTCGGGCCGGAACATAACTCGCAGATTAAAAGAAACAATTGCAACCGCATGCTTGATAATCAGCGGGATGGCATCGTCAGAGTGTGGGTATTGGAGCGGGTGATGAAGAGAATCGACCTGGCCGCTGAGCAGGAGGCGTGAACTGACATGGCAATGAAGCCCAACATTGTATTTATATTAACCGATCAGTGGCGAGCACAGGCGACCGGGTATGCCGGTGACCCTAATGTACAAACGCCACATCTCGATTCATTGGCTGAAAAGAGTATCCGGTTTGATACGGCTGTGTCAACTTGCCCGGTTTGCTGTCCAGCTCGTGCCTGTCTTTTGACCGGGCAATATCCTTTGACGCATGGGATTTTTATAAACCAGATTCGGCTTGAGCCCAATACGACCACATTAGCTGAGGCTCTGGTTGCGCATGGCTATGATACGGCGTACATTGGCAAGTGGCATCTAGATGGGAATAGCCACGAGCACAATTACATTCCACCTGAACGACGGTTGGGGTTTGATTTCTGGAGAGCACACGAATGCTCTCACAATTACTACGATTCGCCCTATTATGACGATTCTAGCGACATGAAAAAGTGGGAAGGCTACGATGTGTTTGCGCAGACGGATTGTGCCATTGATTATCTGGAAAGCAGACAGCATGAAGACGATCCCTTTTTCCTTTTTGTTTCCTATGGTCCGCCTCATACACCTTTTCAGATGGTGCCGGAAGAGTACAAAGCACTCTACGAGGAAGACCGTATTGTATTGAGAGAAAATGTACCTGCTGAGTGTGAGGCGACTGCTCGGCGGGATATGTCGGGTTATTATGCGCATATTACGGCACTTGATGGCTGCGTTGGTCGAATAGGACATGCAATCGAACAACTAGGCATGGCTGGTGATACAATCCTAGTGTTTACTTCTGATCATGGTGAAATGAATGGGTCGCAAGGTCATGATCGAAAAATGCGACCCTGGGATGAATCCATTCTGGTGCCATTTCTGTTGCATTTGCCAGATGGCACTGGTCGTCAAATCGAAGCGCCTTTTGGCATACCAGATATCATGCCGACATTGCTGGACCTGGTGGGTGTGCCTGTGCCTGATGGGGTTGAGGGGATGAGTTTTGCCAACCACATGCTCGGCCAAGCCGAAGCACCTTTTGAGGCTTCACTCTTTGGGTGCTACGTTCCGTTTGCCAATTACGCTTATGAACATGGCGGCAGGGAATATCGGGGCGTTCGAACCAGCCGTTATACTTATGTGCGTGACCTGGAGGGGCCCTGGTTGCTGTATGACAATGAGGAAGATGCCTATCAGCTGGAAAATCTGTGCAACCAATCAGAAATGCGTACTGTTCAAACGCATCTGGAAGGCGTGCTTTCAGATCTTTTGGAGAAACAGAACGACACGTTTGCGACGGGGCGTGAATTGTTGGATCGATGGGGATATGAAATGGTCAATCCCCACGCATTTCGCAGGATCAGAACGGGAAAATAGAAGTGGGGATTCGTGCAACAAAGCCATTGAAAACTGAAACACCAGGAGACTGAAATGCGAGAAGATACCAAATCTCTCGAAGAACACCTCGAAGAATTCAAAACAGTTGGATTTACACTTTTCCCAAAGATGCTTGACGATAGCTGGGTCAAAGCCATGCGGGATTCATTTGAAGAAATCGCTGATCGCATCCCCAATCCCGACGGCAGCCGAGCCGCAGCCTTTGTTGATGTGTTAGAACATAAAACCCGATCTCGTTCTTCCTGCCTTAACAAATAAGCGCCTGCTGGACTTTGCTGAAATGATCATCGGCCCTCATGTCCAACTTGAATCCATCACGTACCGACGCACTGCACCACAGGACCCAAAAACAAAACCAATACTGGGTTTTCACCGGGACATGTTCGCCGAATTTCCTCAAGAAGGCGTCTACCATAGCCCCTTACTCTTCAATGCCCTGAGCTATTTACAGGATCTCGATGATGAAAATGGCCCACTGCGAATTATTCCAGGTTCTCACCTGAAAGCACTGTCTTTAACGCCAGAAGAAAGGAAACAACCTCATCCCGACGAAGTCATTGTTTATCCCACAGCCGGAGATGTAGCCGTATTTCATAATGCGATCGTACACTCGGGAACAGCCAGTTATTCGGGGCCGATTTCTGAATCTGTCAAAGCGCGCGCACGCCTTACTGGAGATCGTCGACTGCTGCGCCTATTGGGGGAAGATGAAAAATTCGTGCGGCGAGCAAATAGTGGATTTATGCAACCAGATGAGCTGATGTGGGAACAGTGGATTGCTGAGGACGCTGCTGATCTCAAGAAATGATTGTGAAGATGGACGAGATGAGCTCTACAATCTCGATTCAGATCTTAGTGCAGAAACGGAAATATCCCATGATGAACACCGAAACCAATGTTCCGATAGAAATTCGGCTTCAGGTAGCGACATCCTATGTCAATCCGTTTATGGATGTGATACTCGATGTCGAATTCCTGGCTCCGGATGGCACGACGAAGAAAGTGCCGCCTTCTGGGCCGGAGGCAGCGAGTGGCAGGTGCGCTACGCATCACCGGTTACCGGTACCCACAGCTACCGCAGCCTCTGTAGCAATAAAGACGACAGGGGGCTACACGGGGTTGAGGAAATGGTTGAAATCACCCCCTACACCGGTGACAACCCGCTCTACCGTCACGGGCCGATCAGCATCTCCGACGATCAGCGTCACTTTGAGCATGCTGACGGTACGCCCTTTCTGTGGCTCGCCGACACCTGGTGGAAGGGACTAAGCAAGCGTCTGAGCTGGGAGGGATTCCAGAAACTATGCGCCGATCGCAGGGCAAAGGGTTTCAATACGGTGCAGATCGTCTGCGGGCCCTATCCGGACGAAGAGGCCTTTGATCCGGGCTGAGCCAACGAGGGCGGGATGATGTATGGGAACCGCGAATTCACAGACCTCAATCCGGAATACTTCGAGTACGCGGATCGTCGCCTCGAGCATCTGGTGGAGGTGGGACTCATGCCTGCGTTGGTGGGGGCCTGGGGACGATCAGACTGCAACGCCATGAAGGTAGCGGGAGTCGAAGGGCTCAAGCGCCATTGGCGCTATCTCGTGGCCCGTTATGCAGCCTGTCCTCTGGTTCTGATCCCCGGCGGCGAGGTGCCCGGCGTGGCCAAGTATGGTGAGGGCGACTGGGGTGAGGTGGTGAGTTATCTCTGCGATCTTGACCCGTTCAAGCGTCTCAAGAGCAGTCACGATGTTCCCTGCCCCCTGCGTGAAGAAAGGTCGCTCAATGACTTCGAGCTGGTGGGCGGCAGCCACTTTTCGCCCAAGAGCACGGAGACGTTGAGCAAATTCAACTGATTATGACACAAGGTTTGGCATCTGCATTGAATAACAAGTCAACAGCCATAGAACCCCGTGATAAACTGTCAACTAATTGGGCCACCATAAGGACCAGTTATTAATCTTTTCCGTACATATAGTTGGGTAATATAAGATGCGAAAAATTGTTTGCAGCCTGATGGTCTTCGGAGTCTGTTTAACGTTTGTCTGTCTAGCGTTCGCAGCACCAATAGATATGAAGAAGGTGGAAGTCGCATATTTGTTTGAAGTAAGGTGGGGGAAAAACAGCCAAAGATGTTTCTCCAAATAAAAGAAATGGGACTTTGGAGGGCGAGGTCAAATATGGGCCAGGCAAATTTGGTAAGGGGTTAGTCTACGATAGTAGAGATGATAACTTGATTGTGGAAGGTTATCGAGGTATTGGTGGAAAAGATCCGCGAACGACTCTCTTTTGGTTTAAAAGCGAGAAAAGCGAGTTTGCACGCGAACACTCCTGGGTCAAATGGGGGCCTAACGAGGCAACCAAGAAGTATTACGTTCGAGCACATGTATCAGGGGCGCAATGCTTTCTGCGGGTTGAAAATGCAGGAGGAAATAATTGGGGAGACGCTGATGTCTGTGATGGGAAATGGGGCTAAAGATGTTCAAGACCATAATATCTACGTCGACGGCAAATTGAATGGAAAAGCTGGCGCAGCAAATCCAATGAATACAGACGACAAGGCACAAGAGGTGGTGATGGGGGAGCCCTTAGCCCATCATGCCTTTATGCACGGCTCCTTCGACGAGATGACTATTTTGAGTGTGGACCTAACGGTGAAGCAAATTCAACTGATTATGACGCAGGGTTTAGCCTCAGCGTTAGCCATAGAGCCTAGAGATAAGCTATCGACTAACTGGGCAACAATAAGGCTGATCACCGTTGACGGTCCCAACAAAATCGTTGCCCATTAACTCTTTCATACCTTCCACGTCTCCTGTAGCAAACTTTGTTATCTATTGCGTGAGTCTTAATAAGTATTTAATAACCTAGTTGGTATTAGCCGGTACCCTCCTGATACCCCGTAGGGAGACAATCCAGTGGGAATCGCCCTTTACCCTCGCCAGTCGCGATGCGCCACGGCGGTACGTACAAAGCGTCAGATAATTTTCCAGCGCAAACGAATGGGTGTCAAGACAGCTTAACCTCGGATTTCATTCCCCATGCAGAAATTAGCGCTGATGAATCTCAATCACGACGAGATATTCTACAACCAAATTAATGGTTACCAGTTTTTGAAGGCGTACATTGGTTGGTTGGTGATCAAACTTACCACACTCCAGAAACTGCCGAGTACGAATTCCCCTAGAATCAATCCAATAAAAAATGGTAGTGTTACTCGATAGATACGAATGCCTCCCAATTTTAAGACCAGAAACTTTAAGGCCCAACCGCATAAGACTGAGGACCAAATCCAGTTCATTGCATAATCATCTGCCAATGTATAACCAAGCGGATGGAACTGCCACCAAATTAATCTGGCTCGAAATATCAGCATGATTGAAGTCAAAAAGAAACCTATGGCAACTGCAATTAAAGCAGGTAGATCCGGTGGGGTAGGGAAGGTCAACCAGTTTTCCAATAAAGTATAAGGTTCTCGTCCAAAAGCTGAAACCGCATAGCTGGCGATTCCTTGAGAACCACCATATTGATAAAAAGCGTGTAATAGTTTCCACCAAACCGTAATCGCTCCGATGATACTGCCAATAATTAAGGCAAAAAAGATACGACGAGTATGGAATTGCTGTGCTTGCGCTAATTTCAAACTTTCCAACTGAATTGGCATTGGGTGACATCTGTAAGCTCG
>JYMV01014150.1_pt1 | contig 11005 bp, 12 predicted proteins | sample 338911 | NCBI WGS metagenome assembly JYMV01 (sample SAMN03354496, study PRJNA234377) | hydrothermal vent metagenome | biome: Deep sea; feature: Hydrothermal plumes at the Eastern Lau Spreading Center, Western Pacific Ocean; material: Seawater | place: Tonga | collected 2009 | depth 2000 m m
ATTACCCAGATTGCAAATGGTACTAAGATTCCAATTTTACATACCGTTGAAATTATTGATTGGTATACAGGCGGACCTAAACCTGAAGTTTTAAGAAAATTATGATGAAGATACTGATTACTAGAAAGCTTATGAAATCAACCGAAGAATATGCTTCGAGTATTTTTAATGTGAGATTAAACAAAGAAGATAAGATACTAACAAAAGATGAGTTAATTAGTCAAAGCAACGAATGTGATGGAATACTGACTTCTCTTAATGAAAAATTTGATGCTGATGTCATTTCAAAACTTTCAGACAAAGTTAAGATTATTTCCAATTTTGCGGTTGGTTTTGGAAACATTGATCTTGATGCGGCAATAAAAAGAAATATTGTAGTTACAAATACACCAGATGTTTTAACAGATGCAACGGCAGAAATTGCGATGTTAGTACCATTTGCAATCTGGGTAATACAACCAATGTTTCCTGTAGTAATAAATTGAGGATTAACTTTCTCAATATTTGAAATTTTATTTTTTAATAATTTTTTTGCAATATCGTTTTGGAGTAAATTATAGGTACCCGCAGAGCCACAACAAAGATGTCCATCAGGAATATCAAATACTTGATTTCCTGTTTTCTTTATCAGATTTATAGGAACATGGTGAATATTTTGTCCATGTTGCATTGAACAAGCCGAATGATATGCAATTTTATACTCCTTTTTATTCTCTTTGTTTTTAATAAAATTAAGTTTAACATTTGCATCTAAATATTCTGATATGTCTCTTGTCAATTCTGATATTTTTTCAGCTTTTTTTTTAAAATCTTTGTCTGATCTAAATATAAATCCATAATCTTTCAAAGTTGTACCACATCCTGATGTATTAGAAATTATAGCATCCAATCCATTTTTTAAATATTCGTCATACCAAATTGAAATATTTTTTCTAAAAAACTGGTGAGCTAGGTCACTTTTACCCAAGTGATGATTTAAAGAACCGCAACAATCTATACCTTTTGGAACAACTACCTCAATGTCATGTCGATTTAATAATCTAATAGTTGCCTCATTAATTTGTGGAGAAATAACTTTTTGCACACATCCAGTTAGTAAAGCAACTCTTGCCACAGGTTTTTTCTTTCGAGTTGGATATATTTGCATTTTTTTAAGTGTTTTTTTTGGAAATTTTCCTGGCATAAGATTAATCATTTCTCTCACTCTTTTGGGAAAGAAAAAACGGAACGGTTTTATAAATCGAGTTAAAATTACAATGACTCTAAAATTAATTGATTTGGACAGTACTCTTGATAAAAAACCTCTAATAAATCTATCGCTAAAAGGTCTTTTGTAGGTTTTTTCAATATGGCTTCTTCCGTGATCAATGAGATGCATGTAATTTACGCCAGAGGGACAGGTTGTCATACAGCTATAACATGAAAGGCATCTGTCTATGTGTTTTACAATTTTTTCATTAGCCGGTTTATTATTCTCTAACATATCTTTAATTAAATATATTCTTCCCCTCGGACCGTCCAACTCATCTCCCAATAGCTGATATGTAGGACACGTAGCATTACAGAATCCACAATGAACACATTTTCTCAAAATTTTTTCACTTGATAGATTATCTTTATTTTTTAATTGTTCTTTTGAAAAATGAGTTTCCATTTATATACCTGTATACATTTTTCCTGGATTAAGTATCCTTTTAGGATCAAAACTTTTTTTTATGTTTTGAGACACATTGAATCGATCTCTATTAATAGTAAATACTTCTTCTACATGGGGAAGATAATCTGAATTTTTTATCATTGTCACATAACCACCAAGTTTTACCACTTTTTTCCTTATTGATTCAAACATTTCTTCTGATAATTCAAAAGCTTCCATCCACATTAGGGCTCCGCCCCAATCTAAATAATATTTATATTTATTAGAAAGTTGATAGATCAACTTAACACATTCTGATGGTGGAATAACTATTCTAAGAATGCTATTTTTTGAAAAGGAAAAAAATTCTAAGCTTTTAACTTTATTCCAAAAAATTTCTGACTGATGTGTCTCAAGAATAGAGATATTAAAATTTATAATTTTAAGTTCATTTATTAAATTTTTAATTCTTTGATTAATTGAATTTTTTGATCCCTCGATTCTTATTGCAGTAATAGAGCCTTCATGTTTAAGATCATTTAATTTAAAGGTTTTTTCAATGTTCATTACGCAACCAGGTACTTCTGGTTCTTTGGGTAAAAAAATAGCTCCGGAAATATCATTTGAAGAACTAATAGCCTTTTCTAATAAATGGGTTGCTGACTCTATTTTTTGATTATGAATAATCAATGTTTTACTTTCTTCAGGAGCAGGCAAAACTTTAAAAGTAATTTCGGTCAATGCAACTAGGGTTCCATAAGAACCACAAATTAATTTGCTTAAATCATAACCGGTAACATTTTTAACTACCACCCCTCCCGATTTTATAATTTCACCTTTTCCATTAACTCCTCTAAAACCCAAAACATGATCCCTAACACTTCCAACTTTAAATCTACGTGGTCCAGAAATATTACAAGCAACCTGACCTGCTGCAGTTCCATAATCACTTTTTCCATTTAACAAATATCCAAAATCAATTGGTTCAAAAGCCAATTGTTGTTTGTTTTTTTTTAACTCTTCTTCTATTTGTTTTATTGAAGTGCTAGCTTTAATCTTGATATAAAGTTCTTCGGGTAAATATTCTACAATTCCATTTAGCTTTGATAAATTTAAGGTTTTGGAGCATTGAAGTGGTTTTCCTATTTTTTTTTTCGAACCGGAACCAACTAGTTCTATAGGAATATTTGATTTATAAAATTTTCTTATAAAACTAGACACTTCTTTTTCGTTTTTAGGATATTCTATAGAATCAGAATCTTGGAATGTCGGGAAATTTTGTTTTTCCTCTATGGACATGCACTCTCCCTTCTTCTGCGCACTTTCTTAAAATCGGATAGACTTTTCCAGGATTTAATAATGAACTTGCATCTAAAGCTTTTTTAATTTTAATCTGCTGCTGAATGTCATTATTACTAAACATTTCGCACATTAACTCCCTTTTTTCTACTCCAACTCCGTGCTCTCCCGTTAAAACTCCACCAACTTTTACGCAACATTTTAATATATCTGCTCCAAATTTTTCTGTTTTTTCTAAAGAATTTTTTTCGTTAGCATCATACATAATTAAAGGATGAAGATTACCATCCCCAGCATGAAAAGCATTGGCAACAGGTAGATTATATTTTTTAGATAATCTTCCTATTTCTTTTAATACCTCAGCTAATTTTCCTCTTGGAATGGTTCCATCCATACAATAATAATCTGGTGCCATATCACCACACGCAGGAAATGCAGCTTTACGTCCAGCCCAAAACTTTAATCTTTGTTTTTCATTTTTGCTAATTTTAATGCTTGAAGATTTATTTTTTTTGGCAATTTTGCTTACCCTTTCAATTAATTCATCTACTTCATTTTCTGTTCCATCTAATTCCACAATGAGCATTGATTCTGCATCTCTAGGATAGCCCGCTTTAACAAAATTATCAGTAGCGTGAATTAAAGCCTTGTCCATCATTTCCATTCCAGCAGGAATAATTCCACTTGCAATAATATCAGATACACATCTTCCGCCGTCTTCTATGGTAGAAAATCCGATTAGGGCTGCTTTAACTGCTTGAGGTTTTGTAAGAATCTTTACTGTAACTTCTGTAATTACACATAACAGTCCTTCAGATCCAGTAATCAATCCGAGCAAATCATATCCTTCAGAATCATAAGTTTTGCCTCCAAATCTAATTATAGTTCCGTCTATAAAAACAACTTGAACACCAAGAAGATTATTTGTTGTTGTTCCATATTTTAATGAATGAACTCCACCTGAATTTTCCGCAACATTTCCTCCTATTGAACAAGCAATTTGGCTAGATGGATCGGGTGCATAATAAAAACCTCTGTCTTCAACTGCTTGTGTTATTGATAAATTCGTTACCCCTGGTTGAGCAACCACACATCTATTTTTGTAGTCAATATTAATAATTTTATTAAATTTACTTAAACATAAAAGTATACTATCTGCCAATGGTAGAGCTCCTCCGGACAATCCAGTACCAGCACCTCTTGGAACAACTTTAATTCTTTCTTGATTACAATACGCAAGTATCTTGCTTACTTCTTTTGTATTTTCTGGAAAAACAACAACCAACGGTTTTTGTTTATACGCTGATAGTGCATCGGTTTCAAACGGTCTTGTTTGATCCTCATGATCTAAAATATTTTCAGTTCTAATAATTTTTTTAAGATTTGCAACAACATCTGTTTTTTTTGATATAAGCTTCCGGTCGATTTTTGGCATTGTTAACTTCGTCATAAAAATATATTACAGTCTAAAAGCATAGTGGTCAAAAAAGTTAAGATGAATTATCTAAGTATTTTATCTATTTTTTCGATAGCTTTGCTTATATTTTCTCTTGAAGTAGCAAAATTAAATCTTACGTAATCTTTAGCAAATTTTCCAAATGCGGTCCCGGGTATCATAGCAACTTCAGCTTCTTGCAAACATTTCTTTGTAAATTCTTCACCATTCATGCCGGTTCCTTTAATATTAGGAAATACAAAAAAGGTTCCACCTGGTGAATTACATTCAACACCTTTTAAACTTTTTAAACCATCAACAATAAGTTTTCTTCTTATATTAAACTCCTTCATCATATCATTGAGATGATCCTCAGGTCCATCTAACGCCGCAATTGCCCCGTATTGTGCTGCTGTATTTACACAAGAATGATTATTTACGCAAAATTTAAATACATGTTCTATTAATTTTTCTGGCCATACTCCCCAACCTAAACGCCATCCTGTCATGGCATAAGTTTTGCTCCACCCATCAAGTACAATTAATCTATCATAAAGGTCGGGATAATTCAGTAAAGTTGGGATTTCTTTTTTATCAAAAATTAACCTACTATAAACCTCATCAGTTAAAATTGCTACATGAGGAAACTTTCTAAGACCTTTGGCAAGTTTATCAATTATATTTTTTTCTGTAAAACCTCCAGTTGGGTTATGTGGATTATTTAAAATTAATAATCGAGTTTTATCATTAATCAGAGATAAAACTTTATCAGGATTAATAGAAAAATCTTTTTTTTCAAGCAAATTGAAAGGAATCGCTTTCGCCCCAGTGTAGTTAATCATAGACTCATAAATAGGAAAACCCGGATCCGGATATATAATTTCTACACCTGGTTCTCCAAAAAAAGAAATGGCATAGTGCATAGTTGGTTTTCCACCAGGCATAATAATTATTCTCTCAGGATCAATATTGGCATTGTATAAATTTTTGATTTTTCGACTTACAGCTTCTCTACATTCAATTGTTCCATTTGGAAGCGTATAGCCGTGATGACCATCCTTTAAAGCTTTAATCGTAGCGTCTACTGCATGCTTTGGAGATTTAAAATCAGATTGACCCAAACTCAAATCAATAATTTTTTTTCCTTTTTTTTCTAATTTTTTTGTTTTTGCAAATATACTATAGACCGCCTCAGTGCCAAGTCTATTTACATTTTTTGCAATTTTCATTTTGAGCTTCTTCTATATGCAACTTTTGTTCTGTTGAGATCTTTAATGGATTTACAACCCATTAATATCATATCGCGATTTATTTCTGCTTTCATTTTTTCTAGCACTGCTTCAACGCCTTGTTGGCCAGCAGCTCCCAAGGCAAATAAATAAGCTTTTCCAAAACTACAAGCCTTGGCACCAAGTGCTAAAGCTTTTAAAACATGAGTTCCTCTTCTAACTCCTCCATCAAGAATTATTTCTATTTTATCTCCAACCGCATCAACAATCTCGGCAAGTTGATCGAAAGGCGCTCTTGATCCATCAAGTTGTCTGCCCCCGTGATTTGAGATCATTACTGCAGTACATCCAATATCAATTGCTTTTTTTGCATCCTCAACTGACATGACACCTTTGAGAGCAAAGGGTCCCCCCCATTTTTTTACACAATACTCAGCATCCTTCCAATTCATCGAAGGATCAAATTGTTCATTTATATAACTAATCACAGACTTATCTATACTACTACCTTTCTCCGTCATATGAATAAGGTTTGCTAATTTAAATTTCTCACCAAAAAAATGATTGAAAGTCCAACTTGGATGTAATGCAAAACTTAACAAACTACCAAACGTTAATCTGGGTGGAGTAGTAAATCCTGTTCTGCAATCTCTTTCTCTATTACCCGCAACAACTGTATCGACAGTTAAACACATACTATTAAATCCAGCTTTACGACATCTCTCAATTAAATTGTCGGTTAATCCTCTATCTTTATGAATATAAAGCTGAAATAATTTGGGACCGTTAGTTAATTTTCCAATTTCTTCAATACTAGTTGTTGCCATAGTTGATATACCAAACATTGTGCCCATTTTTTCAGCAGCTCTTGCTGTAGCTCGTTCCCCATGATGATGATAAAGACGGTGCATAGCAGTAGCCGCAAGAAAAAGTGGAAAATCAATTTTTTGTCCTAAAACAGTTGTAGATAAATCTACATTATTTACATCAGTAAGAACATTTGGCACCAAGTCACACTCTTCAAAAGATTCAGTATTTCTTTTTAAAGTTACTTCATCATCTGAACCACCATCGATATAATGAAAAATTGGGGATGGTAATTTTCTTTTTGCTAATTTTCTAAAATCTTCAACATTATGACAATCTTTAAGATTCATTTTTTAGTCTTTGTTTTAACTTAATTTTGGGTAAATTAAAATTGTTTGAGAAAATTAATCATATAACTATTTGCTCCAGGATTTTTAGTACCAAGAGAAGCATTAGATATATGGTTATAGGACATTCCAAATTCGGTGCTATCTGATAGGTTTAACGACATCTGAATCTCAGTTTTAAATTCTAGTGCAGAGCCTAAATCTTTCCCATCTCCAGAATTGTAATATCCAGGAGCAAAACTTGGAGTAATTGTAAATAATCCAAGATCATATTCAGCCTGTGCTCCCGTATAAAGGTAAAATGCACTTTTTTCTGTTAAAAAGCCTCCTGTGATTGGAGATAATTTTCCTAAAAAACTTTTTCTAAATAAATCGTCAGTTTGGTGCTGCATACCAAGAACACCCGAAGCTTGCTTGTCATCACTGAAATCAAACATGCCAGTGAAGAAATTTAATTCAGTATCATTATCATTCGTCTTTTCATCCGCACCATTTGCAGAACTAAAAAAAGCAAAACTTACTAATACAAACAAAATAGTTGAAAAAATTTTTCTCATAAACTTAACATATAGCCTACAAGCTTAAAAATATATAGGTTTGGTTATTTGGAGAAATATTGAATTTCCGTTTAATTATGCCTAATTAAGAGACTAAGAGGGAGATGAAGATTGTTTTAAGTGCTCTTAACTAGGCATTAGGCACTTATTACATCCACACTTTGTCCAACTTTTGAGAAAATATTGTTCAATTTGTGGCAGGAATTTTTTAATCAGTTTGAGGGCTTAAAGTAGCTAGAACCTTTTTTTCCAGTAAAAATTTCTTCAATTAATGGATGTTTTATAGGTGCGTCTGAATCATCTTTGGCTAAATTTTGCTCAAGGCTTCATAAGTAATCTCATTATTTTCCGCTAACAAATGATAAAAAGGCTGATCTTTTCTGGGTCTCGCATCTTCTGGTATTGACTGATACCATTCTTCGGAATTATTAAATTCAAAGTCGACATCATAAATCACACCTCTAAAGTCAAAGTGTTTGTGTTTTACAACATCTCCTATTGAAAATTTAGCTATGTTTATTGCCATTTGTTTACATTAGGATATGTATATTTGTAGAGAAATCAATAGAAAAAATACACCTTCAATCCCACATGTGTTAACATTTTTTAATGAACAAACCCATAATTAAGTTTGTAACTGATTTTGGTCCACTACTTATTTTCTTTATAATATATTTTAATGGTGAAAATGATTTGAAGGTAGCAATACCTCCTTTTATTATCGCAACTCTTATTGCGTTAGTAGTAGTTTACTTTTTAGAAAAAAGAATTCCTATGGTGCCGCTTTTAAGCGGTATACTAATTACTTTATTTGGAGGACTCACTATATATTTTGACAATAAAATATTCTTCTACATGAAGCCAACGATTATTAATCTACTTTTTGCTACGGTTTTATTTTTTGGTAAATATTTTACTGAAAAACCTTTACTAAAAATGTTTTTTCAAAACGCATTTAATTTAAAAGATGAAGGATGGAAAAAACTAAATTACCGTTGGATTAACTTTTTTATCTTCATGGCTATTCTTAATGAAATAGTGTGGAGAACTCAATCGGAGGCTTTTTGGGTTAATTTTAAAGTGTGGGGTTTGTTACCAATTAGTTTTTTATTTGCCGCAAGCCAGGTACCATTAATAAATAAATATAAATTAAAACAATAATGAAACAATTAAAATTGATTATTAATAATGAAAATAAAAAAAGAGATATTTTCTTTAATAAAACAGAACTTCAAATAATATTAAATTTATATGCTGAAATGGTTTCTAGTGGAGAATGGAAAGATTACGGACTAAGCATTACGAAAAGGGAAGTAAGTTTTAATGTTTACCATAGAACATCCGAATTTCCCGTTTATAAAATAACAAAAAATTTGAAATCAAAAAATGAAAATGAAAAGTTTCTAATCAAAGATGCTAAAAATAAGATAATTAAAAATTCTGGAAATTTAAAAAGTTTAATTGAAAATATAATTTGGAAAAAATTTAAATTAGTGAACTAAATTTATCGTCTTTGCCCAAACAATCTTAGCAACATAAGAAACAAATTGATAAAATCTAGATAAAGCATAAGAGCACCCATTACTGCTTTTTTTCCCATGATTTCACCTGAGTCACTTACTGAGTACATATTTTTTATTTTTTGGGTATCATAAGCAGTCAATCCAACAAATATTAAAACTCCAAGAATAGATATAACAAAATACATCATGGAAGATTTCATAAATATATTAACTATTGATGCAATTATAATTCCCATTAAACCCATCATAAGAAAAGAGCCTAATTTTGTTAAATCTCTTTTCGTTGTATAACCATAAATACTCATTGCACCAAAAGTTCCAGCGGTAATAAAAAATACACGAGTAATGCTAGCTCCTGTGTAAACTAAAAATATTGAAGATAAGGAAGCGCCCATTAAAGCTGCAAAAATCCAAAAAGTTCCTTGTGCTTTTGCCGCACTCATTTTTCTAATACCAAAACTCATATAAAAAACTACTCCTAGTGGAGCCAACATCACGATCCACATTAATGCAGAATTATAAAGAGCGTTTCCAATTGCAGTTAAACCAGTTATTGATCCATCAGGTGACATTACAACGGACAATTTGAAAAGTAGTAAAGAAATTATACCAGTTAAAAATATTCCTGAGGCCATATAATTGTAGACTTTTAACATGTAGGCTCTTAGGCCCTCGTCTATTACATGTGTCTCTGCGCTTGTTACCTTTGACTGAATATTTTGCTTATTGAATTCCATAATACAGAATAAATATATTGTTATTCGAGCCAAATTTCAAGATGTTCGGATAGTTTAATAAAGCTTTAAAATAGTTAAACTAAGATTATGAATTTTAAAAAATTGGGAAATACGGATTTTAAAGTCAGTACAATTTGTCTCGGCACCATGACTTGGGGAGAACAAAATAATCAAAAAGAAGCTTTTGAACAGATGAATTATGCTTTAGATAGTGGAATAAACTTTTTTGATACTGCCGAAATATACCCCTCACCCTGTTTTGAAAAAACATATGGTGCAACTGAAAAAATAATTGGGAATTGGTTTAAAGAAAAAAAAAATCGCGATCAAGTTATTTTAGCATCTAAAATTTCAGGACCAGGTCTATCATGGGTACGTAATGGTGGCCCACAATATTCTGAGGAAAACATTAAAAAAGCAATAGAAGATAGTTTAAAAAGGCTACAAACGGATTATATAGATCTTTATCAATTACATTGGCCCGAAAGAAAAACCAATTTCTTCGGTAAACTTAACTATAGGCATAAAGAAGAAGATAGCTGGAATGATTTTGAAAAAATATTGGTTACATTAGAAAAATTCATAAAACAGGGTAAAATTCGCTATGTTGGTTTATCAAATGAAACTTCTTGGGGTTTATCAAAATTTTTGGAAGTTTCAAAACTAAAAACACTTCCAAAAATAATGGCCGTTCAAAATTCCTACAATTTGCTGTGTAGAACTTATGAAATAGGTTTAGCCGAAATTTCAATTAGAGAAAAAAGTGGCCTGTTAGCCTATTCTCCTCTTGCAGGAGGATTTCTAACGGGAAAATATAGAAATAACAATTTACCAGAGAATTCGAGACAAAAACTATTTGGAGACTATTATACTAGATACAATAAACCTAATGCATCTATTGTAATAGAAAAATACTTCGATATAGCAAAAAAGTTTAATCTGCATTTTGCTCAAATGGCAATAAAATTCTGTGAAATTCAAAAATTTTTAACGTCAGTCATAATTGGCGCAACTTCAATGGAACAGTTGAAAATAGATATAGAAAGTGTAAATGTAAATTTAACAGAAGAAATAATAAAAAAAATAAATGATGTACAAATAATATATCCGAATCCATGTCCATAAAAATAACAAAAAAAATTTTAATTGTAGCTCTATTTTATTTTACTTTTGGAGCATTAAATGCAGAAGAGAATTTGAAAAGTGTAGGTAAATTTAAAGATTGGGAAAGTTTTGTTTTATCACAAGAAGGAAACAAGGTTTGTTTTGCTCAATCAATTCCTGTTGTAAGAGCACCAAAAAAATTAAAAAGAGATTCTTCGAGATTGTTTGTTAGTTTTAGACCTGCTGAAAATATTAAAAATGAAGTTAGTGTAACCAATGGTTACGACTTTAAGTTAAAAGCTCCAGTTACTGCAAAATCTGGTAAAAAATC
>JYMV01042099.1_pt1 | contig 11004 bp, 12 predicted proteins | sample 338911 | NCBI WGS metagenome assembly JYMV01 (sample SAMN03354496, study PRJNA234377) | hydrothermal vent metagenome | biome: Deep sea; feature: Hydrothermal plumes at the Eastern Lau Spreading Center, Western Pacific Ocean; material: Seawater | place: Tonga | collected 2009 | depth 2000 m m
TCACAATTATTACCTCTCATAAGCTTAGCTAGTTTTGATATAGAATTAGGTTTTATATTAGGCATATCACCTTGTAGATTAATTATTAAATTCACATTATTTTTAAGTTCCTTTATGTATGCTTCATAAACTCGATCGCTACCCGAAGGATGGTTTGCTTTGGTCAAAATAGCTTTTCCACCATTTTCTTCAACAACCTGAAAAATTGCATCATCTGGAGTTGCAACAAATACTTCACCAGCTTTTGACTCTTTTGCTCTATTAAGTACATGAATAATCATTGGAATATTATTAATTTTTGCCAAAGGTTTATTTGGAAATCTTTTTGCACCTAAACGAGTGGGTATTATTATTGCTGTATTTTTCATAAATAACAAATTATGCGTCTAACCGTCGCAAAACAAACTTATTTAAGTTCATTTTTTTCACTTAAGTCATGATATATCTTAGAATTAAGTTGTACTAAATTTATATGCTTTTTTAAAATGAATAAAATTATTGTTTCAATTGTATTAGCTGTAATCCTAATTTTAGGAATTAATAAAATTACAGACGCAATATTTTATGTGGAAAAACCAGAAAAATCTGCATATCAAATCACCACCGCAACTACTGCTGCTAGCAAAACAGTAGTTGATACAAGCTCGGAAAGTTTAGACACAGGAAACATTATGGCATTATTTGCTTCAACAAGTGCAGCTGATGGAGCTAAGGTCTTTAAAAAATGTTTAACGTGTCACAGTATTGGAAAAGGAGACCCTAATAAGATAGGACCAAATATTTTCGGAGTCTTAAATAGAAAAGCAGGTTCTATTTCTGATTATAAATATTCAAAAGCAATGGCGGCCTACGGAAAAGTTTGGTCATTTGAGGAAATGAATGGCTTTTTAACAAAACCAAAAGACTGGATAAAGGGCACTAAAATGTCCTTTATGGGATTAAAGAGTGCAAAAGACAGAGCTGCAGTAATTCTCTACATGAATGAAAATACTGATAACCCATTGCCCCTACAATAAATTAAGGCAAAATTGAATAATAGATTTTTGGACGTGCATTCTATTTAACGCTTCTAACCAAACAGCTGATTGTTTGCTATCCATTACTTCAGTAGTAACTTCCTCTCCTCTACTAGCTGGTAAACAATGCATAAACAAAGAATCTGGTTTAGCAAGTTTCATAATTTTTTTATTGACCTGATATGGTTTTAATAATTTTTTCTTTTTTTTCTTATTTACACCATCACCCATGGAAATAAATTTATCAGTTATTACGGCCGAAGCATCTTCTGCTGCTTCTTTAGGATCTTTGGTTATCAAAATATTTGCTTTCTTATCTTTTGCCCACTTAACAATTTTTTTGTTGGGTTCTAACTTTTTTGGACAAGCTATAGCTAATTGAAAATCAAACTGCGCCGCAGCCTCAATTAAAGAATAAACAACATTATTACCATCTCCTAACCAGGCAATTTTTTTATTGGCTATGGATCCTCTTAGTTCTTCATAAGTCATTACTGTTGCCATGATTTGAACAGGATGACTTAAGTTTGTTAAACCATTAATAATAGGAATTTCCAAATGCTTAGAAAATTCTAAAAAATGTTCATGTTTATTCGTCCTCATCATTACGACATCTCCATATTGGGATAAAATTTTTGCAGTGTCGTGGATACTTTCATCTCCGCTTCCATAATGGCTTTCTTTCGGATTCAAAACTAAAACATCACCACCCAATTTTTTCATCGCAAGCTCAAATGAAAGTCTGGTTCTAGTTGAGGGTTTTTCAAAAATCATAATTAGTGTTTTGCCCACCAAAGGAACGTCTGTTTTTATAGTTGATCCTTTTTGTTTTTGAGATTTTGCATGATCAATGATTTTTCTTAACTCTCGTTTATCTATATCTGATAAATTAATAAAATTTCTCATATCTAACTCATTTCCTTGCAGACTTTTTCGATTTTATCGATGGCCTCGTCTAATTCATTATTATTTACTATAAGTGGAGGAAAAAGTCTTATAACGTTATCAGACGCTTTGATAACAAGCATTTTATGGTTCATTAGTTTTTTTATAAATTCTTCATTATCTACTGACATTTTTAATCCTATGATTAATCCAACACCTCTTATTTCTTCAATAATTTTAGGATATTTATCTTTTATTTTTTTTAAACCTTTATCAAAATATTCACTTTTTTCTCCCATCTTTTTAAAAAAATCTTTTTCCAAAATAATATCGCAGAGAGCATTTCCTACAGCACAAGCTAATTCATTCCCACCAAAAGTGCTTCCATGTGTGCCTGGAGTCATTCCAACAGATACTTTTTTTGTAAGCAAACAAGCACCTAAAGGAAATCCACCTCCGATACCCTTGGCGATTGGAACAATATCTGGAGTTATTCCTGATTTTTCAAATGCAAACATGGCATTAGAACGGCAAAATGTTTGCACTTCGTCAAAAATTAAAAGTATACCATGCTCATCACATAGTTCTCTTAACCCCTTAAGACAATAATCCGGCATAAGTCGAATCCCGCCTTCCCCTTGAATAACTTCGCAAATAATTCCAGCTGTATTTTTATTGATAGCCTTTTTTAAAGCTTCATGGTCAGCAAATGGAACTTGATCAAATCCATCCACCTTTGGACCAAATCCTTCAATGTGTTTAGGGTTACTTGCAGCAAACAATGCTCCAAGTGTCCGTCCGTGGAATGAGCCGCTGAGACTTATAAGTCTATTTTTTTCAGGCTTTCCAATTTTATGGAAATATTTCCTAGCTATTTTTATGCTCGCTTCTACAGCTTCTGTTCCCGAGTTACAGAAGAAAACAAAGTCAGCAAATGTATTATCTGTTAATCTCTTAGCCAGTCTTTCTTGCTGTAAAATTGTAAAATTATTGCTAACGTGCCACAATTTTTTTGATTGCTCTTGAATTGTTTTTACTAAATGTTCGTGACAATGACCCAGAAGATTCGTTGCAATGCCTTGAACAAAATCAAGATATTTGTCTCCATTTTCTGCAAAGAGATAACTGCCCTTTCCTTCAGTAAAAGAAATAGCTTTCCTTGCATATGTGCCAAGAACAGAACTCATAAATAAATTAAGATTTTATTTTATAACCTTTTTTAAACAACATATAGGCAGCAAACCAAGTAATAAAACTCAATATAAGTAAGTAAAAAAGACCAAATTGTATTGATCCATCAGCCGCTCCTAGAAAACCGTATCTAAAACCATCAATGATGTAAAAAAATGGGTTCATTTCGCTTACATTTTTTAAAATATCAGGCAATCTATCTATCGAATAAAAGGTGCCTGATAAAAAGGAAAGCGGCACTATAATAAAGTTTGTAGCAGATGCCATGTGATCAAATTTTTCGGCCCATAAACCTATAATAATGCCTATAGAACTTAAAATAAAAGCACCTAAAAATGTGAAGATAAAAATATAGAAAAAATTATAAAATTGTAATTCAACAATAAAAGTAAATACAACAATTGAAACAATGGCAATCATAAGACTTCTTGTGCATGCTGCTAGATTTATAGCTAAAGTGATTTCAGCAGCTGTCAGTGGTGCATATAAAATATCTACAATATTTCCTTGAATTTTTCCTATCATAATTGAGGAAGAGGAATGAGAAAATCCCTGTTGTATAACTTGCATAGCAATAAGGCCAGGGGCAAGAAAAGTTATGAAAGAAAAACCTAAAACCTCACCTCTCTCATTTCCAATGGCCAACGAAAGCACAAGTAAAAATAAAAGCGAAGTCACAAGTGGAGATATTACGGTTTGAATAACAACAATTAAAAATCTCAACACTTCCTTTTTATATAGCGTCCAAAATCCAATCCAGTTAACGTAACCAAATTTTTTCTCATAAATTTTGTATTTGTGCTCGATTTCGATCATGGAGAAAACTTATATATTAAAAGAACAATAAATAAAGAACGGGCATTTCTTTGGTTGTGTTAATAACATATCCACATGAAGTATGTTTTTTTATTGCAAATACAATATATAGTGGCTTTAATTAGCATAAATAAAAATGAGTTGGACACCCGAAAGAGAGAGAAAATTAAAAGAGCTTTGGACAAAAGGTCATACCGCTAGTCAGATAGCTTCTATAATCGGTAATACCACGCGGAATGCGATCATTGGTAAAGCACACCGATTAAATTTAGAAGCAAGGGCCATATCAAAAAAATCTGCACCTAAAGTACAAACAGAAAATAATATTACACCAGAAGTCAAAACTCAAAAGCTTGGAAGAAAGGCGAGATTTAAGGCTTTATTATTAGATAAAAGTTTTGAGCAAGAAAATCCAAAAAAACTTGAAGAATTAACAGATGAAACTTGTAGATGGCCCTTAGGTCATCCTTATGAAGAAAAATTTTATTTTTGTGGAAGAAAACCCATGGAAAAATTTCCTTATTGTAAATTACATGTCCTTTATGCTTTCCAGCCTAAAAATGCTAAGGAAGAGGATCAAATTACAGAAGAGGATATTCCTCAATTTATCGAAAAGAAAATTAAATCAGCTTAATTGTGTTTTTTCTCTAAATCTTTTTTAAGATCCTCGTGGTCACCAATAGCAATGTGATGCTCACTTTTAGTTACATATTTTTCTAGAAGAGGAATAAATATTAAAGGTATTAGACCACCTATAACAATACCTATAGCCGCTGATCTAATATCTGGATCAAGCGTTGCAGCAATATAATCAGCAATTACATGAGCAATAATGACACCAACAATACCTGCAATAAATCCATTAGAAACGATCTTTAATAATCGATTAATACTCCAGCCAGTATAAAAACCGATCAGCATGATGCCAACATGAACAAGCCCAAAGATAAATCCTCTTAAAAAGATCTTATCTTGTAGCCATGCTATTCCTTCAATTAAATGTTCCATAATTAATATATGTCAAATTTAATTATACAATACAACTAGACAAAAGTTAAAAATATTATTAAAGGTGGAAATTTCGCCTTAAAGATATTTAAAATAATTCAATTTTTCGCTAGATTAATTTTGAACAAAAGTCTATATAAAAACAGTCACTAAAATGGCTATATGGAACTAACATTAATTTACACAATTGTCGGTTTTGCATTAGCGGGTTGGTCAGTAATAGCAAATGACTCTATTCAAACTTTAGGTACTTTTATTGCCTCTAAACAGAAATGGTTTAAGTGGTACACTTTAGCTAGCGCAGCTTCAGCAGCTATGATTGTTACAATTAGTTTTGGGTGGTGGTACTACAACGGCGACATTTCATACGGAAGATTAACACAAATTCCTTATCAAGAAATTCAATGGTATCACGCTGTTGCCCCTGGAATATTATTACTACTAACAAGAATTGGGATTCCGGTTTCAACAACGTTCTTAGTTTTGTCTGCGTTTGCTTCAACCGTTGTTCTTGAAAAAATGCTTATAAAAAGCGTTGTGGGTTACGGTATTGCAGCAGTCGTCGCTTATATTTGTTGGATTGCTATTTCTAAATACATTAATGAAAAATTCGATGAAATTACAGTTCAATGGAAAATTAGTTTTTGGCGTAATGCTGTTTGGGTAACTTCAGCCTTTTTGTGGGCTACTTGGTTAATGCACGAACAACTTGATATTTCATTATTAGCCATTGTTCTTATTTATTTTTCAATTCTCCTTTTTTATATTTTTTACATCCACGGCGGACCAATACAAAAAGTCGTTTTAGATAAAACAGGAACAAGGTACGCACGATCAGCTACAATAATTAATATAATTTATGCTGTAGTGCTTTATTACTTTAAACAATTAAACGATCTTCCTATGTCAACAACATGGGTTTTTGTAGGATTGTTATGCGGAAGAGAGCTCGCGATTGCTACAATGAATAAAGAATATAAATTAAAATACGTGTTTCCACTTATCGGTAAAGACTTCATAAAAATGATCTTTGGTTTAAGTGTATCAGTTGGAATAGTATTGGCGATCCACTATATTATTATTCCTAACAATTACGGTATATAAGTTTGATTAGCCAAATTGTCCGCCTGTCCTAAAACGATAGATATATTTAGGTAAGATGCTATGAATAGGTGTTCCACTAACACCAAGATCTTTTAATGTAGGATAATCTCCGGAAACAACATTTGAATATTTTAGCAATTCTACTTGGTCTGGGGTCAAAAGTGGATTTGGTAACATTTGTAAAAAGTAGGATTGAAATTTTGCAAAGCTCCAAGGTATGGAAATTAGAAATCTTTTCTTCTTAATTTCAGCTAACAAAATTTCCATCAGTTCTTTAAAGGAATAATCTTCGGGTCCACCCAGTTCATAAATTTTAGTCTGTGAATTATTTAACTCTAAGGATTTAACAATAGCTTTTGCAACATCGCCAACATAGATTGGTGCAAATTTAGTTTTTCCTCCACCTATTAAAGGAAGGAATGGAGAAAATTGTGCAATTGATGCAAATTTTTCAAAAAATTTATCCGACGGTCCAAATACAACAGAAGGTCTTAAAATCACTGAAGGTTTGAAATTATCTTGAATATTTTTTTCTCCTTGAAGTTTAGATTGCATATATTGTGAAGTATGTCTTTCTCTAACGCCCAATGCACTGACATGAATTAAATTTTTTGTTCCAAGTTCATTACACAAATTGCTTAATAAATGTGGAAATTGAGAATGAATCTGATTAAATTTTTGCTTTCTTGTTTCGTACAAAATGCCCACAAGATTAATAGCTAAGTCACAATTTTTTAAAACCTGTTTAACACTCTCTTGATCAAAAATATTAGTTTTAAAAAGTTCGATCTGACCTGGGCTGCCTAAGGGTTTTAAATAACCTTTTAAGTAAGGATTACGAGTCGCAACCTTAACACGGTAGTCTAACTTCGTAAGTTCGCGCATTAAATGTTTACCAAGAAATCCACCGGCTCCAAAAATAGCTATAATTTTCTGATTATTTTGCATTTTGGTAACATTAACATTATATATGGTTTTAGGTATGACTAAAATTTATAAGTTTCAAGATGATATTTCGACTAGTGCTTTAAAGGAATTAGAAAAACATTCAAGTCTTGCCATTGATACCGAGGGATCAGGTTTACAAATTCCTCACAGAGATAAATTGAGCTTAGTTCAATTTAGCACAGGAAATAACGATGCTTATATTGTCCAACCCAACAGAAAAAAATATGCAGCACCTAATATCGTAAAAATTTTGGAAAATGCCAAAGTTACAAAAATTGGCCACTATTTAAGATATGATGTTTCCGGTTTGGAATATTTTCTTAAATGCAATGTAAAAAATATTTTTGATACCAAAATTGCTAGTAAATTATGTCGAACTTATTCACAAAATCATGGATTGAAAGATTTGGTTTTGGAATTTTGTGAAAAGAAATTAGATAAAAGGCTTAGTAGCAGTGACTGGAATAAAAAATTGGATGAGCTAACAGAAGCACAACTTCAATACTGTAGTAATGATGTTATATACTTACATAAAATACGAGATGCTTTATATAAAATGTTAGTTAGAGAAAATAGACTAGAACTTTATGAAAATTGCATCCAATTTTTAAAAACAAGAATTAAATTAGATCAAAGTGGATTTACTGAGGATATATTTCAACACTAATGAATAAAGATTTACAAATAGCAAAAAGAACAGTTCAAGCTGAAATCCAAGCCTTAAAAAAACTGTCTTCGAGCTTTAATCGTTCTTCACATTTTTCAAATGCCGTCAACTTACTTTCTAAAATGAAAGGAAAATGTTTAGTTGTTGGAGTTGGAAAAAGTTACCTTGTAAGTCTTAAAGTTTCCGCAACATTATCAAGCTTAGGAACACCAAGCGTTGCTTTCTCCGCAAATGACCTGCAACATGGAGGTCTAGGTGCTGTTCAAAAAAATAATGATGCGTTGTTAATTTTTAGTGTTTCGGGAGAATCTTCAGAATTAAATAGTATTTTAAGATATGCAAACAGACACAACATCCCGATTGTCGGCGTAAGTTGTAAAGCGACATCAATGCTTCTTCGTTATTCAACTATAAAGATATTACTACCTAAAGTTGTTGAGGCAGGTCATAGTCTAGCTCCCACGTCCTCATCATTAAATTTTCTTTCTTGGGGAGATTCTCTTGCAATCGCTTGTATGAAAAGAAAAAGATGGACAAACAAAAAATTTATCACAACTCATCCGTCTGGAACTTTAGCTACATCTTTAATCCAAGTAAAAGAAATCATGGCAAAAGGAAAAGAAATTCCACTAATCTCTGCAAATGAAACTATGTTAACCGCAATAAAAGAAATATCTAAAAAGAAATTGGGTATAGTTTGTTGTAGAGAAAAAAACGGAAAAATTAATATTTTAACAGATGGTGATTTGCGTAGACATTCAAATAATTTATATAAGAAAACAATTTTAAAAGTATGTAGCAAAAATCCTGCTTGGATTTCTGATTCTGACACAGCTCTTTCGGCAATTGAAAAAATGAACTCTCTAAAGATAACTTCGCTTTTAGTTGCTCATAATCAAAACATAAATAAAAAAATTAAAAAAATTATTGGTATAATACATTTACATCATTGCCTAAGTCGAGGTATCAAATGAAAAAAAAACAACGAAGGGTGCAATTTACCCTTGTGTCAATTGGCCTTCTTTTGTTTATCCTAACATATTTCTACTACCCTATTATTAAAAAAGATAAACTTTTAAAAGATCAATCTGTTAATAAAGATTTTCAAAAAGTTGATGATAGAGATCAGGCTACTTCTTTTGAAAATTTGGAATATAGAGGATTATATGATTTGGATAAGCCATTTAAAGTAAAATCGAAAGAAGCTTATATACTAAATGAAGAACCTGATATTGTTTATATGAAAAATATGTATGTAATTTTATATTTGAGCGATAGTCGTATAGTTGAAATTACTAGCTTGAAAGGTCGCTATAATAAGAAAAATTATAACTGCTTCTTCGAACAAGACGTGCTTGCCGTCGACGGAGAGACAATAATTACTGCAGAAAATCTTGACCTACTTGCAACAAAAAATATTATAGAAGCTTATAACAATGTTAATTTAGATAATGCCACAGGTTCTCTTCAAGCAGATAAAATTAATTATAATTTTGATACAAAACATTTTAAAGTTTCGATGTTTAGCGATAAAGCAATAAAAATGAAGGTAATTCAATGAGCAAAATCAAAAAGTTCAAGATTACAAAATATAAAAAAGAAATTAAACCTATTTTACAAATGAAAAATATATCGAAAAGATATGGCAAACAAAATGTATTACAAGATCTCAACATGAATATAATGCCATCCTCGATTACTGGTTTATTGGGTCCAAATGGTAGTGGCAAAACCACAATATTTAATATTTTGTTGGGTATAATCAAGATGGACGCTGGTGAATTATTTATAAATCGCGACGGAAAAAAAAATATTGACATTGGATCGTTGCCAATCCATCAAAGATGCTCCGAAAATCAAATTAAATTTATCCCTCAACATGATTCTCTGTTTAGAAACATGTCTGTGGTCGATAACCTTAAAGCCATCGCTGAAATTGTTTTAAAGGATAGAAGAAAAATAGAAGAAACGGTTGAAAATCTATTATCTGAGTTTTCTCTAACCGAACAGAGAACAACATTGGCACATAGCTTATCCGGAGGTCAAAAAAAGAAAGTTGCAATTTGCAGAGCTCTTATCGGTGAATGTCGTATCATGGTGTTAGATGAACCGCTGAGTAATATTGATCCAATCACAATTGAAATGATAAAAGATGTAATTGTAAAGCTTCAACTGACTAGATCTATCACAATCTTGATTTCAGATCATGCTTTTGAAAACGTGCTTCAAATAGCCGACGAAATCAAAATTTTATCAGACGGCTATATCTGTAGTGAAGGACCCCCATCTTCTGTTGTTAAAGATGCGCGCGCACGCGAAAAATATTTTGGCCTAAACTACTAAAAAATGAATAAAAAATTCTCTGTTTCGATAAATAAAAAAATCGAAAAATTTGATAAAAAAATAGAAATTCCTGGTGATAAATCTTGTTCGATCAGAGCTATTCTCTTTGCTAGCCAATGTATTGGTTTATCAAAAATAAAAAATTTATTAGAATCTGAAGATGTTTTAAATTGTATTAATTCCCTAAAAAAGTCACTAGGAGTAAAAATTGTTAAAAAAAATAATATTTATCAAATCTACGGTAATGGCTTGAATTCATTTAAAATAAAAAAAAAAATAACTAAAATTTACGTAGGAAATTCTGGAACTTTTGCCCGGCTTTTGTTTGGGTTATTATCAACACACCCTGGAAAATTTTATTTGCATGGAGATCATTCACTGAACAAGCGTGATTTTACTAGAGTCACTCAACCCCTCGAAAAAACAGGAGCATTTTTTTATCCTCGAAACAAAAAGACATTACCACTTACAATTGAAGGAACAAATATGCCTCTAGCACAAAAACACGTAGAAAATAGAGGGAGTGCACAAGTTAAAGGGCTAATGATAATGTCAGCTCTTTCCACTCCTGGAATTACTACTATAGAAGAAAGAAAAATTAGTAGAAATCATACAGAACTTTTTTTAAAAAAAATTAATGCCGATATAAAAGTAAAAAGGTTAAAAAAAGGAAATCTAATATCGTTAAAAGGTCAAAAAAATCTTTATGGTTTCGATTATACGATAAGTTCTGACCCAAGTTCGGCAGCTTTTTTGATCGCTCTTACATTATTAACGCCAGGATCTAAATTAGTCATTCATAATGTTCTTTGCAATGACACGAGAATATTTTTTTTAAAAATTTTAAAAAAAGTTAATGCAAACATAAAAATAAATAATTTGAGAAAAGTATCGGGAGAACTGGTAGGATCTATTACAATCTTCAGCAGCAAACTAAAACCTATTATTATATCTAAAGATATAGGAAAATTTATCGACGAACTACCCGTGCTTTTTATAATTGCAGCTTTAACAAAAGGAGTTTCA
>JYMV01012699.1_pt1 | contig 11001 bp, 12 predicted proteins | sample 338911 | NCBI WGS metagenome assembly JYMV01 (sample SAMN03354496, study PRJNA234377) | hydrothermal vent metagenome | biome: Deep sea; feature: Hydrothermal plumes at the Eastern Lau Spreading Center, Western Pacific Ocean; material: Seawater | place: Tonga | collected 2009 | depth 2000 m m
ATCGGAAAAAGTGAAAAAGGCGGGTGAGACCATGGAAATACCTGTGTTGGACCACATCATCATTTCAGATCAGGGCTACTATAGTTTTGCAGATGAGGGCAGAATCTAATAGAAAACAATGATTAAGCTACTTACAGTTATAGGCGCAAGACCACAAATTATCAAAGCTGCAGCTTTGAGCAGGGCTGTGGAGCTGGTTTATAGTGCCGAGATTGCTGAGAAGATAGTTCACACCGGGCAGCACTACGATGATAATATGTCAAAGGTGTTTTTTGACGAAATGAACATTCCCAAGCCAGATTACAATCTCAAAGTTGGCTCCGGAGCGCATGGCAAACAAACAGCTTCCATGATCAGGGGTTTAGAAGAGGTAATCCAAAAGGAGTCACCAGATGCAATTGTTGTATATGGCGATACCAATTCAACCCTTGCTGCGGCTATTGCTGGATCAAAACTGCATGTGCCTATCATGCACGTGGAGGCTGGATTGCGATCATTTAACAAGTCCATGCCCGAAGAGATCAACAGGATCATATGCGATCATGTGTCCACGCTTCTGTTTACACCAACGGAAGCAGGTTACTTTAATTTAATAAGTGAAGGATTCAAAGAAGGTAATGATGGCCCTTTTACTGCCGACAATCCTAAGATCCATCATTGTGGTGATGTAATGTATGATAACATTCTTCATTTTCTGGAGCAAGCCAATTCTGCCTGTAAATTGTTCGAAGATTTTGGTATTAATAAAGGTGAATATCTTCTTGCAACGATACACAGAGACAACAATACGGATGATCCGAAACGCCTTACCTCCATATTTAAAGCATTGAACAGAATATCTGAGGAAATGGATCTGCAGATAGTATTGCCAATGCATCCCAGAACTTCAAAATTGATAAAGAAGAATTTAGATCCTGATATTTATAAGCAGCTGAAGTCAAATGAAAAAATGATTTTGATGCCAGCGGTTTCTTATCTGGGGATGCTCGCCCTTGAAGAGAGTAGCAAGATGGTAGTAACAGACTCAGGCGGGGTTCAAAAGGAAGCTTACCTGCTTAAAAAGCCCTGCATGATTTTGAGAGCCCAGACCGAATGGGTTGAACTGGTTGATAATGGGAATGCAGTACTTACGGATTCAGATGAAAATCGCATAGTGGAAGCGTATGCCACATTGCTGAATAAAACGGACTACTCGTATCCCGATATCTTCGGTAATGGTAAAGCCGCCATCTTTATCTGCAAGGAAATAGTGAATACGCTCAGAGAGGATAAAAAATGACCGTTACAATGACTATGACGAGTAAAGAAAAAAACTTCTTTGTCCATAGCCATAGCCATGGTCCTCGTGATAGTCAACCTGCACAGCCATCATCATAGTTCTTGTCATGTTCATGATAAATATCTTCGTTCCTCAAATTACGCCAAGAATTGAATATTCATTCAATCTGTATTTTCGTGAAATTCTTAAGATCGATATCCATTTGGAAAGCAATCTGGAGACCTTCAAAAGTAGCAGCGGGGCAAAAATCAGCTACCATACAGAGCTGGTGGAGGGGGCGCTGAACTTTATTCCTGCTGGATTGCTTAGCGAATCTGCTATTAGAGCTGTAGATATTGAATATGCGGATCACAACGGAATTCAATGCCCATTTTCTGTTGCTTCTGGTGGATTGCTTCCTTTTGATCCTTTTGCAGCGGCATTTTACCTGGTTACCAGGTATGAAGAATACGGAAGCGCCAACAAAGATCGGTTGGGTAGATTTAAGGCGGATGAGTCAATAGCCTTTAAGAAAGGGTTTTTGGAAAAGCCGGTTGTCAATGTGTGGGCCATGGAAATAGCCGCCCTGCTAAAGGGTAAGTATCCCGAATTGGAAATCCGGGACAGCGAATTCCGTTTTATATCTACAATTGACGTGGACAATGCCTTTGCATATCTGGAAAAAGGTATGCTCAGAACGCTTGGAGGCTTTGCAAAAAGTATCTTCTATCTGGATTTTTACAGGTTTTTTGAAAGAATAAGTGTTCTTCTGGGGATACGAAAAGATCCCTATGATACCTTTGATCACATAACAGAATTGGTAAAAAAATTCAAGGTAGACTTTAAATCCTTCTTTTTACTAGGTGACTATGGCACGCTGGACAAAAATGTTCCCCATACCAGTAAATTATTGCAGGATAGAATTTCCCGGTTACTTGAATTGGGGGAGGTGGGCATACATCCGTCAGCTGGTTCGGCCAAAACTCACGGCGGAGTGGAGAAGGAAAAAAACAGACTGAATTCTATTGTAGGAAACCCTGTTGAAATAAGCAGGCAGCATTATTTGCTGTTCACCCTACCAGATGCCTATACTAAGCTAATTGCTGCTGGAATAAAGAGCGATTATAGTATGGGATACTCAACTCATGTTGGGTTCAGGGCAAGCATATGCACTCCATTTCCATTTTTTGATTTGACCAGTAACAGCCTTTCTGAGCTCAAAGTGTTTCCTTTTGCTGTAATGGACGTGACACTAAAAAACAGCTTAAATCAAGTTCCTATTCAAGGTATTAAAACAATCAATCAATTAAGTGAGGAGGTAAGAATGGTGGGGGGCACATTCATTAGTGTATGGCACAATGAATCATTATCGGAAAATCTGGAGTGGAGTGGATGGTCTGTGGTGTACGAGAAGATGCTGGAACAGGCCGGCAGCTAAATCTTATCAGTAGACTATTTCTCAGCTTGGCCAGACGTTGTGGGGGAATCAATATTGTCGAGTAAGTTTGTAGGGGAGTCGGTGACCTTCTTGTAGTAATCGCTTAAAACCTTTCCGTGTTCGCCTGCCTGCTGTTTTTCTAGATTCGGAATGTCAGCGTCTTTCTGCATGATTTGAACAGTTAAATCAACTTTTTTAGGCGCTATAGCAAATCCGTTCCCTACTTTATACTCCTTAATCTTATTACCGATGGGAAGCACCAACATTTCGTACTCTTCATCATTCAGCTTGATACCAAAATCAACATAGTTCTTATTATTGCTGACTCTTAGCATCCCCTTGTTCTGCAAACTTTTCCAATTCCAGGTATCTAGCTTATTGGTATAGAGGTCAGTTGATTCCCCTAATTCAATAATATTTTTTTTCGTTTTGTAAACTGTATAGTTTCTTAAAACAGATAACTTATTGCCATTTAGTTCGATGTTCTCCTCGCCTAAATTGTGCCAGATCCATGCCCTGATCAGGCCAATTGATAATACGATTGAAGCAAGCGTAATAACTGAGGTAATTATCCCCAAAGTGATGAAACCTACACCAAACAAGTAGGCCAAAAGGGAGTTGCTAATGAACAGGCTGGAAAGGCTTAGTGTCAATATATTATTGCTGAGGTGAAAGCGCTCCGCTTTAACAACTATTCTCAGTTTTTCTGAGTTGGTTGAAATGCTAACTCTGTTCGCAAAGGATTGATTGACCCATTGCTGCTTATTCTCTATCTCCATGTTGTATCTGTCGTTATCCGTTCAAATCTACTGTAAACCAAAGTTATCAAATTCAACTTTCTGTTATTGGCAATTTACCTATAAAGTTATTAACAGCTCTAAATTTATTGAATTTCTACCTGCTTTGGCGCGCTGTTTACAGGTAATCTTATTGAAAATGCCGCCAACATTTTATGAAAGATCTCGGTGTTGTGGTACATGCCAGCAAAGGCTTCAGCTCCGGGTCCATACGCAAATACCGGAACCATCGTAGCGGTATGGTAGTCGGTTGTAAATCCGCCTACAATAGTACCGTCATCATCGGCCGCATTGATACCATATCCCCCCGTTTCATGATCGGCAGTAATGATTACCAATGTATTTCCATCTTTCGCTGCGAAGTCCAATACCTGGCCCACCGCATTGTCAAAATCAATCATTTCATCGATAATGTATTGGGAGTCATTGGCGTGTCCACCCCAATCAATTTGGGAGCCTTCTATCATCAAAAAGAACCCCTTGTCGTTTTGGTCTAATAGCTCGAGTGCCTTCAGTGACGCTGTAGTCAGAATGGCTCCTCTTCCCTCAGAGAATCTTAACGGCTGTTCATCTGCAATAAAGCCCGCGAGCTTTCCAGTCTTCACCAAACCGATCTCCTCAACACCATTGGCTATTGCATAGCCTTTTTCTTTCAACTGAGTGAGTAAGTTCGCATGGTCTGTTCGCAGCTCAAAGAACTTTTTACCCCCACCTATGAAGACATCAATATCTGTTTTTAAAAAGTCTGCTGCTATAGCCTCATCCAGTAATCTGCTGGGCTGGTGTGCGATAAACGAAGCAGGTGTAGCGTGGGTTATTGAAGAGGTAGCTACCAGTCCGGTGGCAATTCCATTTTTTTCAGCTATTTCCAGGATAGTTGGTTGCGCCACTGTGTCGGGATTGACGCCAATCGCGCCATTGTAGGTCTTTTTTCCTGTTGAAAATGCGGTAGCTCCAGCAGCGGAATCAGTGATAAGGTTGCTCGAAGAATTGGTTTTGGATAATCCTATAACCGGACATCGCTCCAGGTTTAGCGCATCTCTTTTGGCAATCCAGCCAGCTGTTATTTGCGTTAATCCCATTCCATCCCCAATCATGAGAATAACATTTATCGATTTGCTCTCTTTAGGAACATCCTCCTCCTCCAATGAAGAGGATTCGGTTGAGGCTTTTTCTCCATTGGAGACATAGGTGCATGACCATTGCGATACAAGTACACAGATGGCGAAAGCCGGTCTCAGTATTCTCCTGTTATACATTGATTTTAGTAATAGAATAGATGATTCCAATACAAGCCAGTAGACTAACTAAAATATTGCTAATGGCATATACATGATTTCCTTGTTCAAAAAGTTCAACAGTTTCCAATGCAAAAGTAGAAAAGGTGCTGAAGCTCCCACAGAATCCGATCATTATAAATACCCTAAACACACTTCCAGCTGCATATTTTTCTCCTAAAAATACGACAAAAATCGCCAATGCCATACAGGCAAGAATATTTGAAAATAATATGGCCAATGGAAAAATGTTGGGATAATTGATGGTTACGAACTTGCTAATACCGTATCGGGCAACACTTCCCAATCCACCACCAATGAATATTGCAATTACTGTATTCATATCTTGAAAATTGATCTAATTCTTCCGCTTTGGCATGCGTATAAACGATGCACATAGCAACCTGTTACCCCTCCCAGCAGAGCACCCATAACTATGTCTAATGGGTAATGGACGCCCAGATAAATCCTGCTGTAGCTTACCACAAGGGCCCAAATTGCAAGAATTAACAGCATATGTTTGTAAATAGGTTTCAGCAACAATCCAACAAATATGGCCAGGCCAAATGTATTTGCTGCGTGCGATGATACAAAACTAAATTGACCGCCACAATGCTCATTCACGGTGTGCACCTGACCCATGATCAAAGGATCGTGACAGGGCCTTAATCGCGCGACAAGGTTTTTGATCATTACAGAAGATTGGTCCGTCAATACGACAAGAAGAAACACAAATGGAAGTATAATGATCAAATTTTTCCAGCCAATTTTGATACCGATAAGCGCCAATAGGAATATGTACAATGGAATCCATTCAAACTTTCCAGATATCAGCACCATAAGTGGGTCCATGAGCTCGCTGTGCATCCCATTGAGAAACATAAAGAGCTTTGTGTCCGCCGCAGTTATGAAATCAATCATATCAGTTTATATCTGTTAGTTGGCCCCAGAGTATGTCCTTTAATTTAGCAATTCCTTTATTGGCAACAGATGAAATAAAAATATGCGGAACATCCGGTAAGTCTCTTTCAATTTCCTCAGTTAATTCTTCATCGAGTAAATCACACTTTGAGATTGCCAACACCCTCGATTTGTCTAATAGCTCGGGGTTGTAAAGACGGAGTTCATCCACCAGTATGTTGTATTCCTTTTCGATGTCATCCGAATCAGAGGGCACCATAAAAAGCAACATGGAGTTTCTTTCAATATGCCTTAAGAAGCGCACGCCGAGTCCTTTGCCCTCGTGTGCGCCTTCTATAATTCCCGGGATATCAGCCATTACAAATGACTGATCATCACGGCAAGAAACAATTCCAAGATTTGGCACCAACGTCGTAAAAGGATAGTCTGCAATTTCTGGCTTTGCGGCTGACACCGTAGATAATAAGGTGGATTTTCCAGCATTTGGAAATCCTACCAACCCCACATCTGCCAGAAGTTTTAATTCCAGAATTTTCCAGGACTCTACAAAAGGTTCGCCGGGTTGAGCGTATTTTGGCGTCCGATTCGTGGCTGACTTGAAATGGTCATTACCCAATCCACCGCGGCCACCGCTTACTAATATTTTTTGTTCACCATCTTCAGTAATCTCCAATTCCAATTCTTTCGATTCAGAATCACGTGCAATGGTGCCAAGCGGAACTTCAATGATGGCGTCTTCACCATTTGCTCCATGCTTCCTGGACTTACCTCCTGCACCACCGTGTTTAGCATATATGTGCTTGTGGTATTTTAAGTGCAGTAAGGTCCAAAGCTGCTTGTTTCCTCTTAGGATTACATCACCACCTTTTCCTCCATCGCCTCCGTCAGGGCCTCCTTTAGCATTTAATTTATCACGAAAAAAATGAGTGGACCCCGCCCCTCCATTGCCCGATCTGCAGCAAACCTTTACATAATCGATAAAATTCGAGGAGGACATGGCTAGTTAATTAGGACATCGATTGATTCACACAGACGATTAAATATATCGTCAACACTGCCCGTACCTACAACATCCTTGAATTTGCCCTGCCCCTTGTAGTAGCCTATAAGTGGAGCAGTTTTATTTACATATTCTGCGATTCTGTTCTGGATGATGTTTTCATCTGCGTCATCAGCCCGCCCGGAATCCTTTCCTCTATTCAACAGCCTATTAATCAGCTCTTCCTCATCAACAGCAAGCGCCAGAAAACAGGATATAGAAATTCCTAAGTTGGATAGAAGAATATCTAGCGCTTCGGCTTGTGCTACTGTCCTCGGAAAGCCATCGAAGATGAAACCATTTGCATCGAGCCCGGCTTCCACTTTCGAGCGAATCATCTCAATAACTATCTCATCCGGTACTAAATCGCCACGGTCCATCAATTTCTTTGCCTGTAAGCCAAGCTCTGTCTGAGCAGCAACTTCACTTCTCAGAATATCTCCTGTAGAGAGGTGGATCAAATTGTATTGCTCTATTAGTTTTTCGGATTGTGTGCCTTTCCCTGCTCCGGGAGGACCAAATAAAATCAAATTAAACATGATAATAGTTTATGTACTTACCAGTGAATAAATGTGTTCGTGGTTTCTTCCTAAACCATCATAATCCAGGCCATAGCCGACCAGAAAATCATTGGGAACTTCAAGTGCCTTGTAGTCTATAATTATGTCTTTGTCATAGGAGGCTGGCTTAAATAGGAGTGTAGCGATCTTAATTTGGCTGGGCCCCATGGATTTTAGTTGATCTACCAGATTGACAATGGTGTTTCCTGTATCCACAATATCCTCTATGATAACTACAGAGCGATCTCTAATATCTTCATCAAGTCCCACTAAAGTTCTTAAGTCTCCTGTGCTAGACGTTCCATGATAGGAGGCAAGCTTGATAAATGAAATGCCACAATCAATCTTGACTTTCTTCAGCAGATCTGCTGCAAAAATGAAAGATCCGTTCAGTACACTGATGAATAATGGGTTTTCTCCCTTCAGCTCTTCATTTATCCTTGCAGCCAAACCACCTACAGCTTCTTGAATCTTCTCGGAAGTTATATAAAGCTCGAACTCCTTGTCTTTTATGGTAATATTCTCCATTTAAATTCTCGTCTTTGATTATTCGATAATCACGAGTGACGAATGTAAGAATTTTGTGGTCAAGTTACACCAGCGCAACCCGCGACTCAAGAAGAGTTTCATGGATATTTATGTGACATTCATTTATCATATATTTGTTAATGCGGTTCACCCCCGTCATATAAAATAAAAATAGTAAGTCCATTATTAATTTTTCAACCGCCCAACAGTTTGATTCGTTTACGCATTTGCTATTTGCTTTTTGTCTTATTCCTTTTCTGTGCTAAAATCACACATGCAGATAACAGCAAGAGAGTTGATTCATTGGAACAAGCCCTGGTTTCAACAAAAGAAGATACCAGCCAAATCAATATTCTTAATGCAAGTTACCTCGCTATGCATAGAGCTATTGAACAGTTATCTGTAGTGCCGCACGCCCTTCTAATTGACGGAAACAGATTTATCACATATAACACAATAACCCACCATTGTATTATTAAAGGTGACGCTAAGTTCATGAGTATTGCCGCTGGCAGTATTTTAGCGAAAACCTACCGTGACGATCATATGGATGTACTGCATGGTCAGCACCCAAAATATGGATGGAACAGTAACAAGGGGTACCCCACTGCCATGTAACTGAATTTTGGGAAACCACACAACCTGTAGAACCAACTACTTATATCAGTTTTGTATCTTTCCTGCATGAAGTTTTCGATTGTACTGTTATATCTACTCTTGGTTCCGGTAGTTAGTTATCCTCAACATCAATCAAACGTTGACAGCTTGTTAATTGAATTGGACAGGGCGGCTAATGACGGCACCCGAACGCTTATTGCACAACGTGTCATCCAAATTGCTGATAATGGGGGTTTTAAACAAGACAAAGCCACTGCATTAAACACTATTGCACTCATTTATCTAAGCCTCGGCAAACGCGAAGAAGTAGAATCGCTATTGAAATTAGCGCTGGAACTGCAAAAAGAAATTGGCAACGATGAAGATCAGGCCACTACGTTGAATAACTTAGGCTTACTGTATACTGAATTTGGGAAGTTGGATATTGCCTTTGATTATCATATTAAATCAACAGCAATAAACGAAGCATATAATAATAAAACCGGGATTTCTGCGAACCTAAACAATATGGCGCACATTTTCTACCTACAGAAGAAATACCAAAAAGCAATAGACTATTTGGAAGAATCCACAGCGATAGAGAGAGAAGCAAACAGCATGTACGGAGTAGCAGGTGGCTTAAACAACCTCGGGGTATTATACTCCAAGATAGGAAAACAGGAATTAGCCATGACAAGGTTCAGGGAGGCATTATCCATCCACCGAAATCACAGCATCTTTAATGAAGTGGTCAATGGATTAAATAATATCGGCAACATATTTCTGGAATACGACCAATTGGATAGCGCAATTAAATACTACAAAAAGGCCATCTCAGTAGGTGAAGAATATCAACTTCTACCCTCAATCAGTATTGCATATAACAATATAGGCAAAGCATTCCTTAAGCAGGATAAGATCGCATTGGCGTTGAAATCAACAAAAAAGGCATACCAAATAAATAAAGAAATAAACCAAAAAGTCGAGTTAACCGAATCTCTGCTTAACTACTCGCTAATCTACAAGAAAACCGAACAATATGATAGCGCATACAAATACCAGAAACTTTACTCCATCTATAAAGACTCCATTCATAACGAAAGAAATGAAAGGCAAATGGCGGAAATGGAAACCCGATACGAAACTCAAAGGAAGGAAAAAGAGATAGAAATTCTTAATAAGGAAAAGGAGTTACAGGAACTCGAGTCATCACAAAAGGAATTGTTGCTGGCAAAGAAAAGCAGCGCGCGGAATATTTTGTTTTGCTTTACAATCGCTACCAGCTCAAGCAAAAGTCTAAGTTTGAGCTGAAGGCTATTCAGATGGAATTAAAGGCATTGCGGGCACAGATCAATCCGCATTTTACCTTTAATATAATGACCTCCATACAGCACTACATTCTGGATAACCAACCCGATGCAGCCCAAAAGTATCTCGGCAAATTTGCCCGTTTGGTTCGCAGCGTTCTTGACAATTCAGAAACGCCGTTGGTTACCATCGAGGAGGACCTAAAAGCGTTGGACCTGTATGTTGAATTAGACACATTGCGGTTTGAAAATAACTTTGATTACAAGAAAATAATTGATGAGGAGATCGATGTGGGGTTTGACCGAATTCCGGCCATGCTGCTTCAGCCACATGTGGAAAATGCTATCTGGCATGGCCTGCAGCATAAAGAGGGGAAGGGTAAAATTACAGTCGAGCTTAAAAGGCAGGAGGATATGCTCTTGTGCAGCATTGAAGACAATGGAGTTGGAAGGAAGAAAGCTCAGGAACTACAGAGTGCGAACAAGACCAAACACAAGTCAATGGGTATGTTTATCTCCAGAGAACGACTGCGAATAATAAATTCTAAAAATAAGAGCAATCTCAATGTGAATGTTCGCGACTTAGAAGATGCGAATGGGAAGGCGTTGGGAACAAGAATAGAACTTTTCGTACCTATACAGTAGTATTTACTCAGAATTGCCAGCGTATGATTCGTGCCATAATAGTTGATGATGAAAGAAAAGCGAGGGAAACGCTGAATAAGCTGATTAAAGATTATTGCGGCAATGTGGAGATCATCGCCAAGGTGAACTCTGTGGATACTGCGTATGACGCGATTGTAGAATACAAACCTCAACTTGTCTTTTTAGATGTGGAAATGCCTGGAAGTAATGGGTTTGATTTACTGGAAAGGTTTGACAAGGTCGATTTTGATGTGATATTCACCACTGCTTACGGTCATTATGCCGTTAAAGCCATCAAATTTGCGGCGCTGTACTATTTGTTAAAGCCAATTGAAATTCATGAGTTGAAAGAGGCAATTTTTCAGGTTGAACAAAAGCTTACTAACCGTAGTCTTATGGATGACCGTGTAATGGCTTTGCTCTCCAACCTGCAAGGTGCGCAGTTTCAAAAAGTTGCTATCCCTGATGTAGAGGGCGTAACTTTTGTCGATGTTAATCAGATATGCAGATGTCAGGCGGACCGCAATTACAGCATCATTTATTTATCAGATGGAACAAATATCACCTCCACAAGAACCCTCAAAGAGTACGCCTCTTTGTTCTCAAACCACCACTTCTTCAGAGTGCACCACTC
>JYMV01048357.1_pt1 | contig 11000 bp, 9 predicted proteins | sample 338911 | NCBI WGS metagenome assembly JYMV01 (sample SAMN03354496, study PRJNA234377) | hydrothermal vent metagenome | biome: Deep sea; feature: Hydrothermal plumes at the Eastern Lau Spreading Center, Western Pacific Ocean; material: Seawater | place: Tonga | collected 2009 | depth 2000 m m
TGTTTCGGTTTCGTTTTCGATCACAGGTTCTAAAGCTAAATCCATGTACTCCCGATTTTTGGGGTCGTCGCGAACTCTTTTGCGAATCAGGCGCATTCTTATGAGAAGCAGTAACCAGCAAAAATGTTTCCAAATGATTTCATAAAAATATTTTGGGTAAAAAACAAAAGGTGATTCAATCGGTAAAGTAGGACGTCGTTCTTTACGTGATTTTCGGCGAAAAAATCCACCTTCGAGAGGATGAACTTTTTCGATGTATATACAACCCTTAAACCAGGTGATCAAACCTATTGTCTTGCTTGGACTTGTTCCGGTAACCATCCCTCTTTTTAAAACCGTTTCGGTATGTTCATACGTGTAATAAGATTCCCAGGCTTTATGACAAGCCTCTTCCCAATTTTCCTTTGACATTTTAGGGTGATCAGTTACTGGATGATTTGCATCATACATATTTAAATCTTCGTCCATCGCAATTCCTGCAGTGTGTAATTTTTTATGGTCTTCTGAGCCAGGAAAAGGTGTGAGGTAGAAAAATTCGAGTAAATCTACAGGGAGTTCTTTCTTGATAATTTCAATGTCTTGCAAGATTGATTTTCGCGTATCTCTGGGGAAACCCAAAATATAACCGCAACAAGTTACAACTCCCGCCTTTTTCCAAGCGAGCAGCATTTCGCGATAATCGGTAATTTTATTCTGCCGTTTGCTTGCGCCCAATAGAGAATCAGGATTAATATTTTCTAAACCGATGAAAACCCGTTTGACACCTGCGCGTCTTGATTTTTCGATAAAACCTGGTAATTGGTTGCAAAGAGTATCAACTTGAAGGGTAAAACTGATTTTTAGTTTATGGACTTCACGCAACTCAATAAACTTATCTAAAATGCTTTCCCAATTGTTATTTCGTGCAAAATCATCGTCAGAGATAAAAAACGAACTCAAGCCTTGTTTGACATTGAAACGGATTATATTTTCAATACTTTCGATTGAACGGTCTCGCGATTTGTGCCCTTGAACATTTATAATCGTGCAGAACGAACAAGTAAAAGGGCAACCGCGTCCAGCGTCGAAACTCGTCGTTGAGCCTGCCGTCAGACGAACTCTTTTTGCCGGAATGAACGGCATTGCAACATTGTTAATATCGGGCAAATCGTCTAAAAAGTTGTAAATGGGTTTGAGTTTGTCGTTAGCCGCATCAATTAAAACTTGTCCGAGTCGACCTTCAGCTTCGCCTGAAAAAATTGAAACACCAATGTCTAGGGCCTTTTGAATGTAAGAATCGTGTTCCTTGAGCATTGACATCACTCCCGATACGTGGAAACCGCCAACCGCAACTTTAATACCCATTGCGCGCAATGGCTTGGCAATATCCAATGAGCGGGGAAATTGATTTGATTGTACGCCAACAAGCATCAGCATTCCGTCATCTGCTTTTTCTATTAGAGAAGCAATTTTCCCCGAATTGATGTGAGTATTTGTTTCGTCAAATGCGTGAATTTCTAATTCAACATTTTTCCCTAATACCTTCTCTTGGTCACATTCAACAGCTAAACCGTAAAGACAAGCCAGTGAATTTGCTGGCATCGACGAGCGAAACCACTGAATCACATAGCCGTCATCGTCATAATGAGAAGGCTTGACTAGAACAAGACTAAATTTTTAGCAATACATTATGCTTAAAAAAAAGTAATAGTGCTATGGGTATTTTCAGTTTCTCCGCTGCCAGATAAAGACTCAAAGTCGGGATCAAAGTTTTGTTATCAGAGCTCCCTTCGATTAGATGTCTTTCTTAACCAAAGCCACACTGTTAGATTCATTAATGGCACGATCAATCACATTTTAAATGCTTAGATCACCCCTATATATTTGACAAGGTATTGAAGCAATTTTGGACAAGTCCTTGAATACAGAGGAAAAGAAAATAAGTATTTATAAATCAAGGTTGGTGGAGGCGGGGAGAATCGAAGAAACCCCGTCTCAGGATAGTATTTTACGAATTAATAATAATTTTCTACCTTCGTTAGGACACTTTACCGAAATAATTTATCACAAAAATGTGAGAGGACATATAGTACCTCTTCGTGGCTTTATTCTCCCCTGTTCCGCCTCCTATTTATTTTCACCTTATAAAAGTGGAGAAGCATCCTGGTAAGACTTTCATAGGTAGGATCGCTAAAGGCTTCGACTTTTTAGGATATAGCTTTGAGCCTAAGGGGCTATCAATAGCCCCGAAGACTCTAGCAAACTTTATGTTAAGTTTTGTGAGGTTTTTCATAAACTAAATAATTAGAATTGTTCATTCCAAGGTTCTGATAAACTCGTTGGGCGATTTGATTATCATCCATAACATATAACCGGAGTGCTTTTACCTCTGGAATTTTTTCTGCAAGGTTTTCTATGTGTTTTAAAATGCTCTGGAAAACGCCCCGTTTCCTGTAATCAGGGTTTACATAGACACTTTGCATCCACCAAATCACCCCATTGCGCCAGTCGCTCCACTCTGATGTAACCATTGTCTGCCCGACGATTTTATTGTTTAGCTCAGCGACTAAATAGCGGCAATCGTTAAGCTCCAGTGCTTTTTCAATACCCAATCGAAGAATATCCTTATCTAGTAAAATACTTTCGGTTTCATTAGCGAGAGATAGATTATATTCGATCAAAGTTGAAACATCTGATTGACCCGCCTCACGGACAAAAATACCTGGGACCACGCCACCCCCTTTTATTTTTCAGGCTAATGCTGTTTTAGGAAATGCACCTTTTTTAATTAGTTTTTGCTGTTTGTGTGTAAAACCATTTCGAATAAAGTAAGTATGAATAGTATTCTACATTACAGCTAAGATAAATTTGCTTACTATTTGACCGTGGCGGTGTAAAAGAGTTTAGAATACGCTTTTAAAATGGAGTAATCGCTGGGGATCTATTATGACATCGTTCGCTTTTTATGTTGCCGCCGCATTTGCCGAAATTGGTGGTTGTTTTGCCTTCTGGTTTTGGCTGCGATTAGATAAAAGTGTTTATTGGATTTTCCCAGGAATTGCCTGTCTTATTGTTTTTGCCATTTTGCTTACGCGTGTTGAAGTGATCTTTGCAGGTAGGACTTTTGCAGCTTATGGAGATGATGGTTACCTAACTTAAATTAGTAAAATTAGGTCGGCTCCTTTCACATTTGTAAAAGAAAATCGTCATCCATTTCTTCTTCAAGATAGTCGGGAAGTTGTGTTTGTTTGTCCGTGATGGCCAAATCTATTTGGCTGGAGCTTAGGCCTGTTGCCCCCTTAAGATTTGCTCCTTTGAGGTTGGTCTGATTTAATAAAACATCTTCGCTAAATTGCGCACCTTCGAGATTAGTATTTTCTAAATCTGCGTATTGAAGGTTTGCCTCTAACATACTGGCTCCTGAAAGATTTGCACTTTGAAGGTTTGCACTTTGAAGATTGGCCTCTTGAAATTTAGACTTTTTCAAACTGGCTTCTCTGAGATTTGCTCCGGTTAGATTTGAAAACTGTAGCTTGGCTTTATTCAGGTTAGTATGGCTCAAGTTAGCTTTGTGCAGATTAGCTTGTCTGAGGTCTGACTCCGATAAATCAGGTTTGACATTAGTATTTTGTTCTCTCCACTGGTTCCAGCTTTCAACTCCTTGCTTGACGAGACTCAGTTGTTCTACATTTGCCATGCATTTCCCTTTCTACCTTCCTATTAGGTATAAGCTCCTCTGCTTGTGGAAGGATGGAACTATTTTATGTTAGTTGGTGAGGATAAGCAATGTGGGCAGAAGATGCGGTATAATTATCGTATCAACCAAGCCAATTACATTTGAAATGGGCATTTAAATGTCAATTAAACAGAGGTTATAAAAACCAAATAATGGATTGGATTAACGAGAAACCTTGGAATGGGCTTAGCATTGATATTAACCCAAATATTTCTCCTCGTGAAATGGTGTACAAAGCCAAACTAGATTTGGAGATGTCCTGGAATCCAACGGGGGGGGTTCGACCGGGTAGGCCTAAATCTTATGCAAATCAAGAGATGTTTCAGTTCTTCAAATCATTTACTGAGCACGGTGGTGTGCCTCTAGAGACCATTGGAACTTTGGATAATGGGAGAATTGTCTGGGCATTAGCCACTTTGAAGGAAGAATTTACCTTAATGAAAGCTGATAATGTGAAAGCTTACCTATTACTGTATTCCCGAAATAAAAATAGAGATAATATTGAAATGTACTTTACGACATTTCGGCGGGCTGGTGGAAATACACTCCAAATACCATGTAAGGCGAGGACTTTTTTTAAAAATATATGTCGAAGGCCCTTTACTAAGCAGTTTCCTTTCATTTCTTTGGAGCTTCACAAGTTTGAGGGGGACATAATTAGAAAAACCAAGGAGACAATTACTTATGGCCGAGAGGCAATTATAGATTTTGCCAATAATGCGGAATGTCTGATAAATAAAAAAGTAAATAATCAGATTGCCAACCGCTATATGTTTGATGTTTTTCAGCCGGGAATTTCAAAAAATTTATCTTCCATTGGAAGCAAAGAAGTCAATGAATTAGCAGATAAAAAGACAAAAATAGGAATGGAGGCAATAACAAAGGCTCCAGGGCAAAATCTAGAAACCGGTTGTATGACTGCTTGGGGTTTGCTTAATGCCGTAACCTACACAGTTGATCACTGCCTTGGAAGTGACCAAGATTCACGTTTGCGTCTAGCCTGGTTCGGGCCCGGTGCAAAAATTAAACAAAGAGCTTTGGAACTGGCGCAGAATTTGTAGAATAAAAGAAAATTAATCTTAGGAGAAGTTAATAATTAGATCAAAAGCAGTTTTGTTAGCGGGTTTAGGTTTTTCATGTTTAATGGCAAGCACAGGTAGGGAAGTGGTTTGCTGCATTTTCTTTCAAACGCTAGCCCCAGCGCTAGCCACAACAAACAATGGGCTACGGTCTAAACCGCAACCCATTGTTTTAAATGGTCTGGGCGATAAGGTTGGAACCTCCGACCCCCTGTCCCCCAAAGCATGGGTGCAGTTTATTAACCCTTATTTTAACTAGACTTGCGGTGACTCTCGTTGGTTGTTGTGTCACTAAATGCCAAGAAAAGCCTATCAGATTGACACAAATCCGACACAGTAACTATTGAGGGGTCAGTTAATGTCTTTTGATTCCTGAGTTAGGTAATAACTTTCTCAAATGCAAAAGTCTCTGAATTCCCACTGACATCAACTTTCACTCGATCTCCCTCCGAAAATTCTCCTTGAAGAATCTTGAGTGAGAGGGGATCATGAATATGTTTTTGCAACGCGCGCTTCAAAGGCCTTGCGCCAAATGCAGGATCGTATCCTTTCTGAGCCAGCACTTCCCTAACCTTATCATCTAACACAATAGACATTTTCATTTCAGCTAAGCGTTTCTGGAGACTTTGCATCTGGACATCCACGATTTCTTGTATCTGTTCTAAATTCAGGTTACGAAACAGTACAATGTCATCGATCCGGTTCAAAAATTCTGGCCGGAAGTGGTTCCTTAATTCCTGCCGCACAGTATCCTGAACCTTTTCGTATTGGCGTTCCCAAACCTCATGAGCATGTCCTTTTGACTCATGCAGTGCCGCTTCCAGACCAGCTTCTTCAATAAATTTACTACCGATATTAGAAGTCATCAGCACAAGAGTATTTCGAAAGTCCACCGTTTTGCCCTGCCCATCTGTCAACCGCCCTTCATCCAGAATTTGTAAGAAAATATTAAAGACATCGCTATGTGCTTTTTCAATCTCATCAAACAACACCACGCTGTACGGTTTACGACGAACATGCTCGGTTAAATATCCGCCTTCATCATAACCAACGTAACCAGGCGGTGCACCGATAAGACGAGCGACAGAATGTTTCTCCATATACTCTGACATGTCTATACGAATCATAGACTGCTCATCATCAAACAAGAACTCAGCGAGAGACCTTGCCAATTGGGTTTTCCCAACACCGGTCGGTCCTAGAAACATAAAACTACCTATGGGACGCGATGGATCCTGCAATCCGGCGCGTGCTCTTCTGATCGAGTTGGAAACCAGACGTACAGAATCATCCTGTCCTATGACCTTTTTATGAAGTATCTCTTCCATCTTAAGCAAACGTTCTTTTTCTGACTCCATCATGCGTTCAACAGGAATTCCTGTCCAGCGAGCAATAACGCGACTAATATCTTCCTCGCCAACCTCCTCATTGAGCATTTTGTGTTCATCCTGAACTTTGTTGAAAGTTCCTTCCAAGTCTTCCAATTCACGAGTCAAACGGGGAATCGTGCCGAACTTCAATTCTGCGGCCCTCTCGAGAAGCCCTTCCCGTTCAACTGCTTCGCACTCCTGAATGGCAGACTCCACCTGTTCCTTGAGAGACCGCTTTTCTGCAATGACTTTTTTCTCGCTTTGCCACTGTTCACTCATGTGGGAACATCTTTCGATCAATTTGGAATGATCCTCTCCAATTTTAACTAATCGTTTCTTAGATTCAGAATCAATCTCTTTTTTCAACGCTTCACGCTCGATTTCTAATTGGATAATTTTTCGTTGATACTCGTCAATCTCGGCTGGCACGGAATCGATCTGCATTTTTAGACTAGATGCGGCTTCATCGATCAGGTCAATGGCCTTGTCTGGTAAAAACCGGTCGGAGATATAACGATGCGACAAACGTGCTGCGGCAAGAATAGCGGAGTCTTGAATACGCACACCATGATGGACTTCATATTTACCCTTCAAGCCACGCAAAATGGAAACTGTATCTTCCACAGTGGGTTCTCCGACTGGAACAGGCTGAAACCGACGTTCCAGCGCCGCATCTTTTTCAATATATTTACGATATTCACTTAGAGTGGTGGCTCCTACGCAATGCAGTTCACCACGGGCTAGAGCGGGTTTGAGCATATTTGATGCGTCCATGGAACCCTCAGCAGCTCCTGCTCCCACCAGAGTATGGAGTTCGTCAATGAACAAAATGATCTCACCATTTGAGTTGCTGACTTCTTTAAGAACAGATTTTAATCGATCCTCAAACTCACCACGATATTTACTACCGGCAACCAGTTGTGCTAAGTCGAGTATAAGGATTCGTTTCTCCTTGAGTCCTTCAGGAACATCTTTATTCACCATGCGCTGGGCAAGCCCCTCAATTATGGCGGTTTTACCCACACCCGGTTCACCGATAAGCACTGGATTGTTTTTGGTACGCCTAGAAAGAACTTGGATGACTCGTCGGATTTCTCCATCCCGTCCGATTACCGGATCGAGTTTTCCCGAGTGGGCCGATTTTGTGAGATCTACACAGAATTTATCTAACACTTGGTATTTGCTTTCGGGATTAGGATCGGTTACTCGCTGGCTACCGCGAACGGATTGCAAGGCTTTCAATAGGTTATTGTGTTTGATCCCCAAAGAACTAAAAACAGAGTTGGCTTTTTTATAATTAGATACGGCAAGAAGAATGTGCTCCGCACTTAAAAACTCATCCTTCATTTTGCGAGCCTCTTCCTCGGCTTTGCTGACCATATCCTTGAGTGTTTGGGAAAGGTATACCTGTCCATCCCCGGCAACTTTCGGGTATTTTGCAATTTGTTCTTCTAATTCTCGCAATAACTGTTCGCAATCAACTCCCACCCTTTTAACCAATGTTGAAGCTATGCTGTCGGAGTCTTGGAATAAAGAAAGCAACAAGTGTTCACATTCCAATGACTGCTGTTGGGCAGAAGCACACAAAGCTTGAGAGGACGAAAACGCCTCCTGCAATTTTATAGTCATCTGATCAAAACGCATATTCAATACTCCATCTAGTCAATTTCTTCTTCCTAAATTAGATAAGATTAGTTTTTGTAATTGTCAAGCAAAGGAATATTGTTTGTTACTATGAAATTATTTTAAAACCATATTATTAAAATATGGGGAATAAAAATTGATTTAGAAAATTTAAACAAAAAATGTCTGCCAAAAATAATCACAAATATGTTTGATGTGATTTAGTCAGTAGCCGTCTCTCTCAACGCACATTCGTTCCTAACTAACTTCCAAATAAAATACAAATCCATAAGTATTGAAATACCCATCCATTCTCAGTATTAAAGTTAAAATGGGAAAAACCTTGATGGCACATCAACTGATTCGGAAATCCTTGGAGCCATGTGCAAAGAAATTTGGGTTTAGATAACTCGATAGGTGCATCTGGGGGCAAACTGTCCAATGAGAGTTGTATAGTGCGAGAGGCTCTATCAAAGTTCATTTTATATCTATCTGCTTTAACGGGACTTTGGGAATATGCGCCACGATTTTTATCATATTCAAATCCCCATGACCTCAGTTTCAGTACAGTAATAAACCTCACCCTCCCCATAAGCATCGCCCACTAGGAAACCCGTAACCAAGAACGCTAGAGCTATGTTAGTTATTTTCCCCATCTGAATTCGTGCCAAAATTTGATGATAAACCAAAACATTCTCTTCTTCGGGTTTTTCCAAGGTGGGTCTTGTGATGGGTCTGGAGGTTTTAACCAAGGACGACGATCCTTTCAACCCTCTGCGATAACTTCTCGGGGCTTGTCAATTTCCCAAAGATCGACACCTTTCATTAGTTCGTCCAACCGATCCAATCTCGGTAAACCTCGAGGAGTCGGTTTAGACTCAGATTCCTTGGATGGTTTTTCTTCTTCCATTTTATAACCTCTTCTAGACTAGGTATGTTTTAGTCATGGCATGGTGGACTCGGTAGTGCTTCCAGAAATTTGACCTGTTCTCTTCATTGGCTCTGTCACTTTTGTATCTGAACCTTCCGAGAATTTACCTTTCGACCCACGGGAATAATCTCGGGAATAGTAAAGTGGTGTCGATGCTATAATGGTAATAATACTGGCAATAATCAGTGCAATCCAAGAGTCCTTGTTCATGACCAACCCTCCTTTAATTTAAATTAAAGATCATCGGTAAAACTTCAAACAATGGTGTGCAACGAGACTATTCTATTACAGGTAGGGGGAAGATTTAATACGATTTGCCCTTCATTTCCACCCCAGATGCCACCCCAAACAAACAATGGGCTACGGCCTAAACCGTAACCCATTGTTTTAAATGGTCGGGGCGAGAGGATTTGAACCTCCGACCCCCTGCTCCCAAAACAGGGGGTTTTGAAACGAAATGAAACGCCCTGAAAAGGTAACTCCCCTATTTTAAGCCTTTTAAATAGCCTTATACTTACCTTACTATTCCTTGCCGTTTCATCGTATTTCGGGTAAAATGCTAGCCAGAATCAATTTGGGCTAGCACACTTGATATTGCGATTTAGGGGTTCAAGGCATGGCATTCACCGACTCAAAAATTAAGAATCTTAAACCCCAGAGCAAAAGGCGTATCGCTTGGGAAGACGGAGGTACCTGTCTTGGTTTAAGGATAACACCGACAGGAAAAAAGAGTTTCGTGTATATGTACCGCTATGACTCTCGACCTCGGATGATGACATTAGGACGTTACCCAGTCCTAACTTTGGCTGACGCTCGTGTTGACCTGGCAAAAGCAAAAGCCTTATTAGCCAAAGGGCAAGACCCAGGAACACTTTTTTTACAAGTCAAAGCAGACCACCAAGGAACTCCTACCGTTTCACACTTAGCTGCTGAATTTATCCAGAAACGATCTCAGAATAAAAAGGCGTGGCAGGAAGAACAGCGAATCCTTCAAAAAGATGTTCTGCCTAAATGGAAACACCGCAAGGCTCAAGATATAAAAAGGCGAGATGTCATTGTTCTCTTAGATAGGATTGTAGAACGCGGGTCACCCATCATGGCAAACAGAACACTTGGTGTTCTTAGTAGAATGTTTAATTTTGGAATTAGGCGTGCCATCCTGGAAAGCAACCCATGTTCTATCATCGAACAACCCGGAGAAGAAAACCCGCGGGATCGAGTCCTATCGTCTGAAGAGATTAAAAATTTCTGGATCAACATTGATAAATGCAGGATGGCGAATGGGACTAAACTAGCATTGAAGTTTCTTCTTGTATGCCTTCAAAGAAAATCAGAAGTTGCGCAAGCGGAATGGGTAGATTTTGATATAAACTCCGGTTGGTGGAACATACCAAAGAAAAAAACTAAAAATAAACTGTCACACCGAGTATATTTATCTCCCACCGCAATAGAACTACTGAAAAAAATAAAAGAACTTTCTGGGGATTCAATTTATCTATTCCCCTCCCCCAGACCAGATCGCAACAAACCAATTACACCACGCTCATTAAGCCAAGCATTGTTAAAAAATCTAAATACTTTAAAGATTGAGCCATTCGCACCTCATGATTTACGAAGAAGTGGAAGTTCTCACATGACTGGAAATGGCATACCAAGGGAAACCGTTCAGAAAATCCTTAACCATGTAGAGCGTGGCGTAACAAAAGTTTATGACCGTTATTCGTATGATCAGGAAAAGAAAAATGCAATGACTAAGTGGGGTCGAATACTCAACAGAATTATTACTGGTGAAACTGGTAAGATTATTCAGATGAGACAAAAATAAATTACCAATGGGTTTACTTAGGTGCTGGCAGACAATTATAATATGTTTCTTCAAACTCTCAGTCCAGATTTGTTTGAAGACTTGCAGGCCAATCAAAAGCCTAATTTTCTAGGGTTTTGAGGTCAAGCTTAGCTTGGGTCATATGTTCGGCAAGTTTCTGGACATGTGGGTATCAATTTCTAGTTTAATCGGTATAGACAAACCATATATTGATTTTAATAGTTTTGAATTTTTCAATCCCATAATGCTTTTTCGCATATTCCTTGCGTCCTTTATTGCACTATTAGTAATTGCCTCGTTTGCTCACTTGATATATTCTCAGAGATATAAGTTGAAAAGAGTTTTTCAGCTCAAACAAATAGATCAAAACCTTCCAGTAATTTTACTTTTACTTTTTCTAGTTATTGCCATTGCCGGTTCTATATATCTTAAAACTCACAGTATCCGACATTTATTC
>JYMV01030036.1_pt1 | contig 10998 bp, 8 predicted proteins | sample 338911 | NCBI WGS metagenome assembly JYMV01 (sample SAMN03354496, study PRJNA234377) | hydrothermal vent metagenome | biome: Deep sea; feature: Hydrothermal plumes at the Eastern Lau Spreading Center, Western Pacific Ocean; material: Seawater | place: Tonga | collected 2009 | depth 2000 m m
GATTAAAGCAAGTGTTTGATCCAAAAAAGGTATTCAATTAATGGAAGAGAGAGAAAATTTTATAAATTATGTTGAAAGACAGCTTATAGGATTTAAGTTAGAAGATGATATTTTATTGGGAAAAAAACCTTTAGAGAGGTTTTTTACTGGCTTGCTATTTCCAATTATGAGCGAAGATGCACTTGTTGAAGATCTGGAAGATTATACCAACGATCCAGATGCCAGTGAAGCTACCCAGATTCAATCTGTTGGAAAAACACAACGCTATATGCCACCTTCGTCAGCAGGTTTTTCTTTTTTTATTAGTGGCAATGATATCAAATTAAGGGTTTATCACAAAGCTTCAAGCTTTAAAAAAAACGAAACTAAGAATAAGGTTGAATCCTGGCAAAAAATACTATTAGCAGATGATGGTAAAGAAATAGAATTAACGCCTAATGGTAAAAAACAACATGCAGTGCTTAGCAATAAAGCTGAAGTAGATGTATTGTGGCGTCCATACAATGATGGCTATATTGTTACTTTAACCTTATCCAATCAACAAAGAATATTTGATAGTAATATTGGTGGCAAGGAGTTTACCAAACAAAGAAATGAAAAGACTTTGTTTGATGTTGAGTTTAAGTGCATTGTTGAATCTGGAGAAGTAGCTGATTATCCTTCCACTGAAAAGTCTTTATTAGATGCTGAAGAGCGAGAAATTCAATTGCGCTACCAAGAGTTAAAAGCTTACGCAGTAGGGCATGGTGTGGCGGCTAGTTGGAAAATAAACTCCCAAGGAGATAGGGAAATTTGGGCAGATTTTATGCCAAAAGTTGAGGTGCCACAGGTAACAGCCGATACAGGCGGTAATGACAATAAGGTTTTAGAATTTGATTTTTTACAGCATGATGGCGCTATTGATAAGTTGGAGGATTTTATCCATAATTATGATCAATGGATAAAATCACAAGAAGAAAAATCAAATATTGAGTCGGACCTGGAAATTGCGAAAAATATTATTAAAAACCTTGAGATTGCCAAGCGAAGAATGCGGCAAGGCATTAAGTTGTTAAATGAAAATAATAATGCAAATACTGCTTTTATGGCAATGAATAAAGCAATGTTAATGCAATGGCAGCAAAGTGATAAAAATAAGGGGGATATTAAGGAAAAATCATCTTATCGATGGCGACCTTTCCAATTAGCATTCATTTTGATGACGTTAAAATCTAGTATTAATGAAAATGATGAATATCGTGATACGCTAGATTTAATTTGGTTCCCAACGGGAGGAGGAAAAACAGAGGCTTATTTAGGATTGATGGCTTTTTTATTTATTTATCGTCGTCTTGAAACACCTGCAAGTGGTAGTGGCACATCTGCAATAATGCGCTATACATTGAGACTACTAACAGCTCAGCAATTCGTACGTGCTAACAAGGTTATATTTGCCTTAGATATTATTAGACAAGAAAATAAGCGCTTTGGTAGTGAGCCATTTTCATCAGGCTTGTGGGTAGGTGGGGCAACTAGTCCTAATAGCTTTAAAGATGCACTTGAATATGTTGAGGATAACAAATTAGAGAGATTTGTAATTAATAGTTGCCCATGGTGCGAGGCTAAATTTAAACGACAGAATTATCGAGCTACGAACGATAGTTTTAATTTTTACTGTGCTAATGATGGCTGTTATTTTGGCAAAATACCGAGTAAACCACTACCTTGTAATGTGGTGGATGAAGCGCTGTATGCTAATCCACCTAGCCTGCTGATTGCAACAGTTGATAAATTTGCAAGACTTTGTTGGGAATCTCGAGCAAATAGTTTCTTCGGTGGTAAGCGTAACAAGCCACCAGAACTAATCATTCAAGATGAGTTGCACTTAATATCAGATGCACTAGGTTCTATTGTTGGTCTATATGAGGCAGGCATCGAAACAGCGTTAATTGCTAGGGGTGTTAGGGTTAAATACATTGCCTCAACAGCAACTATTAAAAACGCAAAGCAGCAAGTTAAGTCATTATTTGCAAAAGAAACGAAAATATTTCCACCATCAGGGTTGCGTTATGATGATAGCTATTTTGCCAAGACTGTGCCGCTGAATGAAAAACCAGGTAGATTGTACGTGGGATATTTAGCACCACTGTTAAGCAGACAAGATAGTTTAAGTCCATTAGCGGCAACTTTATTATCAGCGCCTACACAACTATTCAAAGACAAGGAAGAATTGATAGATAATTGGTGGACGCAAATTATCTATCATGGCAGTTTAAAAGGATTGGGTAATAGCAGTACATTGTATCAAAGTAGTATTAGCAGTAGACTCAGCAGTATAACGCTAGAAAATATTATACGAGCAGTTGATAGTATTTCTCCTAATTTTTGTCATGATGAAAATATCAAAACAATTGATGATTTTCAAAAAATAACCAACCCTGAAATAAAGCAAATTGTTGATAAATATTTACCAGTTCGCGAGTTAAATATTAAAGAATTATCCAGCAAAAGAAGTGCTGAAGAGAATGCACAAATTTTCAATGCATTAGCATTAGAAAAGTTTGAAAATGAATCAATTGATGTGGCGTTAGCAACCAATATGGTAGCAACAGGATTAGATGTACAAAGACTGGCATTAATGGTGATTAACGGTCAGCCTTTAACCACTGCAGAATATATTCAGGCCAGTAGTCGAGTGGGCCGCGGTAAAACCCCCGGCATTGTTTTTGTTAATTATTATAAAACTCAAGCCAGAAGCTTATCACATTACGAAAATTTTCGATCCTATCACGAGGGTTTTTATCGCTTTGTTGAGCCATCAAGTCTGACACCTTTTACCCATCAAGCACGTAGAAGAGCTTTGCACTCCGCTATTGTTGTTGCAATAAGGCATAGTGGCATTGGACTTTTGGATAATAATAATGCTGGTGATTTTAACAAAAATATTGATAAGGTTAAAAAAGTAATCAAGGAGTTAAAAATTAGATGTAAAAACGCCATTGATAATTCTGACACACAGCAACAAACCATGAAGCACATTGATGAGCTGCTTAATGAATGGCAAGCTGAAAAGGAGTATTGCGATGAAAACAAAGTAAAAATGGTTTATTATGAAATTGATAGAGGGTCACAAAATTTAATTTGTAATTTTGATCAAAAAAATGGTAGATGGCAAACTTTACAATCAATGCGTAATGTTGAGAAGTCTGCTTTAGTTAAATTGATACCAGGGCTTAGAAAAAATGAAGAATAGGTCTCAATATACGCCAGTGCGTTTTTCTCATTTAACATCCTATTCAGGTGTAGGTGCAATTGTGCGTGGTGCAGAAGATAAGTTAATGGTGGTTGTGGATACTCGCTATTGGACTGATAAAGAGGGCTTAAATGCCACAACACCTATTCCTTATGTTAGTCGTATTACTCAAGCGTTAAATATTAGTGGAGAACTTAGAATGCCTCCTGCAGCGCAAGAGATTTTTCATAAAGGAGATAAAAGTATTGAAGGCAGTTATTTGCCCGCCGTATTATTTCCTACTTATGCCAGCTGCTCAAAATGTGGTTTATTGCACCCAAATCCTTGGAAATATCAAAAAAAAGAGATGGATGAAAAGGTGTTTTGTAAGTGTAATGGAATTTTAAAGCAAGTAGTTTGGTGTTGTGTAAGTGATAAGGGAGATTTAGATGAAGTGCCTTGGCATGCAGTTTGCCATAAAAACTTCAAAGGTAAGTGTGAGCCTGACTATCAAGAAAGTTATTTAAAGTTTAGTGTTGATAAAAATGGCACAATGATTATTAAATGTCTTAGGTGTAATAGTTCTAATAAATTTTTAAAACAACAGTTGGGTTTTATAAATAGATCTCAGCCTTGGATTTATGAGGCACCTGAGTTAGGTGAAAATTTTAAGGCGGTTATTGTGGAGGTCAATGATTCTGTCGTTTATTCGCCAGTAAGCGAGCCCGCCTTGGTTATTCCACCTGAATCAAGAGTTAGTAAAAGCACTGTAGTGGATAGATTGTACAACAATTCAACCGCCCTTAGAGAGTTGGAAAGTATAAGGGTGCCGCTAAGAAGAAAAGGCAAATTAAAAAGTTTAGCATCTGAGTATCGGTGTGCAGTTGAAGATGTTAAAAATGCAATTGATGAAATTAACAATGGTTATCCTAATTTTGGCACTTTTGAGACTTTAGGAAATTTGCGAGCTGATGAATTTAAAGCGTTTCTAACGCCATTAGAAAGTCCCAAGGATGATGAAGATTTTGTTACTGATCATAAAACTGATGAGTGGAATTCTTTAGCAGTAGGGCAAACGAATACCAGCTTGCTTGCACTAATTAAAATAGTAGATAGACATATTGTCGCCAAGCGATTAAGAGAGATACTAGTCTTTAAAGGATTTAAAAGAGGGTATCCAGAAAAAGGTCAAGATCAACCTTTGGTGCCACCAGATATAGTGGGTGAAAGTGATTGGCTACCAGCTATTGAATTATTTGGTGAAGGGGTGTTTTTTACTTTCAATGAAGAGATGATAGACAAGTGGGAGCAATTATCAGCAGTTAAAAAAAGGGCAGATGAAGTGTCAGAGCGTTATGAAAAAACAAGTCTAAATTTTGGTGATGAGCTTGTAATTACACCCCGATTTATTTTATTACATACTTTAGCGCACTTGGTTATTCGTGAACTTGAGTCAAATGTGGGGTACCCTGCCGCCTCACTAAGTGAGAGAATTTACCACTCTAAAAATGAAAAAATGGCGGGCATCTTGATTTATACGGCTGTACCTGATGTGGCTGGATCCCTTGGTGGCATTATAGAAAGCTCACAACCTAAATCTTTTTTAAAAATATTAAATAATGCTTTCAAGCATGCATTGTGGTGCTCCCTTGACCCTGTTTGTACTGAACATAAGGGGCAAGGCCCTGGTTGGCTTAATCGTGCAGCTTGTCATGGCTGTGTGTTAGTGCCAGAAACAACTTGTGAATATGGAAATGTATTTTTAGATAGGGTTTTCATTAAGGGAAGTAAGGAATCAGGCATTCCTAATTTTTTGGAATTTGTAGCTGAGTGTAGTAATGGCTAAAAGAATATTTAGACTTCCAGGTGTTGAAGATCTCAATAAAGATCAAGATAGGGTTTTGAGATTGCCTGAAGATGGTCAATTTTTAATTGTGGGCGGGCCAGGGACAGGAAAGTCAGTTGTGGCTTTATTAAGAGCCATGAAATTTAGCGATGGAAATGATTGTATATTTTTAACTTACAACAGGGTGTTAAGTTCTGCAACCAATCAACTGGCACAAGGATTGAATAGCAATACTTTGATTACATTTTTTAATGAAGAATTAAGGGCAATTCTTAAACCTATAAAAAACGAATTGATACAAGGTAAAGATAATAAAGAACAGATACAAAATTGCAATAGTATTCTAATAAAAAATTTCGGATATGATTATAAAAAAATAGATAAATTTTTACAAGATAATGATTTCGAGCCTACTGAAACAACAAGACATTTGATTATTGATGAAGGGCAAGATATGCCGCCAGGCTACTATGAAAGATTAATAGATTTTGGTTATGAAAATTTTTTTATTGTTGCTGACCAAAACCAACAACTAGAGGCTAATGAAAACTCAAGTAGAAAAGATTTAACAATTGTATTAGGATTAGAGGTTAAGGGTGTGATAGAGCTTAAACAAAATTATCGTAATTCTCATCCTATTGCCCTGGTTGCTCAGCATTTTTTTACTGATAAGTCTAGTCCAAAACCAGAATTACCCGAAGTTTCAAAAGCGGCATTAGGTACGCCTATATTATATGAATACAAGGACTTTCATCAATGTATCAAATTTATTTTAAGAGAGGCGGATAGAGATCTTACAAATTTAATTGGTGTTGTGGTCGCTAAAACTACTATATTGGATATTTGTAAGAGAGAGTTGGAGGGTGTGGAGATTGAGCTTGATAATGAAAAGCCCAAAATTCAAAGTTATAAAACAGGGCAGGCAGTAGAGATAGATTTTGGCGAAGGAGGTGTTGTCGTTCTTAATGCTGGCTCCATCAAAGGCTTGGAGTTTGATGTAGTTTTTGTTATGTTAAATGGTTTTGAGATTTATAATAATAATGAAGACAGTATGCGAAAAAAGCTGTATGTAATGAGCTCTAGGGCTATTAAGAAGTTGATATTTTTTCAAAGTAGTAGTAACAACATTACAAAAATTTTACCAAGTGACAAAATACTACAAAGAAAGAGGTTGAACTAATGACAAATAAAAAAAATAGGTGGTTTTTACCCACCAATACCGATAATTTAAAAATGATGGTAGCCCAGGGAATGATAAGTAGTCCTGATGGCTTTAGTCCAAATAAATACTACAAGGATGAGCTGGAAAATTATCCAGGATTTATCCCTGTATTTAAAAATTCCATCCCTCAAAGCACACTAGATTTAATTATTAGTGAACAAGAAAATATGACAGCCTGTTTGATTGAAATTGATTTGACTAAAATTACACAAGGCAGTGCTAGAAATCAAAAATATAAGGATGTAGAAGTTAGCGTTAATGCGCATGATGATTTGCTATTATTGCTTGCTCCGTTACCCTTGCCATGTATCAAACAAATTATTTTTAAATCATTAGATGATAAGCTCTCATTAGAGGCTGAGCAAAAATATAGCAGTAATTTTATTTTGTCAGACTTAAAAACACATTACAGCAAGTCAGATGAAAAACTTTTTAAAGCTTCTAATGACAAGGGAAGCATGGAGTTTTTTCACAAAGATAAGGTAGATGAAAATGAAATAGAAAGTCGGGTTGATTCAGTTAAGCTTGTTAATTATCCGAGAATATATGCTTTTGGAGGGCTGTTAACCAGTTTGTTTTATTTTGCAAAAAACGGGAAAATAAGCAATAATATTTATCAGGATTTTTGTACTATTGACAAAGCCGACTTGGTCGATGATAAGTTATGCATTCATCAATATTTCAACCAAATTGAGAGTGATGGAATATTGCAGATAATGTATAGCAAATTGTTAGATAAGCTTATTAGTAGAGAAAACTCCAAAGATGACATAATAATGTTGTTAGAAGCAGATGATTGGGATGAAAAATTTAAATCTAGAACGCAAGATTTGGCTCAAATGTTAAGAGAGTTTGAAAATAACGAAACAACCATATCGGAAAAATTTTCAAAAGCAATAAAGCCATTGGAGCGTCTATTGTTAATGCTTTTTCATAAAGAAAGTATTGAGAGTTTGATTGAGTATCAATTGGATATGTTTACTGAAGATGATTATTTGCTGTTTTCATTGATATTTGGGGTGCGTGATAAATTTATTAAAACCCCAAAATTTATAAGAGGGTATCAAAATTTACAAAATTTTATATCTAGTAAAATGGCAGAATACGCTCATTCAGAGCTAAACAGTGGTGTTAAATTTAAATCAATAAGCAGTCCTAAAACTATTTGGGATATTTTAAATGCTAAAAATACTGGTAAAAAAGCAGGAAAAAAATTAGAAATTACGGATTGTGTTCAAGCTGTAATGAGTGGTGATTGTCAAATACAAGGTAATGATCGAATTTTTCCAGGCTATGCCGAGCCAAAATATAAAATTATTGAAAACAAGTATTTTAAAATTATTTCTAATAAAAATATTAGCACGGAAATTTACAATAATCTAGCAAAGCTAAAATAATGAAAATGATTCCAAATCAGCCTTACAGGGCTAGCAACAAGAAGAGTAACAACGCTGAATATCGGGTTTTTGATAAGCTGAAAGAGTCTTTTGTTGGTAGTAATAAATATATTGCTTTTCATTCATTAAACTTAACCAGACATCAATATAAAAGATTTGGCGAGGCAGACTTTGTAATTATTTGCGAATACGGTTTGTTCGTATTTGAAGTTAAGGGTGGTAGCATTAGTTGTAATGAGGGTGTATGGCATTCTACTAATGATAATGGAAAGCACAACGTTCTAAACCCATTTACGCAGGCAGAAACTGCAATGCATGCTATTTTCAAAGCAATAGAGGAGACTAACATTAGTCATTTAAATATTGCAATTGGTTATGGCGGAATCTTTCCGTCGGGTAGCTGGACTGTCAAAAGCTCAGAATGGGATAGAGAAATAATTTGTGATGCTAATAATTTTAAAAATTTTGAAGCTTTTTTAAGTAAATTTTTTAATTATTGGCATAGTAAAAAAGCAAATCAAAAACGTGGCCATCTATCAGTTGAAAATATTAAGGCAATAGCAAATTTTTTACGCCCTAATTTTGAGATGATTGAAACACTCTCTAATCAATTATACAATCAAGAAGAAATTACATTAAAACTAACCGAAGATCAATATCGATACCTAGACATTGTGGCTGCTAATCAAAGGGTGATGTGCTCTGGTGGAGCAGGTACAGGAAAAACCTTTTTAGCATTAGAGTTGGCACGAAGAATTGCTAGGGAAGATAAGAGAGTTGTTTTTGTGTGTAAATCTGAATGGCTAAAACAGTATCTAACCTCAAAAATAAGCAATGAGTTTGTTACGATTTCGACAATTGATAGTGCTCAGGTAGATATGCGTCGTTTAGGTGTTGATAAATACGAGGTATTGATTGTTGATGAAGGGCAGGATTTGTTTAATGTAAGCGATATAGATAAATTAGATAATTTGCTAGCAGGTGAATTAGATAAAGGAGAGTGGTATATATTCCATGATGCTAATCATCAGGCACTTAAAGTGGTAGATAAAGATGTATTAAAATTTCTAAATGATATCCCTCACACTAAGATTCCATTAACAACTAATTGTAGAAATACCAACCCCATTCTAAAATATGTGGAAAATCTCCTTGATGTTGATATGGGTAAAAAAGATGAGCTAAACGGCCCTAAGGTTATTCAAACTTTTACTAGTAGTGAAACAAACACTCTTGAAAATACAATTAACCAATTATTGACTAATGGTGTTCCTCCATCTCATATCACTTTGTTATCCAAACTAGAATATGCCAAATCTAGTGCCACCCTATTGTCAGATAAGCTACAAAGTAAGATTGTCCAGCTTGATGATTATTCAATTAGAAATTTTCCAAGCAATGAAATGAGCTTTGCAGAGATAGAAAATTTCAAAGGCTTAGAAAATGAAGTGATAATTTTAATTGATTTACCCAAGCCTGATAAAAATATAAAAAAAGACAAGGCTTTGTATTATGTTGCAATGAGCAGGGCTAAGGGTTTGTTAAATATTATTTATACAAATTAAACCAAAGATATTGTAGTTCCTTCAGTAAATCCGTTTGCGTAAATTAGCCCCTCAACCTTCAAATGTAAATTAATATTAAGGTAGAATTGAACTTATTAAATTTTAAGGGTCATATCGAATGTTGAGTAATTTTTTTTCAACAATCGGAATCTGGATTAATTCTGGTTTCGATAAGGTAGTTAGGGTTGGTCGATTGCATAGGCCTTGGCGATTTAATATTGCATTATATGTAATCGTTTTATTGTTGACGTGGATTAATAATAACTTTTTTTATGAAAGTATAGAAAAGAGTGAATTCTATAGGATGACAGGTCTTTCAAAGTCTTTAAATAGTATTTCAGCAGCATGCATGAAATCAACATCTGATATTGATATTTGTTCTGGACAAGTAGAATTGTTGATAAAAAATAATAAAGATTATTATGGTCACCTTGTAGAAATAAATGGGATTGAAATAGTTGATAATAGAAAATATAATGATCGAGTACTAATTTATTTAGCCGATGAAATACCAGCAATCGATGCAACAATAAAGATAACGAGAAATGCTGTTCCTAACATTTGGTATAGTGTTTTTAGAAGTGCCACATTCTCAATTTTTCAAATTATGGAAAAGTCTAATAAGATTGAAGAGGGGGAGGTTGAAAGCCCAAGAACTAAGTTTATTAAAACTACAGCAATCTGGCGTAGTGCTCCTCATTTTTCATTTTTAATTCTAATGGTCTTCGTTGGTCGTTTGATGCAAAGATCTATAGTTGTTCAAATAGAGCTTGTGAATGAACTTGAAAGACTCGAGGATGAAGAATTAGAAAAAGTTTGATAATAGCAAATTTAATCTATAAGGGAGATTACAAAATGAATAAAAGAGATAGAGAGGATGCTGAATATCACAGAGGGCGGAATACCGATTGGAATAATCCTAAAAAACACTCTGCGAAATGGAGAAGAAAAGAAGACATTGATAAATACGGGTTTCATATTTCGGACCATGCTGTTCTTCGGTATCTAGAACGCATTTTAGAGGAGCCAATTCCAAGGTATCGATACGAGAGAATTGTACCCAATGGTTCGATAGCTAAAGATATCAAGGAGTGGTTCAGTAAAGATGAGACGAAAAGAATTAACGTTAAAAACTATCAATTGAGAGTTAAAAATAGAACTGTGTGCACTATAGTTGGCTTAGATGACTGAAATACAATGAATTAAAAAACTATTTGATTAGCCTTATTGATATCACCTTGCTTACCAAATGGATGACAACTATGACCATCTTCAAGATTTAACTCTTTATAAATCTCTTTACGCATATTGTCATCTAAGGCTTTTTGCTTGCAACCGCAGTAACAATCCCACGATCTTGGGAAATGCTGGGTAATCTTTTCCCAGAAAACAGTATCAACAAATTGTCTTATTTCAGTCATACAGTATTCATCATATTTAACAAGGTAGTTTTTTCTCATTACTCTTTCTAGGGATTGCATGTCTTTAACCTTGCTGCGTATTGAGGCTGAGATCCCTTCTACTATCTTTTGATTGGATTCGTTCATATTGGTATGAATTGTACGCTTAGAAGGGTGGCTCATCAAATGGATGAATGTCTACTGGTTCAATGGTTTTTTTGGCTTGCTCTGTTTTAATAGGCTTAGTTGTTTTGGTATCACTCTGGTTAACGCTATCTAGCATCTGCACAGTGCCGTTAAATCCGCTAACGATGACTTCAGTGGTGTATTGGTCTTTTCCTTCTTTATTGGTCCATT
>JYMV01043620.1_pt1 | contig 10998 bp, 8 predicted proteins | sample 338911 | NCBI WGS metagenome assembly JYMV01 (sample SAMN03354496, study PRJNA234377) | hydrothermal vent metagenome | biome: Deep sea; feature: Hydrothermal plumes at the Eastern Lau Spreading Center, Western Pacific Ocean; material: Seawater | place: Tonga | collected 2009 | depth 2000 m m
TCGCCGTGTACTTGGTGAAGCCGTCGGCCAGCGCCTGCGTGGCAGCGTCCTTGATGTGCTGCGGTGTGTCGAAGTCCGGCTCACCGGCGCCTCCCCAGCCCCTCCGACGAGCTGAAATACATGTCCATCGTGCCGACCGTCGCGGAGGGGTTGGGCAGATCAGTCGCCTTGGGCATCTTGGGGTACGGCAGGTATGAGTTCACCGTCCCGCGCTTCAGGTCGATGTTCATCGCGTAGCTGAAAAACCCGTGCCGCCCGCCGCCCTTTAGCTGCTTCAATTCCTCTGTCGTCATCTTGGCGTTCGGGCAGTGCCAAATCTTCCCCAGGCCGCCGGGGAACGGCAGGTTTTTGACATTGTCCTGATACACCACCGTCGGCCGCTTCCAGTACTGCACCAGCGGTTTCTCTCCCATGAACGGCGGCAGCAGGTTAAACCAGGCGTTCGGGTCCTTCGGCGTGCCGGAGGGCGGCGGCGCGCCAGGGTATTTGCCATTGGCGCCCATGCCGTCGCGGGGCAGCAAGTCGTCGTTCTCCACAAGATAGAGCTGCAGCCCCAAGCCCCACTGGCGATGATTCGAGAGGCAATTGGCCAGGCGCGCCTGATCCTTCGCCTTGGCCAGGGCCGGCAACAGCAACGCAGCCAAAATCGCAATAATGGCAATCACCACCAGCAACTCAACCAGCGTGAACGCCGCCCGCCATCGGCTGTGCAAAAAACGGTTTATGCTAAAGAAGAAGCTGACCATGCAAGCTGTCTCAATGCCGAAAAAAGGAGGCTATAACCCCGGCCCCACAACGCAAGAAAAGTCGAACGGTTGGGCTGTTCTGGCAGCGCTTGGCCAAGCGCAGAGATAACGACTCAGATTTCCAGGATTGGGAAGGGTTATTTTTTTGACAGTCTCCTCGGCTACAGACTTTTACAGAAGTCTCCCAGGCGGGCCATGCCGGTCTGGATGTTCTCCATGCTGGTGGCGTAGCTGATGCGGAAGTTGTTGTCGGCGCCGAAGGCGATGCCGGGGACGGCGGCCACCTTGGCCTGATCGAGCAGGCGCTCGCAGAACTCGGCCGACTTGAGGCCGGTCGCGGCCATGTTCGGGAACAGGTAAAAGGCGCCCTTGCTGTTGATGCAGCTGATGCCGGGCATGGCGTTCAACTGCTCGGCGGCGTGGCGGCGGCGTTTGTCGAACTCGGCCAGCCACTCGCCGAGATGATCCTGCGGGCCGTTGAGCGCGGCGACGGCGCCCTTTTGCGCGAAGGACGTCGCGTTGCTGGTGCTGTGGCTTTGCACGGCGTTGATGGCCTGCGCGATCGGCTTGGGCGCGGCGAGGAAGCCGATGCGCCAGCCGGTCACTTGGCCAAGCCGTGCACGATGATGGTGTGCGCCAGGTGTTCCTCCGAGAAGGTCGCCACGCTGGTAAATGTGGCCCCGTCGTAAACAAGCTTCTCGTAAATGTCGTCGCTCATGATGAGCACGCCGTGTTCGACGCAGACATCGCCCAGTGCCCTGATCTCGTCCGCCGAGTACACGGAGCCGGTCGGGTTGCTCGGTGAGTTGAGGATGAACAGTTTCGTTTTCGGCGTGATCGCCTCTCGCAACTGCTCCGGCGTGACCTTGAACTCGGTCTCGTCGGTGGTGTCGAGGATCACCGGCCTGGCCCCGGCGAGCTTCGCCATCTCGGGGTAGCTCAACCAGTACGGCGCGGGGATGATCACTTCGTCGCCGGCCTCACAGGTGGCGTAGATGGCGTTGAAACAGGAGTGCTTGCCGCCGCAGTTGACGATGATCTGCCCCGGCTCGTACTCGACGCCGTAATCGCGCTGGAACTTGTCGGCGACCGCTTGGCGAAGCTCCGGGATGCCGCTGCTCGCCGTGTACTTGGTGAAGCCGTCGGCCAGCGCCTGCGTGGCAGCGTCCTTGATGTGCTGCGGTGTGTCGAAGTCCGGCTCACCGGCGCCAAGCCGATGACGTCCTCGCCCTGGGCGCGCAATTCCTTGGCCTTGGCCGAGATGGCCAGCGTCAGCGACGGCACAAGCGAGGCCGCCCGACTGGAGATCGGATAGTCCATTAAAGTCTCTTGTTTTGCGGGAGCTTGGCCAAGCGCGATCAGCTGCCCACTTGGGCGCGGGCCTCCTCGGCCAACGGCGTGCTCAGGTAGCGCTCGCCGGTGGACGGCGCGAAGGTGACGATCATCTTGCCGGCGTTCTCCGGGCGCTTGGCCACCTCGAGGGCAGCGCAGACATTGGCCCCGCTGGAGATGCCGCAGAGGATGCCCTCCTCCTTGGCCAAGCGGCGTGCCATGGCGAACGAATCGTCGTTGCTGACCAGGACGCACTCGGTGATCTGGTCGCTGCCGTCCTCTCCCTTGAGGTGGAGGTTGGCCGGGACAAATCCCGCGCCGGTGCCCTGAATCTTGTGCGGGCCGGGCGTCAGCTCCTCGCCGGCCAGCGTCTGCGAAATCACCGGCGAATCAGCTGGCTCCATCGCGATCGCCTGAAACGACGGCTTGCGCGGATGAATGACCTCGTAGCAGCCAGTGAGCGTGCCGCCGGTGCCCACGCCGGCCACGACGATGTCGACGGCGCCGTCGGTGTCATTCCAGATTTCCTCGGCGGTGGTTTGGCGGTGAATCTCCGGGTTGGATGGGTTCTCAAACTGCTGCGGAATCCACGAGTTGGGCGTCTCGGCGGCCAGCTCGTTGGCCCGCTCGATGGCGCCCTTCATGCCCTTGGGTCCCTCGGTGAGGACGAGTTCGGCGCCGAGCATCGCCAGCAGAATGCGCCGCTCGAGCGACATGGTCTCCGGCATGGTGAGGATTAGCCGGTAGCCCTTGGCCGCTGCGACGAACGCCAGCGCGATACCGGTGTTGCCGCTCGTCGGCTCGATGATGACGGTGTCCTTGGTGAGCACGCCGCTCTTCTCGGCGTCCTGGATCATGGACATGCCAATCCGGTCCTTGACGTTGGAGAGCGGATTGAAGAACTCGCACTTGAGCAGTACGGTGGCGTCGATGCCCTCGGTGACCTTGTTGAGCCGCACCAGCGGCGTCCGGCCAACCGTCTCCACGATGTCATTAAATATATTAGCCATTTTAATAAGAACAAGTCGTCACCGGGCCGCGTTGGCCTTGGCTGGGTGAGGGGATTATTTCTTGGCGGCGGCCTGCTTGCGCTTGAGGTAGGCCTTGCGCCGTTTGCGTTTGATAACTTTGTTGTGTTGTTTGCCCATGACGTATAAAGGTTGCCCCTCCGGAGAGCGGCAGGGAATTATGATGAGCAAGGCGAGCATGATCAAACACTATTTACTGGCAATCACCCTGATCACGGGGCTTGGATCCGGATGCCAATCCATGGGAGACAAGAAGCCTGGCGAAAACTACAGCCTGATCATGCTCCATCTGGAGCAGAACAACGACGGCACCAAATATTCCAGAAAAATGGCCGTTTACAGGGCCGATCCGGTCATTTTTTACGTGAACAGCGAGCCATTCCTCAGCACTGCTGACCTCGAGCAAGCCACGCTGATGGAGGCCATCGGCGGATTTGCGCTCCAGTTTCAGTTCGACCGCCACGGCACCGCTGTGCTCGAAAGCTTCACCACGTCGAACAAGGGCAAGCGGATGGCCATCTTCTGCCAGTTCACCGAGCCACGCGTTCTCGCCGCTCCAATGATCACCAAGCGCAACGCCACCGGCATCATCCGGTTCACCCCCGACTGCTCCCGCGAGGAAGCCGAGCGGATCATTAACGGACTAGCCACGGCGATTAAAGAAATAAAAAAGTAAATGAGGTGTTGCAAGAGGCTGCTGCTGACGATTGCGCTTGGCCAAGCCGCCGTTGCACTTGGCCAGCCGTTCCAACTGCCGACCCCCAACCAGGCGATCTTCGAGTCCGGCAAAGAGGCCGAGTACTTCACCCCCACCATCGGCCGCACTTGGCCAAGCGGCACCTTCGGCTGTGTCCGCTCCGAGGGTTGGCAGATGCACGAGGGGATCGACATCAAGTGCACCCGGCGCGATCCCAAGGGCGAGCCGATCGACCCCGTCAGCGCTGCCGCCGATGGCACCATCGCCTACATCAACGCTTTGCCGGGACTGTCCAACTACGGCAACTACATCGTCATGCAGCATGAAATCGACAACCTGACAGTGTACTCGTTGTACGCACACCTGCGCGAAATCGCGAGCGGCTTGAGCGTTGGCCAAGCGAAGAAAACCGGTGAATTCATTGCGACCATGGGCAGAACCAGCAATATCTCCCAAGGCATCTCGCGCGAACGTGCACACCTGCATTTCGAAATCTGTCTGTTAGCCAATCCCAATTTTTCTGACTGGTACAAAAAAAATCTGCCGGGCCAACGAAACGATCACGGCCGGTGGAATGGCCAGAACCTGATCGGCATCGATCCCTGGAAGCTCTTCCTCAGTCAGCGAGAGGCCAGGGCCAGGCGGCAGGCGTTCAGCCTGCAGGAATTCATCCGCAACCAACCGGTTCTTTGCCGTGTGCTGGTCCGCTCGCCGAGTTTGCAATGGGCGAAGCGCCACCCCGGCTTGGCCGATCCGCCAAGCTCACCTAAAACCATTGCCGGCTACGAGGTTTCCCTGGATTCCTATGGCGTCCCCGTTCGCTGCGTCCCCCGAGATGCCGAAGCCTTCAGCGACAACGAGCCAATCAAACTGCTGAACGTCGACACCGAAGTTCACAAACAGGCTCCCTGCCGAAAATTGGTTTTCAAAAAGGGCCAACAATGGGTGCTTACCGCCAATGGCACATCCCACCTCAAGCTTTTGGCCTTCTAATCCACTCACTTGAGCGAGCGAAGATAAGCCACCAAGTGGGTCAATTCCTTATCCGACAACGTGTTGAGCAGTTTGGGCGGCATCAATGACATCGGCTGTGGTCTGATTCTTAAGATCTCACTGACCGGCAGTCGCCGCGTGTCCTCGTTATATGTGAACGTCACCGAGTCGGCTGTTTGCTGCGTCATAAATCCGGTGAAGGCTTCCCCGCTCTTAGTCTCGAACAGCAATGCCTTGAAGCGTTCCGGTACAAACTTTGACGGGTAAATCAACGCATCGACCAACTCCTGGCGTGTCATCCGCAGCGTCACTCCGGCGAGATCCGGCCCGAAGATTCGGCCTTTTTTTTCGGGCAGATTACCGTGGCAAGCATGACATCCTACTTTCTGGTAAACTTTCATTCCCAACTTCGCGTCCCCACCCTCAGCCTGCATCAATACTGTGTGAAGCGCCGCATCGTCCCGGAATTGAACCGTACCTGCCTGCTGCAACACCAACGCTTGGCCAAACTCCTCCTTGTACCAGGTGGCCCAGTGCTGCATCACCGCCGTGCGCTCGGCTCGGCTCACATCTACCTTGGTGTCTTTCAGGATGTTTGCATTGCCTTCCCATGAACCGGTCAATTGGCTCCCCAGCACCAATGGAGCTTCCCAGCCGGGCAGAAGCTTGGTGGCGGTCTTCCAGCCTTCGAACAAATTTGACGAGCTTCGCCACGATTGGTCCGTTACCGCAAACTGCAATTTGCCATCAGAAGTCAAATACTCGAACCGGAGCAGCAGCCCGGCCGGACCGCCATGGTTTGCAGCCTGGACCGCGAGATGATTCGCTCCCTGCTTCAGTTTCCCGTTGAGCGAAAACCGCACCGGCCTCTCCCAAGTGTTGCTGTGTCCAATTCGCTCGCCGTTCACAAACAGCGTGAACTCGTTATCGCAAGTTCCCTCGACACTTGCAATCAGACCAGCCCCTTCGGGAATCTGAATTATCTTGCGGAAAAATACCTCTTCATCGACTTCGCGTTTGGAGGTCCAAATCCAATGGGGCTCCGTCTTGTAAACCTCACGGCTCGCCCCGCTTAGCACTTGCAACGCCGCCTCCAACTCTTCCGTCAGATTTGGCTCTCTAGACATGTGTCCCAACAACCGTGCGTACACCTTGGCCGGTATCCCACTGTGCTTCCCGGTCAGCGCTGCCAAATATGAACCAAGTGCTTGGCCATCGCTAAATACCCTCTGCGCGCAAGATTGAATCATCGTGTTGTCCCCGCCATCCAGCAAAGCCTGCAAAAAAAGGCTCCGACGCTTGGTTGGTTGTCCGGTCCTTGCCAAGCGGGTGAGCAGCGCCAATCGCAACTCGTGAGCCGGCGCTTGGCTAAGCTCATTTTCCAAAAAAGTAGCCATTTTGTCCTGATCCATCCGTGGAACTAAGTTCAGTAGCCTCAGTTTTGCGCCTTGCGATTTTTCGTTGTGGTAAATTTTTAACAGTAAATCAGCACTATCCGCCCGCTTACCGAGCCAATCGAAAAACGAACGGTGCAACAAACCGGTCGTGTTGATTTTGTCGAGTCGGGCAACCAGCGCTTCACCATGATGCTCTACTAAATCGCGCATCACGGTCTGCCAGAAACCGGGAAACTGCCGTCCCTTGCCATCTAACTCTGCGAACCACCCGGACTGCGTTGAGAGTACCCAATCAGCTAACTGCCCCTGCTCTGCCTCGGTCCAACCGCCAGCCAAGTCAGCGATGCAATCCGCCAAATGAAACTGCGTGACATAATTCGACTCCCTCAACAACTCCGCCAGCATCACACTAAAAGCCTCATTCACACCAAGCTGTCCAAGCACCACGGCCTGCTCCCATCGCACCGACCTATCCTTGGCCGGAAAAGTTGACAAAACACGCGACCCAATTTTGCTCAACAATGGATCGTCCCTGTTCAGGATCGCTGCATTCAGTTGGACTACTCGTAGAAAATCCAATTCGTCCTCGCTCGAGTTTAGATCTGCTCGAAGCAACTTGTCGAACGCCACCCGGACCCATCTCGGTTTATTTTTTATGCGCTGATACTTTGCGGGAATCAAAGCCCGCATCACGGTCTGCGGATCGTCCGAGCCAAGCGCCCGATCGATCCAATCGTCAATCGATCGATGAGCCAGTGCCGTCATTGCAGTGTAGCGCACCATCCGAACCGGATCACCCAAACGATTCACCAGCGCCGACGACGCCTCCTGCGAAGAGTTACGTGACAGCGCTTCCGCAGCTCGGCGCCGAACAAAAGGATCAGGGTCGGAAAGCAGGTCAACCAAAAATGGCTGCTCGGCTTTTTGCCCACGTATCCCCAAGAGCCAAGCAGCTTGCCCTCGCAGTTTTGGCTCGGAGCAGGCCGCAAAATTTTTTGCAAATTCAGTCGGCAACTCTGCAAATGATGAGGCTAGAAGCCGGAATGCCCGGAGCCTCCTGCGCAGTGAATTCTTTTCCACAAAGACGTACTCTTGAAGCGCTTGACCAAGATCGAACTTGGCCAACTCAAATCCCCTAACCTCTTGAAGGCGGGTCCATTCCGACATGGGTTGAGGTAGGGTGAGTAAGGTTTTGAGGAAGGCTGCCTGATCGCTTGGCCAAACAATATACTTAGGCTTCAACGAGGGGGGGCCGTTTTTTTTGTAGTCGTTTGTCGGGTCATAAAACAGCCGCCAAATCCCCTGGTTATGATCCGAAAAAACCAGACTGCCATCAGGCGCAATCTCAAGGTCAACCAAGCCAAAATTGATTGCGGTTCCATTACCATCCACGCCACCGGGCTTGCCCTTGGCAAACTCCTCCACCTCTCCTGTCCAGTTGGCTCCGTCGAGTTTTAAGTGAAATGCCACCAGGCGGCCGGTGGAATTATAACCACCACTTGTCGCTGACTTCCATCGGTAGTCACAAACAAAGAAAGTGTCCCGGTAGCGCTCAGGAAACTGGTTATGCTCATAGAACTGGCCCCAGTTGGGAGATCCGCGCCCGACCTCAACCACACCCGGTACATTATCGATTTGATAAGGCTTCAATGCCCCGACACCGTGCCAGCCATTATCTCCGCCGATGATCCAGTGATTCAATCTGACCGGCCGATAGAACGGCAGATCCACGTGCCACTCCATGTCGCTGTCCATACTGAAAAACTCTCCAAGATAATTCATCCCGAGACTCGGCGGGTTCCGACTACCGGTGCTTACGCATTCCCAACGAGTACCGCTCTGATCAAATCGGAATACGGAAGCGGCGCGCTCAAATAAAACCGGGGAGGTCTCCTCGGTGATATGGGTACGATTTTTAACCCCTCCGCCATCACCTGTGACAAGGTATATGTAACCATCAAAACCCCGAAGCAGCGTATGGGCGGCATGATCCCCTCCGGTGTTGAACCTGGCTCCAAGTCGCCCTTGATGCCTAAGAACGTCACCGCTCTCATACCCCGAATATAGCTGGACGCCATCGCCACCGACCGCGTAGAGACTGTCCCCGTATACCAACAGACCCTGAGGGCCGCGGCCCCCTAATCCGGTTGCGATGACCTTGTAGCTTTCATAGAGGCCATCCTCATCCTTGTCCTCAAGGCGCCTTACCGAGGTGGTGTCCCCCACCAAGATTCTCCCTTGACCATCGAATACGATATCGTAGCTGCCACCGGTCGCGCTATTTTCTGCGAGTTTGTAAATGTGGAATCCAGATGGCAACTCAAACTGGGTATCAACGTAAATGGGTGCTGCTTCTGTCTGAATCTTTTCAAAAGTAAAATGGCAAAGAAAAAGAAGTAAGCTCCTTACAAAAAAACCCATTTTTGGGGGATGCAAATAATTAAACATAAATAATTTATTAATCATTAATAGTAGCTGGTTCAATTCTACGTTGCTAAATTGCCTCATACAATCCACTAGAATGTTGTTTATGCAAGTTTGTTTTTTTATTAATTTATATCTTTGTTTTCCTGCGAAACGATCCGGAGTAGCATTCTGGGTGATGAATAAAATAGGCGTTATTGGTGGAAGTGGGCTATATGATATTGATGGGTTTGAAGCGAATGAGTGGATCAAAATGACAACCCCTTTTGGCGATCCATCCGATGAGTTGCTGACAGGAAAACTTGAGGATCGTGATTTGGTTTTTCTTCCCCGCCATGCCCGTGGCCATCGGATTCTACCAAGCGAACTGAATCATCTGGCAAACATTTGGGCGATGAAAGAAATGGGGGTTTCATGGATCATAAGCGCCAGTGCGGTTGGGTCGCTTCAACCTCAGTACGCTCCATGCGAGATCGTTTTGATCGATCAATTCATCGACAATACGAAGCAATCAAGAACTCATACTTTTTTTGGGGATGGTATCGTTGGGCATGTGGCTTTTGCCGAACCCGTTTGTGAGGAGCTACGAACGATACTCCTTGCCGCCGCCAATGAGTCAGGAGCAAAGGCGCACGACCGGGGAACCTACGTCAACATGGAAGGCCCGGCGTTCAGCACACGTGCCGAGTCCCTCCGAAACCAAAAACTGGGATTCGACGTGATTGGTATGACCAACATGGGTGAGGCCCGCTGCGCGCGCGAGGCGGAGATCTCTTACGCAACGCTGGCTATGGTGACGGACTATGACTGCTGGAAAGTAGAGGAGGAACCAGTCTCAGTAGAAACCGTCATTGCCTGTCTTAAAAAGAATGTTTCCTCTGCAAAAACAATCATCCGAAATGCAGTCACAAAGATTCCAGACGCCCCAGCCTGGCCAAGCCATAGAGCACTGGACAATGCCATAATGACCGAGAAAAGCGCTTGGCCTGGCGATACAATTGAAAATCTTAAGCCAATTATCGGTCGATTCCTTTGATATAAATGTTCCACGTGGAACATGAAAAGTCGTTCAATCTTCGCTGTGGCATGCTGAAACTACCGAGCTTGAATTACCGGATTTTTTCTCCCTTCCCCGCTTAATCCAAACCATCAATAGGCTCACATCAGTTGGATTAATTCCTGAAATTCTTGAGGCCAAACCAATTGTTGCAGGCTTGATTTCTTTTAATTTTTGGCGGGATTCATTCTTCAAGCCTGGTATTTGGTCGTAATCCAGCCACTCTGGAATTGCCCTGCTCTCCATTTTCTGGAATTGCTCCACGTCTGACTCTTGCCGCTCGATATACCCAGCATACTTCACGGAGATTTCCACCTGTTCGGCCACTTCTGGTGCAATCCATTTGTCAGGTTGAGGTAAATCTTCATGGCTGTAATCGTTTCGTTTGAGTAACTGTTCCAAGCTGATCCCGTCAAGTCGCTCGTTTCGGATCCTATCCAGCTCCTCTTCCACGTTGGCCTTCTTTTCTTGAAAAAGTTCGTGCTGCCGATCAGACAACAATCCAATTCCCCTGCTGATCTCACATAAGCGAAGATCAGCGTTGTCCTGCCTCAGCAGCAACCGGTATTCTGCACGGGATGTAAACATGCGATACGGCTCGGCGGTTCCCTTGGTTATCAGGTCATCAATCAAGACCCCGATGTAGGCTTGGTCTCGACGCAAAACCAAGCCTGGTTTGCCCTGCACTTTCATTGCCGCGTTGATGCCTGCCATTAATCCCTGGGCCCCCGCCTCCTCGTATCCGGAGGTTCCGTTGATCTGTCCCGCCAAAAAGAGGTTCTCGCAGGGTTTTGCCTCGAGGGTGGCCTTTAGTTGAGTTGGAAAAGCGAAATCATATTCCACCGCATAGGCTGGACGAAGAATCTCTGCGTTTTCACAACCAATGATGGATCGAACCATTTCATACTGCACATCGAAGGGCAAACAGGTTGAAAAACCGTTTACGTACATTTCATCCGTCGAAATACCTTCCGGTTCCAAAAAAATTTGATGGCGCTCTTTATCTGCAAAACGGACAATTTTATCCTCGATGGAGGGGCAATATCGAGGCCCAACCCCTTCAATTTCACCGGAGTACATCGGAGATTTATGCAAATTATCCCTTATGATTTCGGCTGTTTTATCGGTGGTAAAGGTAATATGGCACGGTATTTGGCCATTGATGTGATCTAAAATGGATCCCGGCGGGTATTTCCCCTCCGAACGACCGGTATCTTTCGGATTGACGCCGGAATGTTCCACGTGGAACAAATCTTCCTTCCAGAAACTGAAATAGGGAATCGGCACGTCGCCGGGCTGCAATTCGGTTTTTGAAAAGTTAATG
>JYMV01053649.1_pt1 | contig 10998 bp, 9 predicted proteins | sample 338911 | NCBI WGS metagenome assembly JYMV01 (sample SAMN03354496, study PRJNA234377) | hydrothermal vent metagenome | biome: Deep sea; feature: Hydrothermal plumes at the Eastern Lau Spreading Center, Western Pacific Ocean; material: Seawater | place: Tonga | collected 2009 | depth 2000 m m
TTTTTATCTCTAACCACTTCCATTTCAAACTCTTTCCAACCTTCTAAACATTCCTCAATCAAAACTTGATTTTCTGGAGATTCATTTAATCCATTTTTCACTTTTTCATAATATTCTTTTTTTTTATAGGCTATGCCACCTCCGGATCCTCCCAATGTAAATGCTGGTCTGATAATTGTTGGCAGACCAATTTTTTTTAATGCATTTTTAGCTTTTTTTATAGAAGTGACAATTTCTGATTTTGGTAAATCAATATTAATTTCTTTCATGGCTTTTCTGAATTTTTTTCTATCTTCTGCATTTGAAATGGCTTTAGAATTTGCTCCAATTAGTTCAACTTTATATTTTTTAAGCAGTCCTTTTTTCTCTAATTGTATAGCCATATTTAAAGCTGTTTGGCCTCCCATCGTTGGTAATATTGCACAAGGTTTTTCTTTCTTAATTATGATTTCTAAAATTTTTGTAGTTATAGGCTCAATATAAGTTTTATCTGCTATATCTGGGTCCGTCATAATGGTGGCAGGATTTGAGTTAATTAAAATTATTTTATACCCTTCTTCTCTAAGGGCTTTACAAGCTTGAGTACCCGAATAATCAAATTCACAAGCTTGTCCAATAATAATTGGTCCAGCTCCTATTACTAATATTTTTTTAAGATCTTTTCTTTTTGGCATATTTTTTTTCTTTTAAAATATAATTGATAAATTTATTAAACAAATATTTGCTGTCTTGTGGACCGGGGCTAGCTTCAGGATGATATTGAACAGAGAAAATGGGTTTATTTCTTAGTTCAATTCCTTCTATAGATTTATCAAATAAAGATAGATGAGTAATATTAACATTACTAGGAATGCTATTTTCTTCAACTTTAAATCCGTGATTTTGGCTTGTGATTTCAACTTTTTTAGTTTTAAGATTTTTTACCGGATGGTTAGCACCTCTGTGTCCTAAATGCATTTTTGAAGTTTTTGCTCCTAAAGCTAAGGATAAAATTTGATGACCAAGGCATATACCAAATATTGGTAATCCACTTTTTATGAGCTGTTTTATTATAGGTATAGCATATTTGCCTGTTGCAGCGGGATCGCCTGGGCCATTTGATAAAAAAATTCCATCAGGCTTTTCGCTCAAAATTTTTTGGCTTGAAGTTTCAGCAGGTACAATTTTTACCTCACAATGCAAATCGGAAAAACATCTTAAAATATTTTTTTTGATACCATAATCAATTGCAACAATTTTGTATTTTTTCTTTTTATTTTTTATATAACCCTTTTTTTTGTTCCAAGTTTTCAATGAATTCCATTTATAAGGTTTGCGGCATGATACTTCAGAAGCCAAATCTAAACCTAATAATCCAGACCAACCTTCAGTTATTTTTTTTAATTTTTTAACATCATGTTTTTTGTTGCTTGAAAATTCTAAAGTTCCTTTTGGAGCTCCGTTATCTCGAATATAATTAGTTAATTTTCTAGTATCTATTCCCGTAATTCCAACTATTTTATTTTTTTTGAGCCAAAGATCTAAATTATTAATGGAACGGTAGTTTGATGGCGACGTAATATCGGTGTTAAATATTACTCCCTTGGTCCATATTTTATCCGACTCATTATCTTCATGATTTGTTCCGACATTACCTATGTGTGGAAATGTAAAATTTATAATTTGGCCAGCATAAGAAGGATCCGTAATTATTTCTTGATAACCTGTTATTGAAGTATTGAAGCACACTTCACCTGTTGCAATTCCTTTATAACCAAAACCATATCCGTGAAAAAAAGTGCCATCTTCTAAAACTAAAACGCCTGTGGGATTAATCTTTTTAAGATTATCTTGTGATTTATGAATTAAATTTGTTTTTACTACCAAATACAACTCATGAGTTAAAGGGTTTTACTATAAAATATGATTTTGCGCAACATATGAAAAAGATTTTATCTCGTTAAGATGGAATTTTTTTTCTTTTGAAGAAATTTGATGAGTAAAGTAAATTGATGTTTTTATAATTCATGTCATTACGAGAAAAAATAAACGAACAGTTTAATATTGCCTTAAAAAGTAAAAACAAGACTTTAGTTTCTACTTTACGTTTAATTATTGCAGCTATTAAAGAAAGAGATATTGCCAATAGAACGAGCGAAAAAAAGGAACCCGTTAAAGATGCGGAAATCATTAAAGTTTTGCGAAGACTAAAGAAACAAAGACAAGAATCTGCTGATTTATATAAAAAAGGTGGAAGGCAAGAATTGTCAGAAGCTGAGGAATCAGAAATTAAAATAATCGATACGTTTTTACCAAAACAACTTAATGAAGAAGATACAAAAAAAATTTGTAAAGAAGCAATAGAATCATTAGGAGTTTCAAGTATAAAAGATATGGGAAAAATTATGGGATCGTTGAAACAAAAATATTCTGATACGATTGACTTTTCAAAGGTGAATACAATAGTTAAAGGTTTATTAAATCAATGAAATATCCCAAAGAATATCTTGATGAAATTAAACTAAGATTAAAGGTGTCCCAAGTTGTTGGTAAATCAGTAAAATTGAAAAAGCGTGGCAAAGAATTTATTGGTTTGTCACCTTTTTCAAATGAAAAAACTCCCTCATTTACTGTTAATAATGAAAAAGGCTTCTATCACTGTTTCAGTTCGGCAGAACATGGGAACATTTTTGATTTTTTAATGAAAACAAAGAATTACAAATTTGGGGAAGCTGTAAGAGCACTTGCGTCTGATGCTGGAATGCAGCCATATAGATTTACTAAACAGGATGCAGAAAGACAAAATAGATGGAAGATTTATAATGCAATTTTAGAAAAATACTCAAATTTCTGTCATGAAGAATTAGTTTCAGAAAAATATCCTGAAGTTATTGAATATTTGAATAAAAGAAAAGTGACAAAAAAAGAAATTATTTTTTTTAAAATTGGCTATACTTCGAGCAGAAAAGATTTTTACGAACAATTAAAAAAGGAATTTGATGAAAAACAAATTAGCTCTTCTGGCATTTATTTTTTCGATGAAAATAAAAAAAAATACGTAGACAGATTCAGAAATAGAATTATTTTTCCAGTTAAGAGCTTAAATGGTTCCGTTTTCGCAATAGGCGGAAGAACTCTTTCGAAAACAAGCTCTGCTAAGTATATTAATTCTCCCGAGACCGAATTTTATAAAAAGGGAAATAATTTATATAATATTAATACAGCTAAGGAATCTAGAAATAAAAGTGAAGAGGTTTTTATAGTTGAAGGTTATATGGATGTATTAAATTTACATAAGTTTGGTATTCAAAATGTTGTTGCAAATTTAGGGACAGCAATGACAGAAAGACAATTAGATTTAATTTGGAAATTTTTTAAAAGTCCAATTATTTGTTTAGATGGAGATAGCAGCGGTCAAAAAGCTGCAGTTAGAGCAGCAGAGAGATTGTTTCCATTAATGAAAGCAGATTTTAATATTTATTTTTTAACGTTACCTGAAAATTTAGATCCAGATTCTTACATAAATCAAAAAGGAAAAGAATCTTTTTTAAAGTTCGTTGAGAGTAAAATAGAAATTCAAAACTTTGTTTGGGATTCCTGCTTTCAAGATATAGATAAAAATAATCCCTACTCCCTCACATTATTTGAAAAAAAAATTAAGTCACTATGTGGTGAAGTAAAAGATAGAACATTAGCTAAATATTTTCTTGATAATTTTATGCGAAAAATTAATGAACTTACTCCTAATATAAATTTTAGGAAAAATAATTTTTTTAAATTAAAAAATAAAATTAATCCACTTCAAAAAACTAAGGATGTGTATAGGCAAAGGAACAAATTTGAAGAAAAAGAGTTAAAAGAATTTTCGATTTTGTTTTTGGTTATAAATAATCTAGATATTTTTAGAAAAAAAATAGAATTAATTTCAGAAATAACTTTTTCTAATAATATAATGAATGAATTTAAGAAAAGATTGATAGACTATTTACTGTCTGAAAAATTCTTTAATAGAAAAAAAATAAATTTAGAAGATTTTGAACAAAAATTTAGGGATATAATAAATCTCATAACTATGAATGCCCCAATAAAAATAATTTATAAAAATAAAAATGAAGCAGAAATTGTTTTAATGTTTAATGAAATAATCAACGAGATTAAAAAAATTGAACTTCGTAAGAAAATTGAGTTTTTAGAAGACAAAGTTTCGATAAATCTTGATGAAACCCTTTATTCAGAGCTTTTACTGCTCAGAAACCAATTAAAAAGAGGATAAATAAACTCTAGATTTTATTTAATTAATTATTATATATGAGTCTTCTATTTTGTTATTGAAGGTGAAAAATACAGTGGAAAGAATAATTACCAAATCATTTAAAAGATTGTTAGATAAAGGAATTCATCGAGGTTTTATTACCCATGAAGAATTAGGAAGGTCACTTGGTAAAAGACATTTTAACCAAGATAATGTCGAAATAGCTTTTATGCATATTTTTGACAATAGGGTTTGTCTTGTTAAACAAAAATCTGATTATCGTTTGAGTAAAAAGAAAGAAACAACATCTTTAAGTGAAAAAAATAAAGTTGGGGACAAAAGTGATGATCCTATAAGAATGTATTTGAGAGAGATGGGCGGAGTAGAACTTCTTTCTCGTGAAGGTGAAATTGCAATAGCAAAAAGAATAGAAGCTGGAAAAAATGTTATGACAAATGGACTTTTTCAAAGTCCAATAACTGCTAGAAAGGTTTTTGAATGGAAAGAAAAATTAGAAAAAAATGAACTACTAGTTAGAGAAATTATTGATATAGATTCTACATATATTGAATCAGAAGATACGGATCAAATTTTAAAAAAATCTAAACAAAAAGAAAAAACAGCTGTAAGTGAAAAATTGGATCAATCTAAAAAAAATATTTTAGAGACAAAAGATGATAAAGAATCAAAAATTTTAGAGACAAAAGATGATAAAGAATCAAAAGATGTCAAAAATCAAGAATATGATATAGAAGATGAATTTAATCCCCCCCTGGCAGCAATGGAAGAAGAAATTAAACCGAAAATCGTCTCAAACATTAATGATCTTTGTAAAAATTACAGCAAACTAATTAATTTACAAAATAAAAAATTAAATTGTTCTTTGGATGCTAAAGAATTGTCACCCTTAAAAGAAAAAAATTATAAAAAAATACGAAACCATATAATTGCAAAAATAGAAAATCTCCAGCTTAATTCATCGGTATTAGAGAATTTGGTTCAATTACATTATGAAGAAAATAAAAAAATAATTTCTTTAGAAGGTATTTTAATGCGGTCAGCAATAGAAAATAAAATTTCTAGAGAAGAATTTCTTAAGTACTATGTGGGAAATGAAACTAATCCAAATTTTGAACCTCTTTTAAACAAAAATCCCGCTTGGAGAATTTTTTTTAAGAAAAAAAAGAAAGAATTTTCTGAAATAAGAGAACGCTTAATTGAGTTTAGCAAAAAAATTAAACTACCAATTTATGAATTTAAAAATTTAGTACGTAAAATTCAAAAGGGAGAAAAAGAAACAAGCGTAGCAAAAAAAGAAATGGTAGAAGCTAATTTGCGACTCGTAATATCTATTGCTAAAAAATATACAAACAGAGGATTGCAATTTTTAGATTTAATTCAAGAAGGAAACATTGGTCTAATGAAGGCTGTTGATAAATTTGAATATCAAAGAGGTTATAAATTTTCTACCTATGCAACTTGGTGGATCAGGCAAGCCATTACAAGATCAATAGCTGATCAAGCTAGAACGATTAGAATACCAGTGCATATGATTGAAACAATTAATAAAATAGTTAGAACATCTAGACAAATTTTAAGTGAGCGCGGAAGAGAACCTACACCAGAAGAACTGGCAAAAAAATTAGCTATGCCTTTAGATAGAGTGAGAAAAGTTTTAAAAATTTCTAAAGAACCTGTATCTTCTTGGAGATTTTATTGAGGATCAAAATGCGCTACAACCTCTTGATGCTTCAATTAGATCAAATTTGGGAGAGTCTACCACTAGAATTCTAGCAACTCTAACACCAAGAGAGGAAAGGGTACTCAGAATGCGTTTTGGTATTGGAATGAATACAGATCATACTTTGGAAGAAGTTGGTTTACAATTTTCTGTGACAAGGGAGAGGATAAGACAAATTGAAGCGAAAGCTCTAAGAAAACTTAAACACCCAAGCAGATCAAAACATTTAAAAAGTTTCTTAGAAAAATAATACTTTAGTTTTTTTTAAGATCTTTAATGATTAAATTACTTTGGAATACATCACGTCACCAAAATGATTCTTTTGAATTAACATGGGGGAAATATCATGAAGAAAATAGTGGGGATTGGATTTATTTTTTACTTCAAGATATAAACTACACATCTATAAATAGTGAAGAAGAAATCAATAAAGGAGATACAGTTATTATTGTAGATTCTGGAATACATTTTAAAGAGCATTTTTACATAAAGCTTAATACACTAACAAAAAAATTTTTTCTCTTCCATATTAATGACGAACATTTAGACAAACGTTCTGGGCCAATTTATGATTATTGTGACTATGTTTGGAGAACTTGTTGTAGTCCAAAATATTTTTCAAGCAATAAAGTAAAGTGTATTCCGCCTGGTTACAAATCTGGATTTGAACAAAAATTTGACTTAAATAAAAAAAGACAATTTAAATGGTGTTTTTTTGGTACTCAACACAAATCAAGCAGACATGATATGAATTTTCAGTTAGAAAAAATTAAACCAAATTTTGTTAACCGTATTGATAAATTTGCAGATAAAAAAAAAAGCGTAAATGTTGAAGAGATGGAAAAAATATATATTAATACAAATTTTGCACCTTGTCCTGCGGGATTTTTCCATCCAGAAAGCTATAGGATTTACGAGGCACTTCAATGTGGAACCATACCAATTGTTGAAAGCGTTTATAATTATTTTGACAGCATCTATCCAAACAATCCTCTGATTAAGATAAATAAATGGAAAGAAGCAAAGGAAATTATTGATAATTGGAGTCATGATCAAATATTAAATAAAAGAAAAGAATGTTTTAATTGGTGGAATCAATACTTATTAGATCATAAAAATTTTGTTCGCAAAAAGATAAAGGAATAAATAATATGAAGATGCAGGAGATTGATCAGTTAATTAATAATAAACAATTGGATAAAGCTCAACTAGAATTATCAAAATTAGGTGAAGAATTTTTTAAAAATTCTGAATATCTTTATTTAAGAAGTAAAATTTTTTATATAAATAAATTATACTATATTGCTATAGATACATTGTTAACTGCTTTGGAATTTGAAGAAAAGGATAAAATTTATAGTTTAATTGCAAAAATTTATAATATTTTGGAAAACAAAGAGCTAAGCAAAAAAATTTCAGACCCTAATTTAAGGTTACAAGCCGTAAATTCTCTTAAAGGTGAGCTTTCTGGTATTTATAGAAAAAATCAATCCTCAAAATGAGTTTAGAAAGATGATGGAAAAGAGAAAGAAGAAAACTACCAGATAAAATTTTCCAAGTAACGAAATGTAGGACAAAGTTTTCCTTGTGATGTTGTAGTAGCTCTATTTATTCTACCATCATCTTTACCAATTAAAAAAGGTAAAATTTCTGAGATAATACTTTTACCAAATTCTTCACTGGCTTCATTAGGTAACTCAGAAGGCAAATTATCAACGGCCATAACAGCAATACCTTTATTACATAAATCAATTTCTTTCATTGAATTAATATCAAACGAATAATAAGGTTTTGATCCATTAATATCGCAGGTAATATCTCCTATAATTTTTAAGTTCTTAAATTTATTAATTTGATTTAGAGAAAACAATTTTGGAAATTTTGGCTCCCAATAATGCCCAGTTATAAGCATATCCGTACTGTATAGGTAATTTGTTGCTGTCGACTTATATTCATGAGGATTTAACATAAAATCTTGATAGGAAGAATGTTTTCCATCATTCCGCTCAACATGTTCTCTGAGTGAAATATTGCAAAAAACAGCTTCATCATATTTTTTGTTTAAATAATCATTTAATGAAATCTGTTTAATATTTGTATGTTTTAAAATTTCCATAGAACCTTTAGCGACATTTCCGCTTCCAGTAAGCAATATTTTAATTTTATTGAAATTTTGCTTACTAATTAGTTTTTTAATTTTTTCATAGCTGTTAATTTCAAAGGCTCTTGGAAGTAATTGTTTTTTCTGTAATTTTAGATAAAGATTAAGTGTATTATAACAGCCAACAATACCCGCAAATCTACCAAAACCAAGATATCGATATCCCTTTCCAGATGTTTCTCTTATATTTTCATAATCAATCAATGTTATTTTTTTTTTTATTACTTCCCTTAAAAGTTCCTTCTTATATATGATGGCTTTATCTTTTGTGGATTGGCTAATATCTTTTCGAACTTTACTTGTATGTGAAAAAAATAAATAAGTTTTATTTTCAATAAGTTTTGATATTTCCACTTCTTTTACACCAAAAATGATGTCGGAACGAATGATATCTTCTTCTATTTTTGCGCCTGCTTTAGAATAATCCTCGTCATTAAAGCATCTGTTTTTAGATGGTTGAACTAATACATGTAGATTTGGAAAATTAGCGATTAAAGTTTGTATTTGATTAGGAGTAAAAGGAGTCCTATTTTCATCAATACGAGCTTCTTTTATTATAGATATAGTAAAATATTTTTTGATCATTAAGAAAATAATTCTACTAAGATTGATTGTGCAAGTAAAATTAAATTAACAATTTTATTTGATATTTTTTATTTACGTCGATAGATCAATTTTTTGAATGACTCAATTAAAACACTGGTAAAAATTATCTGTATGGGAAGAATAATAAGTTTATATCTTGGAAGAATAGAAACGGTAGAAAAAATAAAAACATAGAAAAAGAATATCAAAATTAAATAATTTAATTTATAAGATTTTTTATCTGAAAGACTAATTCCAATTAGTGCTGTAATTCCTAATACTAATACAGGCAAATAATGTAAAGGATTATAGTAATCTGGATGTGTAGAACTAATATCAATAAGCAAAAAAGAAACAGCTTTTTTAAGAAATAAAGTTAAAAATCTTACCGGTTCTTTTTTTATATTTATGATTGCTTGGTCTAAAAAAAGGTTATCAAAATTTAATCCATAAAATTTGTCTTTTGGTATTTTATTAATTTGTTTTTGTAAATTATCATCAATTATTTCTGAACCTTCGAGTCCTTTCGCATCAGGATGACTGCCTTTCCAAAAATTATAGCCAGTAGTCTTTGTGATTGTAAATGTTTCAAATATCATAATATTTCTAATTAAATAAGGGGAAATTGTAATTAAGGTAATTAAGAAAATTAATAATATTTTTCTTATGGATATATTATAGAAAATAAATGCATAAAGAAGACTTAAAACTAAAACTGCAACAAATTCCTGTCTTAAAAGTATTAATAGTCCCCCAATGAATGAAATAAAAAAAATTAATAGAAAGTTTCTTTTTTCAATAAATTGAAAAAAAAAATAAAAAAATAGTATTGTTAAAAAAGTTTGTAAAGATATTGATGATATTTGGCTGCATGAGTACACATGTAAAGGAAATAAAGAATATAAAAGAGAACTATAGAAACTTATTTTTCTTGAAAAAAAAATTTTACTTATTTTATAAAATACGGCTACCGATATAGAGGCTAATAGAACCTGAGAAAATAAAATTATTAGTATGTAATTTTGTCCCTCTAAGCTAAAAGTTGAAAAAAAATAAATATAATAAGCATATAATGGAGGCATGTACAAATTTGGAAATAAGAATTCAGCTAAATTTGCATCATGATAGTCAAACGCAAGAATTCCATGATTGGTCAAGTTATTAACTAAAATGCGCCATTCATTTTCTAAACCCGTATCTCCATATAGAAAAACTACAGGAACTCTTATAAAAATTGAAAATAAGATTAGTAAAGTTAATACATATATTTCTTTATTTTTTAAATGATGATAATTGTCCAAAAACATTTTATTTTAAAATAATTAAAGCCCTAATGTCTCTCTTAAGCCTTTATCTAAATAAAATTTAGACTTAAATCCAAGTTTTTTTATTTTATTAATATTAGGTACCCGTACTTTAGTTCCACCCTCAGCTAAGGGAGTTCTTTTTAAGATAATTTTCTTTTTAAAAATTATTGATAATTTATAAGCTAAATCCTTAATTTTAATTTTTTCGCTTGTTCCAATATTATAAATGCTCAAGTGTTTTCCGCGACCCAAAATTAGATTGAAAGCATTTAAAAAATCTTTTATATAAATAAAAGACCTTATTTCATTTCCAGAACCTTCAATTTTAAAGCTTTTTCCCTTTAATGATTTAAATCTATTAATGAATTGAGGAATGACATGTTCGTGACCCATATTTGGTCCATAAACATTATGCGGTCTAAATATAATCAATTTTTTAAAATATTTTTTACCATAATGAATTCCCATAAGTTCTGTTATTATTTTTCCTCCTCCATACGAGTATCTTGGATTAAAAATGTTTGGGATTTTTAAGGGTTCTTGCTCATCTGTAGGAATTTTATCTGGCGTTTGGTAAACTTCTGAACTTGAGGCTAAATATAATTCTTTAATCTTATTTTCTATACATCCCTCAATAATATTCAATATTCCTTTAATTGCTATATCAAGAACTAGAACCGGTTTGCTGTAAAAATATTTTGTTCCATTTACATAGGCTAAGTGAATAACAGCATCAGTATTTTTCAGAGCTTTATTTAATGACTGTTTGTTTCTTACATCACCCTTAATGAATTTTATTTTTTTCTTAAAATTTTTTATCTTTTTAATGCTACCCCGAGAATTATTATCAAAAATTTTTACATTGTAGCCTTTGTTAACCAAAAAATTGCTTATATTGGAGCCAATAAAACCTGTTCCACCAGTAACTAAAAAAGTTTTTTTTTTCATTAATATTTTTGAGTAAGACCCCAAA
>JYMV01028584.1_pt1 | contig 10995 bp, 9 predicted proteins | sample 338911 | NCBI WGS metagenome assembly JYMV01 (sample SAMN03354496, study PRJNA234377) | hydrothermal vent metagenome | biome: Deep sea; feature: Hydrothermal plumes at the Eastern Lau Spreading Center, Western Pacific Ocean; material: Seawater | place: Tonga | collected 2009 | depth 2000 m m
GACGGCCATCTTTAGTGGCGCCTTCTGTCCAGATTAGACCGTTGGTGGCATCATTGAGCTTTTGTTGCAGCTCGAACATTTGTTTAATATGATTCATAATATTTTAACTATAGTTTTTACTTTTTCCATCGAGTGATCTGTAGATTAGCGGTTGTGACCATAAACCAATTTCAAGTTATTTTGAAATTGATATTTCGTTTGTAATTCCTTCAAGGAAGGCTTCCTGTATTTCTTCTAAGCAAGCAATACCTTCGCGTATTTTTTGAATAGCATCCTCTTTAGTTACACCCTCTGGTCTATACTTAATGGCGATATTAGCTGCTGTAACTGCTTTTTCAAAATGGTCTTGATCTACGTGTGTATGAATTCTAATCCAATCAAGTCCATTCATACAACCAGTCTTTGTTAGGCTAAGGTTTGTTCTACACTCGAGCTCTCTTAAGAATATGCTATCCTGTGATTCTAATTGCTCTTCTAGAGCTTTATGTTGTTCACTATCTAAGCTGTTGAGCTCTTTCAATTGATTGTCAATTAAATTTTTCAATTTGCTAGCCGCAGAGTTTTCAGGTTTTTTAAAATCAAGACTTTCCAAATTTATATGAGACAGCCCATCCTCTAACGCTTGATGCTCTTTATGAGTATATTCCATTAGCTCTTTGAGTTCTTTAGCCGCTATGTTTTCAGGTTCTTCTATATCAAGATCATTGAAATCTAAATTAGATGAATATAGCTCCTTCCCTAAACCTGCATAGTTATCGTCAATAAACTTTAATAAATTTATAAATTCACTAGTTGCTGTACCTTCTGTGGCAATGTGTGTGCCGATGTTGAATAAAATATTTTTGTAGTTGTCGCATGACTCATTAAAGCCATAGGCTTTATGCGCTTTCTTTTTAACACCTTCTAAAAAATCACTAGGCTGCGTAAGTCTATTTATTTTCTCAATATCATTATCAAATTTAAAATAATTCGCAATTGATTTGAGTGTATGTTGCGACATGGTTCGGTGGGGAACACCCTCAAATTCATCAATTGCCGCATAAAAGACCAATGAAGCAACTTCGGCACTCTTGTCTTGTGTAAGGATTATATTATCTGATTGATCTCGAAAAAAATCACAGTTTGCAATGCGAGACGCAAGATTAGCTTGTGCAGCCGCAAAACAATTGTTAAAGTCTATATATTGGGACAGAATGTATAAGAAATTCTCATCAGTTTTGCATTTATTTAGGTTTTCAAAGAAAGCAACACTTCCCTGATTGTCTGTAAAGTGTTTAGTTAATTCATTAGCGTCAATATAGTTGGACATTGTTACCTTAAGTAGTGCTTAGTTGATATTTCTAGCGACTGATTATACTTAAATTTTATTTTTTTTGTTTCTTGACTTAAGCTTACAAAGTCTTGTTGTTTTTACCTTAATCTCAACTATGTTACGCAGTGCATAATATAGTATCTTGATTTTATAATTAAGAGATACCCCAAAATTCAGCACATAATTTTTGTAGCTTGTCTTCTTTCTCGTGGATAGTGCCATCAGCCATCGCCATATGGACCATTGCGCCGTGTGCTAATTTTTTACCTTCCTCGTTAATATTGTCATTAACCCAGGTAATCGCTTCTGTAACATCTAAATCAACACCTGATTTTAAGTCTTTTAGGTTAATACCTAAACTCTTTACGATTCTGGCCTGTAATGCACCTTCATGCTCATGAGCCTCTCCATCAATAATAGACATGTTTGCTAATAAACAGCTCATCGCTTGACTAAAATTCATTTTTTTACCTTTATTCATAATTCATTAACTTGTTGTTTTTTGGTCTTCATAATTTCTCTCAAAAATCTTTTCACCATGTTTAATTATTGAATTCAATGCTACACGTACAGAATTATCTTCATTAGATAGTTCAAGGTAACGATTTTCAAAAGTCGACTCCCAAACTGAAGTGTTACTCGGATAATCGTAGACAACTATATCATGAGTTAGCATCCAGGTAGCGTCCTCACCCACTTGAATAATTTTACATTTTCCACAAATTTCACCATTCTCTTCTTCAAATTCTTTAATTTTTTTGATAATGCCTTCTTTATTTTGCTCCACCTTATTGGTATTAGGAATAATCCAGACGTATTCAATCTCTTTACTATTTTTTAGTTTACTTAACACTTTACCTAATACAGCGTCTTTGATATCGTTTTCAAGGTTATTCGAGGCAACCCAAACAACTTTAGCCCTTTCCTCCCTTTCAAGCATCTCTGTTTCTGTTTTCACTAAATTAGTTATACTTCTTAAGGCTAGACTTCTAGAGTACCTAGACTCTAATTCTTCCGTATCTTTAATTTGATCATGAACTTCTTCAAACTTTACTAAAAATTTTTCAAACTCAAATCTATCTAGAGATTTCAACCCTATTCTAGCATTTTCTAATTTTTCCTTTGGGAGGAATAGTGCGACAATTGTTCCGATTGTGAGTATTGATGCAATAATTTGCAAAACGGTTCGCCACTCCCCTAAAAATGATTGATCTACAGTACATTGAGCCAACCCATCCTCTGACACGCTTATTTCGTTTTTTCCACTTTCTGAGTTGCGTAGTTTGGATTTTTCACTTTCTGGTATTTTGAATTTGTTCTGGCATGCTTGGAGTTCTAGGAGTTCTTTTAGCTCTTCCTCCATTCTGATTAAATCTATAGCTTCTCTTTCTTCGCCTGTTGTGAGCCAATTCTTCGTGACAAAAAATGAGTGTAGAATGTTAAAGCGATCCCCGTGCTTTTTAAGACTTTCCTTATTATTTGGTTTAGATAGCTCCCCCTCAAAGGATTCAATTCTTTGCTCTAAAGTAGGCATTTTATCTTCACTCTTTATCGATAAGGAGTTTTCAAAATAAATTAATGTATTAAGTACACCTTGCATTAACTGGTAGTTTGAAAGGAATGAATATGCAAGGCTAAACATTAATATAAATAAGACAGTGGTGAAATTTTGCGTAAGGACTTCAATGTAAAAACCTAAATCGTATTTCCCCTTATCTTCGCCAATTTCTTCTTTTAAACTTTCTAATTCAATGCTTTTCTTGTCTAATTTCGATTCTAAATCTTTTCTTTTTCTTTCTAATTCGTTATTTTTATTGTTTAATTTTAGCTCTAGCTCTTTTTTTCTTCTAGAAACTGACTCGAAGTCAGAATTTTTTAACTTTATTATTTCACTATTTAATTCATCTTTATCCTTATGTAGGTTCTCATTTTCATTAATAATGTTTTGAATGTTTTGTTTTGCTATATCGCTAATATCGTCACTCATCACGCTTCCCCTTTATTTTTCTTCTCTGCTTGCAATTCAATACATTTATCAATCCACTCTTGCTGCTGAGAGTATCCGATTTCCTTGTCATCGCCATTCATATCCTTTATAGTCTCAGTTTTATTTTTTGCGATTATTAGGTCGTCTTTTAAGAATTTTAAAAAATGTTTAGACTCAAAATTAAAGAAACCATTAATAGTACTTGCACCGTATTTTTTCTGGTGTTTTTCTTTATCCTCTCTCATGGCAGTCTCTATAGTTTCAATAAGCCCCCTATCATCATTTAACTCTCTGTAAATAAAAGTATCATCATTACTATCATTAGAATTATGCATAGTTACAAATTCTATAATTGCTTGGTTATCTTGACCTTGATTGTATATAGCCACATCATGCGCTTGAAGCCAGTTTAATTGCGGTATTTTAATAAACCACACGCGGCTAATTTGTAAATTACTAACACCATGTCTTTCCCAAAACAATTTTAATTTTTTTATATTATTCTTAATAGTCGGCGACTCTGGGACAATATAGCAATATCTTGCCTCGATACTCTTCTTTTTATTATTTGACTTATACTCACCTCTAAGGCTTTTGACCACATTATTTCTAACGCGTTCATCTTCTATCTCGGCTGTTAGATTGCTAGACATTCCCCAAACGGTGGTTGCATTTAATTCTATTTCTTGCACCTCAGAACTTGACTTTAATTTTATAACTTCCTTCGTATCTTCTAGCTCCTCTCTTGAGAGTGGCGTCAAAATTTCAAGTGTTGTTTGTAGCTCATCTATTGTTGTTTGTATTTTGGTTTTAAATTCACCTACCCTACCCTTTCCTTCAATTTCATTTATATTTGTGTTTGATAGTATTTCATTCGCACTTTTGTCTGATTGAATTAAAAATATATCATTTTCATCGATTGATTTAATTTTTTCATATGCTAGGATTGATTTAACTTTTTTCAAAGAATTGATAGAGCGTGCAATATATTGACTATCATTCAGATACCTATCTTCAGATTTAATTTGATCACTAATTTTGTCAAGCACATCATTCATGCTATCCATATCTTCATCATAATTGTTAACTAATTTAAGATTTAAATCAGGAAATCTATCCATATTATCTTTTAACTCTGTAATGGGAATAAACTTAGCATCTAAAACCCAATAAATAATATAACCAGCAATAGTACTTGATAAGAGAAATGGATAAACATTAATACCTATTAAGTCAAATAAAGTCTCTTGTATGGCAATAACAGTAGCACCTATAAATATGGTAATAAAAACAGCTTTTACGGGTATTTCGGTATGGATTCCGGGAATCTTAATATCATTCTTCATGCGCTTTATCCTTATAGATTATGTCTTCAATTATTTGATTAGTTAAAATATTTATAAAGTTATATTATATATAAATTTGCAATGTATTAATTTATACCAAAGTGCTTTGATTCTACCTTTATACAAGCTTCAGCGAAAAATAATAATTCAACTTTTAGTGCTAATTACGCCTTTTTTTACTTTGAAAATCTTCTGGTGTTACTTACTTGCTTTTGCACCATCATAATTATCTGTTGAATATTGAAATAATTCCAGCTTAAAAAACTCAGTAACAGAAATCAAATGTTCAAAAATATCTGACTGTAAGTTGTTAAAGGATTTGTAATCAGTAAACTCACTTGAAGGCATAGTAAAGGCATAAACTTCAATAGGCAAACCCTCTGCTGTGGCTTCTTTTTGTGAAATAATAATTGGTTGATTGCTATCTATGAATGAATGATCGTGTAGATAGCCCCATACATAAGCTCTAAATAGTCCTAAGTTAGTTACGAATCTACAATCAGGATATAAAGTGTCTTTACACTCTATTCCTAAATCTATACCGCACTCTCCTTTCATCTTAACATCAGATTCATATGTTTGTTCAAAGCTAGCTTTCTTGCATTCTTTAAATTCCTCCATACTAGGAAGATTTAATATCTGTTCGAAAAATTCGTTTTTTTCTCTGTATTTTTCATACTTTTTAATAGATTTAATATCGATTAAAAGCGTTCTTCTGATTCGCCTGCCTTCTGTTTTAGATAATAACCTCCAATTGCACACAGTGGCACCCAGAAACTCAATTAATGTAAGATTGTTAACTGAGTTATCGAAGTTTTTAATCTTAACATTGGTTAAAGTGAACTTTTCTACTCTACCATCTATTTTTAATTCTTTTGATTCGACGCGATCTCCTATTCTGGCAAAATCATCAAGATAAATTCTAATGCCGGCCATGAACGACTGAATTGAAGGTTTAAACATGAACCCTATGCCAAAACCAAAAATACCAAAAATACCTAATCCAGTACCAATAGCTGCAGACTGAGGGTGTTTAAAGGCGACCATTATCATATAAAATGCCAATATTGAAACAATACCCCTTGTGGCGGAAATAAGCACTTCTACCGGTCTTTGAAATCTTTCAGAATACGTTAGTACATCGGCAGAGAAATAATCAGCAATTTTTTCATACTCTAGCTTATCTATAGCGCTCTTGTTATTGTTAGTCCATTTGATTTTTAAGTTGTGACATGCAGTATGCCCTCTGTTTTCTCCTTTTAAAATATAGTGCTCAATGATATCGTCAATATTCTCAGACTCAGCAAGGCTTTCAAGGCCTGACTCTTTAATTATGTTTTTATCTTTAATTGAAGGATCCTCTTTGTTCTTGATTAAAAATATACACAAGTTATAGATGGCGCTTGGCAATGTTTCGGCAGCAATAATTAGATTTTTTACATGTTGTAATTTAAGCTTCTCTTTGCCCATTTCAATAACCGACAAATCATTCAACGCCCTTACGTCTATTAATTCCTTATAATTATTTATGTTTTTTGGTACATTGTTTGCAAGGTTAAGATAATTCATCCAATCACCTTCTTTGCATTCTATGTACGCACTTCTAAATTTTTCATAATAAGCACTAGATAACTTTTTATAATAAGCCGGGTGCTTGGCTTCATCTGTAGGAGGCTCAAGCGCTATGGTTTTGTCATATAGAGACTCCTGACAAGTGTAGCCTTGATTGTATCTACCGTGTAAATTGTCCGAATTCGCTTTTTCTGGTTCAATTTCTTCACGTTCAAATCTAAAATTATATTTAATAAGGGATAAAATAAATAGAGCGGCTGAGAGAGAAAATAAGGCAAAGTAATAGCGGTGTGGGTCACCCTTTGCCTTTATAAATTTTTGTTCAAGTGTAATTTTTCTCTCACCCTCTGTTGCTTTTATTAAGGGTTGTAGTGCTGAAACCACCATTCTTTCTGATGTTGACCGACTAGTCTCAAGAACAATGTTGTTTTTGTCTGTGTAATCAATAATATACTTTGGATGATATTCTACTGATATTGCAAGCCAAAAAAACATAGACACCAATAGTAGTGCTAGATCTTTATCAATTTCTTCAACACCACCTGTCAAATATTTGAACTTCTGCTTTAAAAACATTGAATTTCTTGTTTTTTTAACTAAATCATTTGGATATGTTTTCTTAATTTCTTCTTCTTCTTTCTCTCTATTTTTAGTGAATTTATAAAATAAATATTTCAAAACTGGATCAAGACAATGCGCTAATCCAAAATATACAAATATAAACAATGAAATTGTGAAGTTAGACTTACTCTCAGGCAATGATAATGAGCTGACTTCGTTAACAATCATAAACCCTAGCACCGTAACGACAAACATATCTGGCAGATAAGACCAAATAGCAACAGATTTTTTAATACGTCTCTTAAAATTTAGATAAGAAACAAATATAAAGTAGATAACAAGTATCCCTAGCAGGGAAAAAAACTGTGAATTTTCTGTCAAAAATCCCCACACTGCCAGCACAATGGGGATAGACAAAAACCATAACATCCGTTTTTCCTTTAAAACCTTGTTAAGATCATAACCAAGACTGAATAGAACAAATAGAAAGAAAAGGAATAAAGAGGCTTCACCTGCTGATATGTGGTGAGTAATAGAGAGTAGATCTATATTGAAATATAAAAAGGACAATATTTCAACGTTAATTATTGGCTCATTGAAAAATGCCAAATAACCTAATAAAAATAAACCAAAAACTAAAAGAAAGGATTCAAGAACATACTTATTCTTTACTTTTTCAATAAATGTATCGCCAGACTGATGGGATTTTGGTTCACTCATTTCTTTAACGCTCCTTATGCTGAAGTAGTTTTAAATCAAATGTCTTTACAACTGAAACAATGTGATCGATAATATCAGATTCTATTGTTCTAAAAACTTGAGTCGATATTGCATTAGGATTAACATGAGCAAGGATTAATACTGGCAGACCATCTACACTAGGTATTTTGTTACGCACAAGAACACCTCTGTCTCTGTTGATAAACGTGTGACACAGTAAATATTCCTTAATGTATTCCCTAAATATACCGATATTTGTTTGTTTTCTATTATTGGCATAATTGTCAGTATCATCATGATATTTTCCAATACTGGTTTTTTTGCAATCAAGATAATCTTGAATAATTTCTATATTGTTTATAGCATTCCATGTTTCGCTATCTTCGTCGGAGGCAGAAAAACTACGTATTGAATCTATATCAATATTAATGGTAAATTCAATACGTCTTCCGTGTATTTTGAACTCGCTTTTATTAACAAAATTCGATGTAATTATTTTCTCTAATGGTATGTTGCTAATAGTATTGTCAAGGTTGTGAATCTTAATATTTGTTAGCGTTATTTCTTTAACTATTCCGTTAATACCAAGTGAGCTAGACTCTATTTTTTCGCCAACCTCTACCAGGTCATCTGTCCAAATCCTAATACCTGCCGCAATAGACTTTAATCCCTCTTTAAATACAAAAGCCAATGCCGCTAAAGAACCACCGGCACCAGCAAAAATAGTACCAATTTGATTTGCACCCTTAATATCAAAGATTTTTAAAGTTGAAAAAATAAAAACCGCAAAAAGAATTGTTTTACTAACATGAATAAGGAAAACAACAGGCTTAATAAGTTTGAAAGGATGCTCTTTACTTTCTTCTATTAATTCTAAGCAATGATATTTTGAATCATAACCAAGAGTATCTTTTTTTGAATTACCTGTGTTGCTGGGTGGTGTCTCCTCTACCTTGGAAAATCTAAAAGAGAATGATAATAATGAATAAGTAAACAGTTCAAAACCTACAATCGAACTCAATAAAAGGTAATTACTAATATCTTGATAAGGTTTAATTGTCTCTGAAATACCCTCAATAGGAAAACTTAAAAAATATAAATAACCAATAATGGATAAAGTAATTAGTGCTAATTCTTTGTCCACCTCTTCATCATCAAGCAAAAACTTTCGTTCTTTGTTTTTCTTTTCTTCTTTGTTTTTGTGTGAAAAAAAATGAGAGATTAGCTTAGCAAGACCTAAGTATATCGCTAGTGTAGCTAACACATAAGAGATTAATGAATCTACAGGATATGGGGGTTTATCGATTTGTCCTGAATACAAGTATGACATTATTAAAGCGCCAACAACAAAATCTGATATTGCTCTACCTTTAAGAAAATCTGATATTGCTCTACCTTTAAGCATTAAAACCCCTTAATTTAAAATATTTTATTTAAACACAATTAGCAAAGATTTTAAAGAGCGCAGGTTTGATTGTGTCTTGATACGACGTATTAAATGTTGTACCCAACTCGTTACCCATATAAAACACGTGTTTGTCAAAGTCAGCATCCTCATGCCCTGCCTGCCACCATTGTGGATATTTTAGATAATTTACAAATACAGCCGTCTCTTGCACAAGCTCACAAGAGGTGTCTTTTTAGTGTTTATTTTTTTTAAATAAATTAATTATAAAAATAAGAATTGTACCTACAATTAATGAAATTAATATAGGTATCAACCCATAATCAATAAGCATAGATAAGAAGGAATGCAAGTCTTTCCCTAGGTGTGAAATACTATGTAAGAAAGGTAGATTGTGGATTAATATACTACCGCCTACCATCATCATTGCAATCATACCTATCCATCCAAGTGACTTTAGAACCTTTGGCATTCCTTGAATCATCAGTTTACTTATAGATTGATATAGATTATTGCTGGAATGTTCGTCTCTTAGGTAAAAACCGATATCATCCATTTTTATAATAAGAGCAACTATGCCGTACACACTAATAGTTGCAACCAAACTTACAATAACTAAAACAAATAATTGATTAATAATCGGCTCAGTTACAACAGATGCAATAGCAAGCGCTATAATTTCGATTGATAAAATTGTATCGGTTCTCACCGCCGAGCTAACTGTTGCATCTTCTGCAGCGATTAGATCCTCAGTGTCGGGTATTGAGTGCTCGTGAGATTGCTCATGTTCTTTAATAAGGCCAAGTTTTTCACCTAGTGACTCTGTGCCCTCATAAGCTAAATATGAGCCACCTAATACCAATATTGGCGCCATGATCCAAGGCGCAAAATAAGTAATCAGAATTGCTATTGGAATCATTATCGCCTTATTACGCAGTGAGGTTTTTGATATTTTCCAGATAACTGGCAGCTCTCTTTTTGCAGTCGTGCTACTGATATATTGAGGTATTGTGGCCGTATCATCAATCAATATGCCGGCTGTACTAGAGACAGTTTTGGCACTTTGAGAGGCGATATCATCGATTGATGTGGCAGCGACTTTAGTAGCAACCGCTGATAAGTCATCAGCAAGCGCGCCTATGTATCCGATTAATCCTGGCACGCTTCTTCTCCTAGATTGATTAGTTTTGGTGATTTTCTTAGCCACAAGTATGCTAAGTAACCCAGGCCACTAGCCAAGAGAAAGGCGTTTGTTACTATTTGATACTTACTTGTTTGATTAATATAGCCAAGCAGGCCTTCTGATGAAAAATCCATACCAAAAATAGAGGCTATCATAATTATAAAAAATGCCAAACTTTGCATCTTGTTTAATTTGTCTTGCCTTATGGAAAAGCTATACTCTATATGGGTTTTAAGTTTCATTTCTAACAGGTTAAAATCCCTTTTTAAGTCGGACACTTGGTTTTTAAAATATGCTATATTATCATTATTTGAAGAATCATCAAATTTCCTAGCCTCAACAAGGGTTTCATACATATGATCAATATTCCTTTTTAAAGGCGACAAACGACCAGTCCTGCTATATAGATTTTCTATTGGTTCAGCTTCAATATATAGTGATAATTTATTGTACCGTTCACAATACTCTTCAATAATTGTTTCAATATCGATACCATTATCAGAGGTGATGTTTTCAGAACCTCGTTGTTTCCAATAAGCATGCATCTTTCCCCTGCAATCTCTTAGCATAAATACCAAACAATCCTTTTCACAAATAACCCTCTGAGATCCTCCTTTGCCGGAAACCCTTTTAAGAATTTTTTCAATTACTTCTGGTGCTTTATTGTCAGTAGTCATAAAATGATCCTATATTAGCTTGATGCTTCTTGTGTTATTATTTCTATCAATAGGTGATAAATTGTTTTTATACAAATAATTCAATTTCGATTATATCGTCATTAAATTTACGACAAATATTAAACTTAAACATCTTTAAACTTGAAACTGGGGAGGCATATATCGTATTTAATGGCTAACAACCTGGAAACAAAAATAGAGATACCAATAACGATGGTGGCGACTACTGGAT
>JYMV01013366.1_pt1 | contig 10994 bp, 4 predicted proteins | sample 338911 | NCBI WGS metagenome assembly JYMV01 (sample SAMN03354496, study PRJNA234377) | hydrothermal vent metagenome | biome: Deep sea; feature: Hydrothermal plumes at the Eastern Lau Spreading Center, Western Pacific Ocean; material: Seawater | place: Tonga | collected 2009 | depth 2000 m m
ATGCACATCATCATCAAATAGATCTTAGTAATGTTACAATGTCAATAGATCTTAGTAATGTTAGAATTTAAATAGATCTTAGTAATGTTAGAATTTAACTCTGACGCAAATAATACAAAGACTTGAACTAATAAAATAACACTTGTTTTTTTCTTTGGTGTCTGACCTCCGCAAGCAACGACAGAAATTTCAAGTATGAAACTGATTTAACGGTAAACAACTATAAATAATACAGAAAAGTATTTTAAAACCCTCATAACTATGATGAACTTAGTAAATTAGATTAACCTCCTCCTCCTCTATACAATAAATGATCGTCGATATAAGAGGTTTGACGCTGATCTTTTAAGTTTGTTAAAGTTGGTATTTATTAACAAACACACTCCGTGTAATTTTGTTTCTGAAAATAAGTGATAAATGATAATTAAGAATGTTGCTATCCAATAATAATATTTTTATCGCCCAACGCTAGAGAAAACAACACGCCACAATACATACTAGAAACCATTAATATTGCTCATAACATTATTACAAAACCGGATATAACTGGATCATATTCATTACGTCAAAATGATTCCGATGTTGTAAATTATTCTAAGTGTACATGATTGCGGAACGCTATTGTACGAGAGATTGTTACTTGCGGCAAGGGGTCAATTTCCGGAGCATCTGAGTTCACCCTCGGTTTTTAGTGGGATTCATGTTACTCGATCTTTAGTTTTATGTGTATGTTTTATAGATCGTTGTTTGTCCTTTTATCCATTTTCTTTTGGCCATTACATTGTCTGTTCTTCTTCGATTTACGGATTCTGATTACCCCTTTGGTATCTTCAAACCCTTCTTGTTTCTCCAGATACATCATGACGAGTTAATGAGATGGAGATGACACTTGTACCTACCTTGTAATGGACCAACATGCTGAGGTGGCTCATACCAACAACAATCAGAAGTTAATTGTGTCGCTTCGATCGGAAACATTACATTGATTCTGAAGAAACCATGTTCAGGTCTTACTCCTTTTAGTTGCGTGCATGGAGGGGAAGTAATATATACCAAATTGGTAGTCATTGGACCCACGATCCTCCACAATCATTCGAGGCGAGCAAGCATACCATAACATCACACATGCTGCTTTTAATGACAAACTCATTTATATGAGAGACAACTTTCCGCATTAGAGTTGAGACTCGCCGGTCCAAGATATTAAACGAATCGAACAATAGTCACACTCCGAGTCACCATTTAATATTGTATGAGTATAATGAAAGCTGATGAGAAAATTTTCTTGAAAATATAATTAATAATGAACTTTATTTAAGCAAATGAAAATCGTAATATAAAAGTGATCCCAAATTTTAATTTAGATTTACCAAGCTGTGATTGTGATGCAGCCTACACCGAAGATGTAGCATTTTACAATGGTTTCTAAGTCCTGGTAAGCATACCTGACATGTTACTGCAAGCTAAAACCGAATTAAAAAACCGAAGCAGAGTTGAAACGAAGCAAATATGTATGAACATGGTCTTACGCGACAGTTAACATTGTCTTATATTATACTTTATTGTTATTTATGTTTATCAGTATTTTAATATATAATTTAAAATGACAAAAACCCATTTAAAATGATTGTACCGAATAAATTACTCTTAAACAAATTGGTTTCGGGTTCGTCTTTCGGTTGAAATGTTTATTTGAAATGATGGAGTTTCTGAAATGTTATTTTTGTTATGATAAACCAAGTGAACTAAAAGTGTCATTAAAATATATCAAGCAGTGTCGAGAAGTTGTAGCTTATAATGACTACCTTATGTAAGGATGATTCATCAGCATGCATCATCAATAACCTAGCAAGTGTCTTGACTTTCGTAAGCTGGATAACAGTAGCCCCAAAAACATTAAAACTGACAACATTATTACATGCGGATGAAACTATATAAATTATAAAATTTAGCAACATAATAATTTTATTTACTCTAAATTCTTGCTTGTTATAATTCTAATCAAGAGTCCAAGCATCTCTTGATGTACCCTGTTACACTCCACTGATTATCCAGGGAATTAATCAGCTGGTACAAATTAAAATACAGTTTATCATAATATCTAAGTACTAATTATTTTCTTTTTCATAGCATACAAAAAACTTTTATTTTTTCTATGATAATTTATATTATCAATTCTTTTCTTGAATTCATATATAAAAAATTTATAAACATTTACATTTTTTGTCTTCTGTTCAGATAAATAATATGATTTATAAATTGAAAATCCGAGAATTATGATAAAATAATTTACATCATAATAATTTTTATCTGATATCTTATAACCAAATATAAGATGCTTTAACTTTAGATGTCAAATTTAGTGCAAATGACGTGTTTCTGGAATGACGTATTCATCATGTACACTCAAAATCGAGAGATTGGAGAGCTCAATAATTCAGAAGTGTTTGGGAGTAATAAAATCAAAGGGCATAAACTGCAAAGTTATTTTGGTATATATACTGTGTAAATTCCAGCACCATAATATGTATTTATTTCAAGCAGATCATACAAAGATTTGCTTAGATTATTGATATTTAATAATCAAATTTTATCACATCTCCATATTGAATATCGCAACTACTTTTTATGTTAATTTTTTGGGTAAGGTTTCAACAATATTTCAGTTATAGCGTGGCGGTCAGTTTTATTGGTGGAGGAAACCAGAGTACCCAGAGAAAACCACCGAACTACCGCAAATCACTGACAAATTTTATCACATAATGTTTTATTGAGTATGCCTCGCCTGAGCTGGATTCGTATTTGTATTGTATGCTTTATAACCGGAATGGTATGTTTACTTGCAGGACATTGCAGGCATACATGCTCTGTATTCGTCATACAGTGAATAATAATGCACTAAAAAAAATTCCGAAAGTTTCTAACAAGCGGTTTCTCTTAATTAGCACCTCTATGGTGTCTTGTATTTTATTGGACATCAACATTTCAGAGTGACAGACTGTTCATCATGCTATATTTTATGGTCAATAACTTAGATGTTCATCTTTTATATACTGACGTCAGATACAGCGATGGTTAATCATGTAATATGCTATTGGCGTTGAACTACATATGTTCACCAAAAGCATTCAAACAAACTAGAGACCCGATCAAGTTTAACTACACCATCCATGATTACTCACTGGAGTCAGTAGAAGAAGCCAAATATCTTTATCTAACAATCCGAACACGATTTAAAATGGAAAACCACGTAAATAACGTCTACGCGAAGACCAATGAAACGCTTGGCATAAAGATGCCCCACTTGTCATATTAAATGAAATTGCAAACGAAAATACAGCTATTACTTAATAAACAGACTTAAGCCACCCATGATACCGTTACGGGTCATGCATTCCTCGTTTTTCATTATCCTTCCTTTTAAGACTCAGCAGAGAGAATCGTTGTTCCTAGTCCGATATCTGATTGGAACCGGCCGTCGCATCCTATAGATTATTTGAGTGCCTCATTCACAACAGGCTGATGTCTCCTCTACTTCTGATGTCTCCTCTACTTCTGATATCTTCATCCTGTCGACGGAAGTCAGTATTTGGTAAAGGTGGAAGTAGAAATACAGAAAAAAGAAACTTATTCGCCAGTACATTGCACACAACAATCGACATTGAACATAATGCAACGCTTGCACATTATTTGTCTTTCACGTTGTGACTTTGACCTAATGAACATGCATGCTAAATGTTATTTTACATATATCTGATTTGGTACTATATAATTGCTCGGAATTAAAATAATCAGACAAAATATACACATGTTTCATAGCCATCACACTTCCAAGACATGGCCAAAACCAACGAGTGTTCCTTGTGAAAACAAAAAGATATCTACCAAGTCGGTAGAAGCTTACATATGTTCTTACTCAAAGCTTTATATGTCAGTCGGCGTTGTATGATACCAACCTACGTCTTCAGTTTATTTTTATTTTTTGCTTTTCAAGATATTGTCTTGACCATTTGGATTGTGATTCTTGATAGATAAAATATTTACACATGACCGAATTGATTCTGAAATTATACTTGTTTTTAAAGTAGGTATTTCCATAACGGCGAATAAAACAGGTACCTTTCCCCATACAAGACCAACACAGAGAACGATGATTTTGAGTATTATTTCCTCAAAATTGTAGATATTTGAAGTCTGATTTATGGCATATAGAAAATTGCATGAACACTATACCCCGGATATGTTTTCACCAGCAGGTATTCTGCGACTAGCGGAGCAAGAACTGACCACCCTTCCGCAACAATGCAGGTGTTTCATAGGATTCGTGTTGCTCAATCTTTAATTTTCTGTGTAGTATTTTTTAGATCATTGTTTGTCTTTTTGTCATTTTTCCTTTAGCCATGATTTTGCCAGTCCTTGTTCGACTTACGGATTTCTTTCGGTATTTTGGTATCTTTTGGTATTTTGGTATCTTACGGTATTTTGGTATCTTTCGGTATTTTGGTATTTTTCGGTATTTTGGTATCTTTTGGTATTTTCAAACTTTTCTTTTAAGATGCAAAGGAAAATTGTTATTTATTGTATTTTCATCATCAGTGTAGTAAAATGTCTTTATATAAAAGAAAAGACTATTGAGTTTTTGTCCCTGGCGTTTTATAGGAAACAAAAAGCGTTATAATAGGTGATTCTATATTAGAAAACGATATTAGTGTTATTTCCGCTTCATTAAATTATGACAGATATACGATATATATAGTGAGGAGTATTACAAATGAATTTACAGTGCAAGAATGCGACCAAATGGCTCCTGCAAAGACATACAAATTACCACTTGACGACGTTTTAAGTGGAGTTCGCGTTGCTCAATTGTTAGTTTTCTGGGTAGTGTACTGCATTATTTGTCCTTTTGTTCTTTCTCATTTGACCATTGCGTTGTCTGTCCTTCGATTTGCGGTTTTAGATTACTCTTTTAGTATCTTCAACCATGTCTTATTAATATAAAGCAGAACACTGAATATTTCCAGTCAGTTGTTGAAAAGACGGGTCTCCTAATGACAAATATACATGCCAGATAAGTGTACACTAATTGCAGACGTATGCCGAAAATGACTTATAATTCGTGCCATTCGGTTTATGTTAATTGAGACTTTTTTATATGTGTTCTTTCATCAGATGTATAATATAATTTCGTCTATAATTACTGACGTCACATAAATATCGCTTAATTATTCATTCGTGGCATAGATGGAGTTAATATTGCCATATAATACAATTATTACAGTGACAAAGGTAGGAAAACAGACTTTATAGAAGTACATTGCACATCAGTATAAAGCAAATCCACAATGATTAACAATATACTACACGGAAAACTAAAGATTACGTTCAATCAGTGACTCATATTTCAATACAAGATGCATAAATTTATATATGTTTTTCTCTAACGAAACCTCTTTTACCGTAAATCTGAAGCTAATCAGAAACGAAAAGTAAAATATTAATTTTATTTTAAATTGCCTGTTTTAATATATATATCATTAGGAAAATTATCAATTTGATGTTTGTGATATTTGTAGGTTTTGCAAATATTCCAGCATTAGCATCAATTCCGTAAGTACCTCCTCCCTCGGGAAAAAAGGAAAAAAGAAGAAGAAAATACTAACACTACTACAGTAATACCTTGTTATGACGAGGTAGAATACACTGTTAATTTTACTTCGAAATATCCGAGCATTTGACTTGTCTAGGCTTAAGTAGAAAAATGACCATGGTTATCGATGTTTTGCTATACATTTTGTATATATTCGTGCATACACTAGATAAACTTATAGAACACCGAAGTGGCAATACAAGTGGACAATCCAGAGAACATACGGTACACAAGATACATGTGTTTTCGTTTTCATACAAAAAGAGATGGAAACAACACGGATGGAAATTTAATACAATTATGAAATGCTTAATTAAGACCATTTGATGCATTAAGAGTTAGTGAATGATGAAAATGTGCAACACATGGATTAGCTTTCATATGCACAAAGAAAAGAAAAGGAGAAATAAAAACCCAGAGTAAATCGATCTTTTCATCAAAACTTTTCTGATTGATATTAAATTCTTAAAACAACACAAAGATGCTAATATCAACAGCTGATAGCAATAGAGGCTCCTTGCAACTACAAACATTGGACAGGACTACATTTCGCTCGTTAAAACGGTGACGTAGTTAAGCAAGAAAAAATTAAATGTATATTCAATATTACTCCACATCACATACAAAATATAGAGATTGAGATTTTTAATATATATTTTTGTTTCCTGTTTTTAATTATCCCCACCCTTCATTTTTATACACATATATTATATATTTTAGTAGACTGTTGCCCTTTCCTATATATTGTCCTTGTTTAATAGTGGTTGTCGCGATCGTATGGTGTATAATCAATTATTGTCTATCATTACTAAGGTCTCCGAGTTCATCTTCTGTAACGAAAAGAAACTTTAATTAGTGATGACCAACAATTCCGCCAATATCAACACCACGAACAGCTACCTCTCACCTCAAACCGCTTAGCATAATAAAAATCCACGACATTTGCAGATGGAAATTCAGTTAATGGGATATGACAGGTACAAACATATGGCGGGGTTAAATCGGTCAATGGGATGCCAACACTTCTTGATAATTAGAAACACTTAATGACAATATAAACATGGATATTACTACAGCAGCGAATAAAGAAAGACCAATGATTAATTCCAATTCTAACATAACGTCCTTCTTTCGTTTTGTAAGCAAACGAGCGAATTATCGATTGGGTATAATCTCATTAGCACATGCGCCGGTTCATGTGACTGACTTTCCTGTCGTAAATGTACATGTTGATGAATTATCGTCTCCTCGAATTTGGCAGCATAAATTGTGTGCGACATTGTCCACAAACGTAAATATAGATTACCGTCTTCCAATCAAAATATACTACCGTATTTGTACTCTTAGACATATCAGAATCGAAATAATTCATGGAAGCCAGAATGTGTTTTGAGTTTTAACATGGGTTGGTGGATATTAGTATTTGATCCCGATCCAGAGGCGAGTTAAAACTCAAAAAACATTCTGGCTTCCATGATTTATTTCTTAATTAGTCTTCTTTCCGCCAACAATGAAACTGATCCCTACAATATAATTGTGATATATATAAAAAGGCGCTAAACACCAATGATATATTCTTATCTATTATATCCGTTGGCTATGTATAGCGCTAGCTTCTCCATATATTCATATGTGATCAAGGCCAGGAAAATAAATACATAATAATAATTATTCTGTCAATTATGTATATGTTGTATAAAGAAATTGAAACACAGGTTCTCATCCAAGATTACGTTCTCAAACACTATTCCTGAGAGTTTTTGTTTCCGTCCGGCCTGCTTTGGAATATTTTATTCTTCGAGAATTTAGACGTCACTTTGTCAACTATCTTCCATGACTCAATACGTTGGTTTACATTTAGGTAAGATATTATACAGGGGTTAGGTTCAGGGTTATGGTGTGTAACGCCACTTTCAACAATATTTCATCTATATCGTGACTGTCAGTTTTACTTGTGGAGGAAACCGGAAAACCCAGAGAAAACTACGGACCTGTCACAAGACAGTGCCACATTTTACAACATAATGTTGTATCGAGTCAGTGGAATTTGAACTCGCAACTTAAGTGTTGATAGGCACCATATATCATACAGTATTACAACCACATCAACTTGTAAAATAACACGAGATTGCTAATAGAGAATAAGATTAATTGCACGTTTAATTCCCTCCATATTAGAATTGTTTGAGTGTTTATATATACTTTATTGCTACACTGTTAGGAACATGTTGTTTGTTGCGTTCTTTATATATAGTGCGGGGCCGTCGTGGCCGTGATCGTATGGTAGTTGGATTTATAACTACCTATGCAATCAGTGCCTTTCACCGCTGATGTTGTGAGATCGAATCTCGATCAGGGCGAGGTGTACAACATTATGTGACAAAGTTTGTCAGTGACTTGCGACAGGTCGGTGGTTTTCTCCGTGGTGTTAAGCACCATCAAACAAACAAACAAACAAACAATATATATAGTGCAGACATTGACCGTTTCAGTCCCGGGTTATTGTGGAAGTGTATTTGTCCTAACTCATTCGTTCGTGTTTATATTGCTTGTTATCTATACGGATATGTATATAGATTAAAACAGTGTGTCTGGTTCTATTATCTAATTATATAATTAAACAGTGATGTGCTATTTCTGTATTTCCCTTATTTATGTATTTAATGTCAAGTTATAGTTTTTACGTGGTTTGGATTCATAATTACAAAAATGGTGTGATACCCCTCTACACGAAAACCGATCAATAAATAAAAAGTAGTTCAGGTACCTATTATTATTTACTATTTAATTGTAGATCGCTTTTTAGAAAAGCATAATATAAATGTATATGTTTGATATTACTTTAGCTTTGCAACATGCTACATACCATCTCGTTCTATGCATATTTGTTACTTCTTTCAAACAAAACCCTTTATGTTATCTACCGCTATCACTATAGTGCATCACATTATATATAAAGGGCCCGGGGGGCTCAATGAGTTAAGTAGTTTGGATTACCTAACAACTCATACAAGCCTATCACCAATACGGCGTGGGTTCGCGCACGGCTTTGTAAATTGCAAAAATGGTGCACTCGACTCGCAGCCGCAAGTGATAAAGTTTACCAGTTGCTTGCCCATGGTCGGTGGTTCTCTCCGGGTACTCCGGTTTCCTCCACCACTAAAACTGATCGCCATGATATAGCTGAAATATTGCTGAAAGTGACCTTAAACACAATAAATAAATAAATCAATGAATCAATCATTATATATAACCTATCTCTCGGTGATTTAATTGGAAGAAGAGAATATGCGCATATATAACGGAATGACCAGTGAAGCCTGGGTCTATAGTAGATGTCTAGAAATTTAATCATTGTGTGTATCTTGGTACGGGTGAGGGTTATTGTGTTTAGCGCCACTTTCAATAATATTTCAGTTATATCGTGGCGGTCAGTTTTATTTGAGTACCGGAGTACCCCGAGAAAACCACCGACCTGCAACAAGTTACTGACAAACTTTATCACATAATGTTGTATTGGGTACACCTCGCCTGAGCGGGATTCAAACTCACACGTTAAAAGTTATAGACACTTGTTCGTGGTACAAACGGATATACTAATTAAAAAAACCCATAGTTATCTAATGTAGTGCACAATACGCGTTTCTGGAATAACTCTAATCAGTTTCGCTGGAAGTCAAAATATTCGAAAGTCAAATAATAAGAAGATTCTTTTGTCTCACGCATTTTCTAATGCAAAATTTAATTACACGAAAAACTGTGATGTAATAATTGTTTTCTCACTGCATTGTCACTGACTAACCCGCAGATCAAGCAGAGATAATCTGGTACATTTTGATGTTTGCTGCATAATATTAGTGCGATTGTTTAAAAGTAAAGGAATGTTCATTGGATATAATTAAAACGAACCAAGAAACAGATAAGAATAAGATGTTACAAAGGGGACAATAGGTGTAGAATGTGAAGTATAATTTATGTCCAATTTATAATGTCTCTTTGTTTTCTAGTGTTGTGATGCTATCTTCCCAACCACAATAACCATACAAAATGATGAAGCAGATTACATTTGACAGCTGTTTTCTGATGTTCTAATATTCTAACCGATACGCTTAATGTTAAAAGGGTGCTCTCAAAAGGTTTCGGTGGTTTCGTATTTTATTTCGAAAACACGTGATTATATAACTCAGAAATATGTGCTTTCCTAAAGTTTGATGTGTATGCATATATGATGCTTATTAAATAAATGCCAAATCATAACGGATGATCCATGTTTGTGACTGTCCCAAATCAGAACCTGGATTTCCAACGTGAAATGTCGAGGTCTTTTTTGTGCTCTGTGTGTTCAGTTAAGATGAGATGTGATTGTTCGTTTTGGTGGAATTGATGAGCAGCGTTGTTTAGACTGATTTTTTTTACAATTTGATCTCTTTATTGTGAGTGATTTTTATATAACGCCAAATCAGTAATTTTTCAGCTATATCATGGCGAGAATAAGTTAATTTTCAATGAGATGATGATGAGGTTCACTTTTTACTAGATCAATACGCTGGGTAGACATTATTCTGATTCCGAGCCACCCAGTCTTTGCTCTTTCTCCTTCATGCTGCGTGCTTAGCGGAGAAGCAATAAATACCAATTTCATAGTCTTTGGTTTGACCCGTCCGGTGCTCGAACTCACGATCTACAGCACTCGAGGCGAGCACGCTAACCATTACACCACCAATGCGATGTGATCTCTTTACACAAATATATCATATAAATAGATATTTTAATGTTGTTTTCTACTTTGTAAATGTAAATGAAACATTTATACAAATTTTATGTCATATCGGCATGTTGTATTTAACCTTGGTTTTCCCAATGATTTAGGTGTTACACCTCTTCTCTATACAAAGCTATATAATGACGAATGAGTTCCATATTTAGTAGAGACAGTTATGGTAGTGATCGTATGGTAGTTGGATTTACAACTCTCTGTGCAGAAATCAGTGCTTATCACCACTAAAGTTGTGAATTTGAATTCCACCCATGAATAGGTGTACTCGATACAATATAATGTGATAAAGTTTGTCATTGACTTGCTGCAGATCACTGGTTTTCTCTGGGTAGTCCGATTTCCTCCATCAATAAACCGCCACGATATAACTGAAATATTGTTGAAAGTGGCGCTAAACACCACGACCAACCCAAACTATATTCATTAAAATAAAATACCCACTTATGATTTTTTTCTAAAAAAATATTCTGATTCCCAATGTTGCTGAAAAAATATTCTGATTTTGGTGGAGGAAAAAATAAGTAATCTGATTCAGAGTTTTTGTCATATGACCTAATGTTAAATTCT
>JYMV01049486.1_pt1 | contig 10991 bp, 9 predicted proteins | sample 338911 | NCBI WGS metagenome assembly JYMV01 (sample SAMN03354496, study PRJNA234377) | hydrothermal vent metagenome | biome: Deep sea; feature: Hydrothermal plumes at the Eastern Lau Spreading Center, Western Pacific Ocean; material: Seawater | place: Tonga | collected 2009 | depth 2000 m m
TTATTAATATCATTAATCGGATACGCTGCCTCCTATATTCCTATAGTGGGCTTGTTTGCTTCAATATTTACTGTAATTTTGATTTGTAATTATTTTTACTACCAATATATTGAAGTTTAGTTAACAATAAAAACGCTTAGGATAAAGAGTTCAATTTGATATAATATTCCACTTTAGAAAAACACAATAATGCTAAACACATACCCACCTAGCAACAGGAAAATAATCATGAAAAATCTTAAAATCTATTTACTACTACTATTAACCCCATTCCTACTAACCAGTTGTTTTTCTGGCGGTGTTGAAGCAAAGGATAGGGGTCATCTTCAGCACATAATCAATCAGGAAATTACAGAACAAGGTCTGAATGCTGATCTTAATCATATCGATGTATCAAAGATAACGGATATGAGTGAAATGTTTGTTGAATCCGAATTCAACGGTGATATTAGTAAGTGGGATGTGTCTAATGTGACTGATATGAGATATATGTTTTATCTATCCAGATTCAACGGTGATATTAGTAAGTGGAATGTGTCTAATGTGACTGATATGAGTGAAATGTTTTATGAATCCGAATTCAACGGCGATATTAGTAAGTGGGATGTGTCTAATGTTGAAAATAGAATAAATATTTTTGCAGGCTCTCAATATAGGGGTGACATGCCAAAATGGGTGAATAAGCCAGTTGTTGCTAGAAATAAATCTCATTTAGGCGAACTAATTGATAAAGAACTTTCAAAACAAGGTCTAAATGCTGATCTTAATCATATCGATGTATCAAAGATAACGGATATGAGTGAAATGTTTCATAAATCCGAATTCAACGGCGATATTAGTAAGTGGGATGTGTCTAATGTGACTGATATGAGATATATGTTTTATAAATCCAAATTCAGAGGCGATATTTCTAATTGGAATGTATCAGAGCGAACCAATAAGAGCAAAATGTTTATGGGGAAATGGGGTTTGGTTCCTAAGTGGTTCAAATTTAAGAACAGTTCTGTATCAAGCACAGATGAGATTGATTTTGAGTATATCGAAAATGAGTGTGATAACGTAGATTCTATTCTGTCTATAAATAATTATAGTGGGGTTTTGTGTGAGATAGATGCATATGGAGGCATTAGATCAGCTACAGAATTTATTAATGGTAAAAAGCATGGTTTGAGTTATATAGGGACTGACCTAGCGGCAATTTACAGTGATGATAAAATAAAAAAAATTATCGGCACTCCACTATCAAGAAGAGAATTAAGATCGATACTTGAAGCTGGGATTACTATTAATATGGCTAACACTTCAGAAATAACTAATATGAATAGTTTACTTAAAGGCTTAACATTCACTGATGGATTTGATATATCTAAGTGGGATGTATCTAATGTAACCGATATGGGCTCTATGTTTGAAGGATCTGAATTAAATATCAGATTTAATGTATCCAAAGTTTGGGATTGGGATGTGTCTAAGGTAACCAATATGAGTGGTATGTTTAAAAATGCCAAATCATTCAACCAAGACATCTCCAACTGGGATACCTCAAGTGTAACTAATATGCAAGATATGTTTTATTATGCTAAATCATTCAACCAAGACCTCTCCAACTGGGATATTTCCAATGTAACTAATTTGAGTAAAATGTTTGAAGGCGCTAGATACATGAATAGTAAAAACTTCCCCGGAGATCTTGCTATTGAGTATTCGTTAAGAGAAAAAATAAATGCAGGTGAAGAGGTTACGAATTTTGACACCTCGAAGATAACGGATATGAGTTATATGTTCTCCCATTCCAAATTCAACGGCGATATTAGTAAGTGGAATGTGTCTAATGTAACTAATATGAGCCATATGTTTGAGGGCTCTAAATTCAACGGCGATATTTCTAATTGGAATGTCTCTAATGTTGAAAATAGAGAAAATATTTTTAAAGGCTCTCAATATAAAGGTGACATGCCAAAATGGGTGAACAAGTCAGTTGTTGCTAGAAATAAAAACCATTTAGATGAACTGATTAAAAAAGAACTTTTACAACAAGGATATGTGGCAGACTTAAATCATATTGATGTATCTAATATAACCAATATGAAAAGAATATTTTCTCCCAAATTTAACGGCGATATCTCCAGGTGGGATGTGAGTAAAGTGACAAATATGGAAAGAATATTTGAGGATGGCTCTAAATTCAACGGTGATATTTCTAATTGGGACGTGTCTAATGTAACAAATATGGGCGGGATGTTTAGAGGGAGGTCAGATAGGTTTAACGGCGACATCTCTAAGTGGAACACCTCAAAGGTGACAAGTATGTGGGCAATGTTTTCTAGATCTAAATTCAACGGCGACATCTCTAAGTGGGACACCTCAAAGGTAACTGATATGAGCTATATGTTTACTACCTCTAAGTTCAATGGCGATATTTCTAATTGGGATGTATCTAAAGTAAAGAAAATACATGAAATGTTTAAAGATAGCTTAATCCCAGAAAAAAACAAGCCAAAATTTAAAGAGTAATATTTTTTTAATAAAACCATAAAAACTAGTGCTTAAAAAACGCTGATTTTTTATCTTGATTAAATACAATTCACCAGGGGGTGATTTATGAAAAAAAGATTTTTAACACTTAAGATTGTAACGCTATTAGCTGTATTGTTGTCATTTACTGCTGAGGCTGGCTCAAGGCCGTTAGGCGCTTCATGTATGCTTGATGGTCAGTGTGCATCACAAGAGTGTAAGGGCTTTAAGTGCATTAAGCTAGAAGATGCATTAAAGCCATTAGGAGCCGCATGCATGACAGATGGTCAATGTGGCTCAGGTGAGTGCAAAAAATTAAAATGTATCGAAGTGATTGAAGGGCAAATAGGTGCTGGCAATAAGATACTAAACTCTCTGATGAAAAAGTTTAGCAAAATGACACCAGTGCTTGAGAAGGCGGGCTTTGAGACTGGCGCTATTCGAATTGAAGTTAAGTTGATACCGGTGATAACAGTAGATATGAAGCAAGTCAAGGTGATTAGCAGAAAGGAGCAAAAGAAAATTATGCGTTCATTAAAGGGTAAGATTTTTGCCTCTACCTTTATGAAAGTTCTTTTTGCTGCGCACAATCTTCAGTTTGATAACTATGAGGTAAAAAAGTCACGTATACAGCTGAACCCACCACCTAAGGCATTTATCATTCTAACTAGAAAGAAATAGTTAGTGCGCCCGATACTATTATTAGCATTATTTAGTATGGGTGTTCATGCAGCTGAATGCACTGTTGAGCCAAGGCTGTGTGATATTAAGGGGTTTGTTGATAGCTCAAAAGAGTATAAGCAAAACAACCCTTTAAAGCTTACAGTGCAGGATTATTTAGATTTAAAGCCTGTGGTTTTAAAAAAAATTAAAGACAACTACACCATCAACGAATCAGGTTTAGAGCAAAGGCCATTTTCTGATAAGGGGTTTAAATTTGCTATCCCTGTTACGCTAGATTTTGAACAGCTGTTGGTTAATGGTCAAAGAGCCTATTTAGCAGGCAAAGAAGATTTAGCGTATAGACTTTTGCGCTACACTCAACCCAGATCAATTAGCCTTATTAGTGCGATTGACAAATTAAGCAAATTATCGCCTTATAACGATGCATTTAATTGTTTTTTGGTTAAGAAATTTTCAGTAAGAAATTTAAACACAGACAAACAATCAGAAAAATGCAAAGTGTCTTTACTTGATGTGTTTGTTACCTTGGGTGGTAAAACTAATAAACTCAAGCATGACAACGGCGTGCTTAAAATAGGCCAAGAAAATAACAACACTTGCATATATTACAACAAGCAAAAGCGTTGCTTTAATGCAAAGGATTTTCTGCCCTATAAAGAGGCCTTGTTATTGCTAAATGAAGTTGATGTGTATAGCAAAAAAGACAAAGCACACTTATTGCTAGTGCCATCATCAAATTAGTTATGATCATGTCAAAGCGTTTTGGTTTTTTATTATTGATATTTGCAAGTGGTGCTGTATTTGCACAGCAACAGCCTAGTGCAATTGAGCAAATTAAAGTCAAAGGTGCAAACTTACTTGAAACCTTGTTTGAAATAAAAGAAGTGCGCCAAGCCATTCCAGCAATTATCATTAATAATGATAATAAATTAAATCTATCAACCCAAAGGGTGGCGGTAGTTGAGGAAGACCCTGATTGGGGTACTGGTGAGGCTGTAGATATTGTGTTTGAAAGGGATACTACTTTATTAGCCCAATCTCACAATAAAGACAAAAAAATACAAGTTATAAAAAATAGCAAAAAATCTAAAAAATCTACAACTGTTAAATCTATTATTAAAAAAATTAAGCGTGGTGAAAAAGTAGGGAAGATTCGCATTCCATTTTCAACCTATGTAAAAATTGGTAAAAAGAATAGACAAGTATTAAAAAATCATGTGATTGTAAAGGGTGATGATGGTAATGACTATTACCCTTACAATGGCTTAACGGCCGTGCCAATCCCAGTTTCAATTGATACTTTGATGTCTTTAATAGCTGAAGCCTTGGAGTACGACCAATTGGATCGCTTAAATTATTTAAAGGGCAGGAGTATTGCTAAAGCTGAAGATATTACAAAAATACTACAGCTAATAGAATCTACACCTTTTTCTGAGGATGATAATATTAAAATCGCCAAAACATTAGAAATTGATTCAGATACGCCAAATTTTTTGTTAAATTTGGATGTATATACTGCTATGGGTGGCTTAGTCATTACTCAAAACAACGCCTTGCCCAGGGTTGCTATCTACCCTAAAAAGGATGATAAGCCACACGAGAATGTAACAGCCAAAAAAAGCATTGCCCTATCAGAGTTTGGTGATTTTGTTATTATTAGGACAGGGGTTGATGCAAAAAGGGATGGTAGAGTATTAAAAGAAAAAGACAAAAAAAATCATTTTGGTGGCGGTATTGATCTTAAATCAATTCCTAATATTTGGTTTTTTACCGACACCAAGATGTTGTCTAATGTTTCACAATATAATTCTTGGTTGCAAAGAATTAAAAATGAAAAAAAATAATTTAAAAGATAAAACGGAGTTTTAGTGTACAAAACTATTGCCATTATATTACTACTAATAACCACAAGTGTTAACGCCCAGGTTGACCCTAGACTGCGAAACATTGGCTTAGTTATTGAAAAAATCGATAACGGAAAAATTATTGAGCCATTGCGTGTGGATATGCATCAGTATATTTATATTATGAGTATTCAAAGCCTAAGAAAAAAACTAAAAAAACACATGGTGATTGTATTGGCAAATAACAAGCAACTTAAATTGTTTGATGGTGTTTTGCCAAAAAAAATTGAGTTACCATTTTATGAGCTAATCAGAATGTATCAAAAAGCCTATGCTGGTAATAGGAAAACCATCATTACTAGATTAAAGTTAAACACTAAACCTATGCCAATACCAATTAATAAAATACTTTATAGATATACTGAAAAAGCGCCATTTTCTCAAGTATCACTTGGCAAAATGTTAAAAGATTTAAAGCTAGAGTCTTTATCTGCAGATCAAAATAAAATCACCTTAATGCAACTATATTTTGCTATTGGCGGCTCTGTTAAGGCTGATGATGGGCAAGATTTATTGTCTTACAAATTAAAAAAAGGCCAATGCTTTGTGTTGCCACCAAAAGAATCGATCTGTATTAAAGATCAACAATTGGCTAATGGGGTTAGCAAAGCTTTAAGTGCAAATGTCGGTGTTAAAATATTTGAATCAAAATCAAAATTTAATAAAAAAACCAAGTGGCGTGTAGCCCAATAAACGGAGATAAAAAATGAAAAAACTAATCTTATTAACCATTATATTGCTGACCCCATTGTTTGCTCAAGCAAGCACATGTGAAGATGACGAACGACTACAAGATAAGCGTTCATTAGTAAAAGCAGTTAGATCTGGCGAGGGTATCTCACCAAAGATAACCATTACTTTTGAAACCTTCTTTAACTTACATCCAAAAATGCGTGGCATTATTGGCGGCGGTGAAGGTGATCCAAATTTCAACGTAGTCAATCATAATTGCAAAACAATGGACCTTGCAAACGGCCAGTCTTACGTTAAGCACCAAATGTCATTTAAAGAGATTAAAGAAAATCTTGCAAGTTTACAAAAGCAAGGTAATCAAGAAATGTTGGAGTTTTTTATTGATAATGTAGATGCCACACCAATGAAAACGCAAGATATTCTAAATTTAGTATCCTACGGTAGAGAGAGTATTTTGAATAGAAACACTACCTGCACATTGCAAAACAAGGGTCGATTAAAGCTTGGAATGGCAGGTTTTTCTACCAACAGTCAGCAGATTTTTTTAAGAGGCTATAAAGCTAATGATTGCGAGAATGCAGACTCAACAGTTCTTGCCCCAAATCAAGTTGATTTATACGCTGGTTTTGGCGGTAAATTTTTAGAAAAGGAGGTTGTGATAGAGAGTGGTCATTATAGGGATGATAAAAGTTATCATTACATGCAGGCTAGTTATACAATACCAACAACCGACGAAAGGAAAAGTACTTGGTTTGAAAAAACGCTTGATAAAAAACAATTTTTAATGAGCGAAAATCAACATACACTCAACATCGTTGCGCCATATATGGGTGCAGAGATTAATACACCTATATTTGATAGCGATAAAAGTGATTATAATTATGATGCCAAATATGATTATGATAGATTTGTAAAGGCTGCCAAAACTCGTCATCAAGCAATCAATGCTAATGCACAAGTAGCAAGCACATCAAGCAACCAATGTCAGGATGATGAGAGATTGCAAAATCTACATGATTTAATCGGTGTTGCTCAAATTCAAGATCAAATCACCCCACTAGTAAAGATGAGTTATCACACTTATCTAAACATGGATCAAGAGGTTAGGTCAATGATTGCTGGTGGCGATGATGCACTTAATTTAGATTTATTTGATGATAATTGTAATTCAATTATGCTTATCGATGGCGCCCCAATTGACAACATTGAGATGTCATTTAATAACATCTACAAGACTATTCTTGGCTACCAAGAAAAAGGTGACCTTGAATCAATAGCAACCTTATATAAAACCGTAAAGGCAAAGCCAGAATCAATTGAAAAAATCATGGATTGGGTGCTTAATGTTAACCCGGATATTTTTGAAACACCAACAACTTGTTATCTGCAAGAGCTGGGCGCTGTTAGCGTAGGTTTGGCTAAATATGATAGCGACACACCAATAGCAAATGCTTGTGATGGTGTTACGATAGCAAACCAACCTTCTAAGATTGATTTGTTTGCTGCTTTTGGTGGTAGGGTTGCCGAGAAGGGTGTTGAATTAAGTCTTTGGAATGCTGGCGAAACAAACTTAGTTTTTCGCGAACCCTCGCATTACAATAACGTAGCATATCATAGGGTGTCTTTCATATTACAAGGGAGTTATATTGATAGTACTGGATTGAATAAACCAGTAATGAAAACTTCATGGTTTAAGCGAGACTGGACCGTTTTGGGCTCAAAAGGATTATATGGAAACTATGCCATAAAAGATAATTTAATGGCTTTAAGGATGCGCTCTACGGAACTCAATGTAGATTTAAAAGTAGATGGCTGGCTTAATGGTCTTTATGAGAAGCAGTCGACTAAAGAGCATTATGCTAGGGTTGTCGAATATGAAGAACAGCTAAAAGCACATCTTGAATCTAAGGTGGAAATTGAAGAAGAGGAAGCCCAGAATAATCAAGTAGAACTTGAGGGTGGAGATCTAGAAGCGGAAGAGCTAGAGTAGCTCTAAGTAATGCCAAACGCAGATCAGCCGGTGCCAATAAAAACAGCATCACCAAAATGGTATGAGTTGATACTGATACTCTTAGGCTTTACGTATTTAGCCTTTGAGTTGTCGTTTAATACTTACTTAGTAGATACAGCAACGCTTAGCCTGACAGGGGCAGAGGTAGAGCATTTAGAAACTTTTGGCCGAACATTATCCGGCTTTGGCTTGATGCTGCTTATTTTTGGTTGGATAAAGTATAACGCCAATAATAAATTTCAAACTTTTTTAAAACTAGCGGTTTACGGCCTTGCTGGGTTTATGCTGATGTTTGCTGGGCAAAAAGCTTTAATTGATTATTTAGTTGATCAATCAAGTGCGCAACAGCGCAAGGATTCTCAATACATTATTTTAATGAAGCAAGCAATGGTGAAAAACGCCATTCATATTGAGGGCGTGGAGTACTCACAAGAGGAGATTCAATCCCCGCAAGTTAAAACTTTTTTGAATACAGTGGGTTTGTTAAGCTTTTTAAACCCAGATTTTATTAATGTTATTAAAGACTCATCAAGAGACATTGTAAAAGCCTTACTGGATATTAATCCATCAGCTGACATCGCTAAAGCTTATCAGACATTTGATGAACAAAGAAAAGGCATTTATGACTCGTGGGATAAGTATCTTGATGCCAGCAAAAAACTACAACAAGCAACATCGAAGGACGCGCTAATAGCTAAAGCTGAAGATGCTTGGCTTGATGTTGAAATAGGCATTCAAAGAAAATGGCAAGATATTGTGCTTGCTAAAAAGAAATATAATGACTTTGTTAACAATAAAGCTGGCGTTACGCCGAATAGTGCTAACAATAGGGCTTTTATTAAAAAATCTGAAAATGCTCGTATTTACATGGAAGATTTTTTTGAATCTTATCGGTTGTGCCATGAAAAAGCCTACAAAGTATCAAAAACAAAAAAATATCAGGATAAGTTTAGAGAAAAATGCCTAAAAAATACGCTAGATATCTATGATGAAAAAATCAGAAAATACGCAGGCCAATATATTAACTACAAAGAATTTTGCACCACTCATCCTGATAGTAGAAAATCACTTAATTGGGAAGAGCCGTTCACCCCAAAAAAAATCCTGAATTGCCCTGGAGATCAAGATTTTATAATTAATAAAGTAATTACTTTAAAACAAAAAAATATTGATCCAAGAGCCATGTTTTTTAAGCAAACAGGCTTTATGCCAGAAGTAGTCTATGAGGAGTTTTTACAGTCTGAAAAAGTGGCAAAAGGCGCTAGAGAAAGCATCATGGCAAAAGGCATACAGTTAGATGAATCTTGGACGCCATTTAACGATGATATTTTTAAAAACAAAGTAGTGGTAAAAGTAAGGCAGGAGGCTAAGCAGCAATTTAAGCAAAAAACCAAAGAGCTGTCTGGCATTGAAATTGAGCCGTATTTAAGCTTTGATCAGTTTGTCAGCTTAGATCTTATACAGAACAAGCTAAAAAAAGCTTTAAAGACCGACAAAAAAGTTGATGTTAAAATGAGTGAGCAAGAGTTCTATGAGTTTACCATTGCCCCAGAAATCGAGCGAATACTTAATGAAGCTTACGAGCCTTTTGATCAAGACCAATCATTGCTAGCAAATGGTGCAAAAGATGAAGCGCTTGGTAAGCAATACATTAAATCAGTAATCATTCCACCAATTGCTATGTTGTTTAGTTTATTCTTTGCAGTGCTAAACATGGTGTTTTTAACCATGAGAGTTATGTATTTAATCATCACTGTGCCAAAAGTCATGCAGTTAGTGCTAAGTTTTGCATTGTTTGCAGCTATTATTATTTTGCCATTACAGATAAAAAATGGCCTTGGATCAAACTCGATTGCTAATTATTTTGTTAAAAGTGCAAGTAAAGAAATTGGCAATACTTCATTGGGTATAAGATGGTTAATGAATTTCCAGCCTATTGTTTATCCAGTGGGTAAAGTGCTTGAATTAACAATAAAATCAAAGTTTAATAAAAATTTGGAGTAGTTGCAAAAATATGAAACAAAATAAAAATTTAATTGAAAAATTAATTCACGGTGATTTCGGACTTGCTAAGACATTCTGGTTGTTTTTTGTAGTTATTGGCTTTGCATTACAGTTTGCATTGCAGTTTACTTTATTGCTATCAATTGTTGCTAGCCTAGTAGCTGGAGTATTGTTACTTTCTTATATAAGTATGACTCTTATTGGCATATGGAAAGCTTCAGCTAAATATGAAACAAATAAAATTTGGTCTTTATTGGCCAAGATTGTTGTTATTTTTGGGTGGATATATGTGGCAAATGATTTTGTTAATATTGCCTTTTTATTTATTTAATCAGCTTAAAGATCTTCTAAGGAGAAAATATGAAAAATCTAAGTCTTATCTTATTACTAACAAGCTTAATTTTGGCAACGAAAGGTTTTGCCGCAATCGATATTAAAAATTGCAACGAAGTAAGTGGCTTCAGTGATTTGATTAAAGTAATGCCAAAGTATAGTGGTATGGCGTGTATTAAAGATGAAACAGGTAAGATCTTGGCCGCGAAAGAGTATGAAAGTGGAAATGTAAGGGAAGATTTTAGCGCTCCGATTACTCGTGAACAATTATGGAAAATGATTAATGATGGTTTGGATGTTAGCTATGTAAACACCTCAAAGGTAACTAATATGAGAGGAATGTTTTATAATGCCACATCATTCAACCAAGACATCTCCAACTGGGACACTTCAAAGGTAACTGATATGCAAGGCATGTTTCAAGGCGCCGAATCATTCAACCAAGACATCTCCAATTGGGACACTTCAAATGTAACTGATATGTTTGCCATGTTTGCTAATGCCAAATCATTCAACCAAGACATCTCCAACTGGGATACCTCAAGTGTGACTAATATGAAAGGAATGTTTATAGGCGCACCTTCCATGGAAGAGAAAAACAAGCCAAAATTTAAATAATAATATTTTTTAACAAAACCATAAAAACCAGCGCTTAAAAAACGCTGGTTTTTTTATCTTTATTTAATAGTTGCTTATCAGTTCGCAACTTGTAAGCATGGCCACTTTGTTGTTTGGGTATTAATGAATGTAAGTAAATAAACTAATTTGATACATTAAATTTCACCTTTTAAATATTTTGGTCAATATATTTATGCATATCTTAAAGTAGTTCTAGATAATTGTGAATG
>JYMV01003438.1_pt1 | contig 10989 bp, 16 predicted proteins | sample 338911 | NCBI WGS metagenome assembly JYMV01 (sample SAMN03354496, study PRJNA234377) | hydrothermal vent metagenome | biome: Deep sea; feature: Hydrothermal plumes at the Eastern Lau Spreading Center, Western Pacific Ocean; material: Seawater | place: Tonga | collected 2009 | depth 2000 m m
AAGATTTTATTGGTTACTGATTTCCCACATTTGAAACATTTGTATTTTACCATATTTAATTTTTAAATTTTTAGTTTTTAAATCTGTCTATTTTAAGGTATATGCTGGTCCAGCAAAAGTTTTTCCTGTTTTTATACATTTCCAGATTCCTGCAGCAATTCTCTTCACCCTTCCACCTTTAATAAATGGAGATTCTTGCTTTTTTCTTTGAATTGATTCTATACTGTTCAATCTTTGTCTTGCTCTTGTACCATATCCTGCACCAAATCTTCCTGCTGCTTTTATTTTTTTCTTTTTCGATGTCATTTTAATAGTATGGGGCTGCTCGGATTTGAACCGAGGTCGTCGACTCCCAAAGCCGAAAGGATACCAAGCTACCCCACAGCCCCTTGTGACTATGGTGTAAGAATGGATATTTAAGCTTATTTCTTTTTCTCCCCCTTTCCATCATCTTTAGATTCTTTTTCTATTTCTATTTCTTCTGATTTTCCTGATTCTTTTTCTTCTCCTTTTTCTTCTTCTTTAGCTTTTTCTTCTTCTTTAGCTTTTTCTTCTTCTTTAATTAGAGCTTCTTGTTTTTTCTTAGTCTCAGAGAAAAATTCATCTAACTTTTCTTTTTTTTCCTGAGAAACCTCTGTTTTTTCTTTTTCTATTTCTTCACCATATTTTCCAGAATTTATTTCCAAAATAATCTCTTTAGCATTTTTATTTTCTACTAATACTCCTGCTGAAACACATGAACCTAAAGTTAATTTTGTTGCAGCTTTCAAGTCTTTTGCCAACATATCTTGCATTTTAGTTTTTGATATGGAAATTATTTCTTCAATTGCTAAGTTTCCAATATATAATTTTCCAGCATTCCCTGATCCTTTCTTAACATTTATTTCTTTTTTTATTAACTCTGAGACTGGTGGGGAAGATACTTCGATTAAAAATTCTTTTGTTTTGGGATTAACATCTAATTTTACTGGTACTTTCATACCTTTAAATCCGGCAGTTGAATCATTTACATCTTGAATAACTTTGCCTAAATTAATTCCTAATGGGCCTAATTGTTGGGATACTGCTGGCCCTGGTTTCATATTTCCACCCTCAACTATTAATTTAACTATCATCTTCTTTCTCTGATTCTCTCCTTATGACTCTTACATTGTCTATTTTTACAGTTATTGGTATTGGAACTGCGGCCCCTAATAAAGATACAACAACTTCTTCTTTTTTCTTATCTATTCTTGTAACTTTTCCTTTCTCATTTTTGAAGTGATCTGAAATCATTTCTACTATATCGCCAACTTTTATGTTGAAATCTTCCATCTCTGGTTTGAGCATTGATTTTATTTCTTCAAAAGATACAGTTTTTCCGATGATCCCCTTAACATATGGTAAATTAAATGCTGCTTCTTCTACATCATCTCTGTTTTTTGCTTCTATAATTAAATAACCTCTAAGTCCATAAGGGCTAGCAATTGAAAGTAACTTAATTTTATTTTTTATTGCTCTTTCAGATATCATTTCCAATGCTCTGGATTCCTTATTTGTTGTTACTTTTATAATAAAAATCATCTTTCAGCTACTTAGTTAACTAGAAGCAGCAATATAAGAGGAATTAAACCGTTTATAAAGTTTTTCTAATTAAAAAATTTCATAACAGCAGATATTAGAAAACCCATTAAACCTATAACCAATATCCCTAATGCTGATATTTTAGAGATTAATTTAAATTCCTGTCCTGATGGTTTTCTTAAAATTTTCCAAACTCTGGAAGATTGTATTGAAAATGATCTTAATTTTCTTATTAATTTCATTAATTTAAAAAAAGAAAAGAGTTTTTAAAATTACTCTTTTACAAAATCAATTCCTAATTCGTCTCCTAGCTGATCACCTTTTGATTTTGGCAAAGATATTTCTGATCCTAAGATTTGTGAACTTTTTACACCTGTAACAATTAAAAGAACTTTTATTGAATTTTCCATATCCTCAGATATTTGCGCCCCCGCAATAATTTTAGCATCTGTTGATATTTTTTTTCCTATTTCTTCCATTACTACTTTATATTCATCCAAAGACATATCTGGCCCACCTATTAAATTTACAAGTGCCCCTCCTGCTTTTTCTATATTTACATCTAAAAGAGGATTGCTTATTGCTCTATTTACGGCTTCTTGAGCTCTATTTTCTGAAGAATCTGATTCTCCAATTCCAATTAATGAAACTCCTCCATTTGACATTACAGTTTTTATATCTGCGAAATCTAAATTAACTAATCCAGAGGTTGTTATCAATTCTGCTATTCCTTTGACTGAATTTGTTAATATTTCATCTGCTAATTTAAATGCAGTATGTAGTGGTAATTCTGGTGCAAGTTCCAATAATTTATCATTTGGAATTACTATTAAAGTGTCTGTCAATGATTCTAATTTTTCTAATCCATATTGAGCATTTTCAATTCTTTTTTGACCTTCTACTGTAAACGGAAGTGTTACAATTCCTATTGTCAATGCTCCATGTTTTTTTGCAATTTCTGCAACTACTGGGGCCGCTCCAGTCCCAGTTCCACCTCCAAGACCGCAAGTTATGAAAACTAAATCTGAATTTGCTAATCTTTTTTTAATCTCTTGTTCGGATTCTCTTGCTGCTTCTTCTCCGATTTTTGGATTACTTCCTGCTCCCAAACCTTGTGTCAGTTCTCTTCCTATCAATATTTTATAATCTACATTGGAATAAAGAAGATCTTGTGCATCTGTATTTATTGCTATCACTTCGCATCCTTTTATTCCTATTTCTTTCATTCTTGAAACTGAGTTTCCTCCACCTCCTCCACAACCTATTACTTTTATTCTTGCTGATTGTTTTTGCAGAAGAGATTCTAATTCTCTATCAATAGATTGATTAGAATTTGTCCCCCCTTTTTCTATAGAGATATCTTCCATATTTTGAATAGTTCTGAGACGTTTATAAGAATTATTGTGATAATTGTGATTGTCCTGAATTACATAAGATTTAGTAATTTTCCTATGAATAATACATAAAATGCTAAAAGTAGCCATCCTTCCCATAAATTAATTTCCTTATCTTGTGTTATGAAAAAGTAAAGAAGGGTTGCCATGATCATTACAGGAAGCGCGAAACTAATGATACTTTCTGTAATAATTAAATTCCCAAATAAAGCTGGAATCCCCATTACTGCGAATGTATTGAAAATATTTGAACCTAGAATATTTCCAACAGCTATATCTGATCTTCCTTTCTTTGCTGCATTAACACTTACTGCTAATTCTGGCAATGATGTACCAAGTGCAACTGCTCCAACAGCAATTATTTCAGTTCCTATTTTTAAGATCTCTGAGATCTTTAGTAAGGATTCTATTGTATAATTTGCACTAAAATAAATAAAAACTGAACTAATTAAAAGAACAATAAATGGTTTGATTTCTGGTTTCTTTTTTTTCTTGATTTTATGAGATTTTTTTACCTTCTCTTTTTTTAGTGTGGATGCAGTATATAGCAAATAAATTGAGATTAATCCTAAAAATAATATTGCTTCTGGGAATGTAAAAATTCCATCAATGATTGTTATATATAACAAAAATGCTGACCCTATAAGCAAAGGTAAATCTACTCTGATTAATTCAAAATCTAACTTGATTTTTTTCCCAACTATTGCTGCAATTCCAAGAATTAGAAAAATATTGGTTATATTTGAACCGATAACATTTGCTGCAACAATTTCTGAATATCCTTTTTGTACTGCAAACAAAGATGAAATTAATTCTGGTAGAGAAGTTCCAAAGGCAACAATTGTTACTCCAATTATAAATGCTGGGAGCCCTAGAAAAAATCCTATTTTCTCAGCAGCCATTGTAAAATAATTTGAAGATTTTACTAAGAAAAATATACTAACGACAAAAATACCACCCCAAATTAAAAGATCTAGCATCTTATTACTAGATTTTAGTTATTTAAAATGGTTTCCTTTTCTGTTGATTTTTTTTCTTCTTTTATCTCTTTTTCTTCTTCAAAAATTAACTCTTTTTTTAATAATTCTTTGAATTTATCTTTTAAGACTATAATTATCTGTTTTAAGTTTTTTTGACCTTTGACAATTACTTTTTCTGAAATTTCTAATTTGGGAACAAATTTTAAAAAATTTTCAAAGAAAGCTTCTACTTTTTCTTTTTCATTTGTTAATTTTCTGACTATCTTGAATTTATAGTGTAAATTTTTTCCTGCTAATGGATTGTTAAAATCAGTTATAACTCTCGCGCCTGAAACTGTAATTACTCTTGCAAACGCATTATCCATGAAAAAAGCAGATCCTGGCTGTGGATTTAATTTTTGCTTGGTAAATATGTGTAAAGGAATTGTTTTTACAAGTTCCCGTTTTCTTTCTCCAAATCCTTCTTTGTAAGGAATATCTACCTCGTATTCTTTTCCAATTTCTCTGTCATCTAACCTTTTATCCAGGCCTTTTACAACGCTTTCTTCTCCAATTATTACTATTGTTTTCTTAGGTTTGGATTCCTTGGATATTTTTTTCAAATCTTCTGGTATATTTGAATCGAATATGTTTCCGTTGGCTGTTCCAGTAAATTCTATTTCTACAAAATCTTTTTCTTTTGTTTTTTCCATTCGATGAAACTTGTTAGTAAGTTTTATAAACGTTTCTTGTGGATAATTTCAATGGTCTTAAAATTAATTGGAGCTACATCTGCTAAAATTGGAACCACTATTCTTTGGGAAGGAGTTCCTTGTACTGTTAGGTCAAATGATGTAAGTAAAACTGGAAAACATGGCCATGCTAAATGTAGAATGGAAGTTATAGGAATTTTTGATGGAAAGAAAAGAGTTGGAGTTGTTCCAGGAAGTACTAAAATTGAAGTCCCTAATATTGATAAAAGAAAGGCTCAAGTTCTTAGTGTTTCAGATAATACTGCAAATGTGATGGATTTAGAAAGTTTTGAAACAATGGACCTTAGTTTCCCTAAAGATCTTGCTGACAAAATGGAAGTAGAAAAACAAGTTGAATATTGGGATATTGAAGGGCAAAAATCAATTAGGAGAATATTATAAATGGCTACTACAATTCCTGCTGCTAGAAATAGATTATTCAAAAATGTTTTTGTTGATCTTAAAACAAAAAGAAAAATTAAAGCTAAACCTGTAAAAGTCATTGCAGGAAAAATTAGAGGAAGAGGTAGCAGAGGCAGTAAAAATCTTAGACCTATAAAATCTAAGAAAAAATAATAAAAGATGGTAAGTTTTATGTTCTATGATTTGATCTTTTTTTTACTTTTTACTTTAGCAACTATTGTTTTTTTATATAAACGAAAACATAATTTGAAAAGGCAAGGGTTAATGTACCTTTATAGAACTAGAATTGGTTTAAAGATTATTGATTGGACTTCAGAAAAATTTGAAAAAATACTTCGGCCAATGCAATTTTTGATAGTTGGCTGCGGATATATTCTCATGGGATCTATGATCTGGCTTTTAGCTAAATTTACTTACATTTATTCGGTTTCTGATATTGCTAAGCAAATAAAGATTCCTCCTATTTTACCTTTATTTCCTTATGCTACTGATCTTTTTAAGCTTGATTTCTTACCCCCTTTCTATTTTACTTATTGGATAATAATTATTGCAGTAATTGCTATTAGTCACGAATTTGCTCATGGAATTTTCGCTAGGTTGAATAAAATTAAAGTTCATTCAACAGGTTTTGGATTTTTAGGTCCGTTTTTAGCAGCTTTTGTTGAACCGGATGAAAAAGAAATGCAAAAGGCTAAAAAATTCACACAATTATCAATTCTTGCAGCTGGAACTTTTGCAAATATTTTGATGACAATTTTATTTGGAGGAATTATGGCTTTGTTTTTTGTTGTTAGCTTTACCCCTGCTGGAATTAATTTTAATTCTTATGCTGAGTCTGTAGTCCCCCTTGCTGCTATAACAGTTGTTGAAGGAATGCAAATTAATAACTTTAATGAAATAAATAATTATCTTGAGAATAATATGACTGAAATTGGCGTAGAAGGAATAAATTATATTGTTCCAACAGTTAGTCTAGAATATGCTCTTGAAAATAATATTGAAAGAATTATTGTTTTTGATGATGCTCCAGCTTTTAGAGCTAATCTTAAAAGCCCAATATTAGAAATTGATGGGGAAAAAATAGTTTCCCATTCTGAATTGAGTAATTTTTTAGATACTACTCTTCCAGGTGATATTGTAAATATAAAGACTGGTGAAAATGGGGAAACAAATGAATATGAAATTGAACTTTCTGAAAGGAATGGTAAATCTTTCATAGGAATTGGTTTTAAATCTCCTTCAAATAAGGGTGTTTCCGGCTATTTAACAAAACAACTTTATAAAATTAAAGATCCTTTTGTTCATTATGTTCCTTCTTGGAATGGAAATTTTGCATGGTTTATCTATAACCTTCTTTGGTGGATAGTTTTGATAAATTTAAGCGTTGCTTTAGTTAATATGCTTCCAGTTGGTATATTTGATGGTGGAAGATTCTTTTATTTGACAATCTGGGGATTAACTGGTAGTGAAAAATTAGGAAGGAAAGCTTTCTCTTTGGCTACTTGGTCAATAATCTTTATCTTGATTTGGTTGATGATAGTCTGGACTTTTGCGGTAATAATTTAAGTTAAAAATTCTACTCCTTTTTTTGTAAAAACTACTAATCTTACTCCAATTGGTAAATTTAAAAGTGCAGATAATATTGCTAAATGTTCTTTTCCATTTCCAGAAGCTATTGACAAACAAGTCTCTAATTGGGAAAATTTTCCTTTTAATTTTTCCATAAGTTCATTTTTAATTTCTGTTAACTGCTTTGATGAATCAATTATTATTGTATCAGATTTTTTTGGACTCATAAAATCCTTTCCCCTGCCTGATTTAATTAATATTATTTTATCCCAATCCCCATTATTTATCAATCCAGTAACTTGTCCCCAAGTTTCTTTATCATCTCCTAAAAATGCTAGAAGTTCCATAAATAAAGTTGAAAGATTAGATTTATAATCATTGTTGTTTTGAGAATATTATGGTAAGAGATGTTCCTTTGGGAGAAATAACTTTGAGAAGATATGAACGGCCTTTTGATCATTCTAAAAGGGAGCTTATTCGAAAGATTTGTTTGAGTCTTGGGCTACTGCAACCTGGAGATTCTAGAGATGTAGTTGTTGATATTTTGCTTTCTCTTGAAGAATCTAGAAAAGAAAGAAAGGAACTTAGTTCTACAGAAATAATAGAGAAAGTTATTCAAATAAGAAAAGATAATTCTCTTGGAGAAAGAGGAATAGCAGAAAGCAATGTAAGGAGACAGTTAAAAAGATTGAGAGATCTTATGTTGGTAGATAAGAAACAAAATATGTATAGGCTTTCTGAATTTGAATCCTTGTCTTATATTTTTAAGAATAAGATTGAATCTTTTTTGATTCCTGAAACTATAGAAAGAATCAAAGAATATTTGGGCAAGTTAGATGAGGAATAAATTTAAATACTCTTTTTTTATCAAAGACTTATCGTTAACTACATCCTAGAGTTATATTTTCTATGAATTCTGGGCATAATGTAGGAGATAAATATAACTTTCTTTAAAGAAAGTATGGGGCTTAATGGAACTTAAACAAGCATTGGAAGAATTAAGAAAAGGAAAGAAAAGAAAATTTGATCAAACCTTAGACTTAATTATTAATCTGAAAGGAATCAATATAAGAAAAGATAATATTTCCCTAATTATAGATATTCCACATAAATTTAAAGATAAAAAAGTTTGTGGTTTTTTAACTGAAAAAAATGAATTAGTTAAAACTGTTACTAAACCTGAATTTCCAAAATATAAGGATAAAGCTGCTTTAAAAGAGCTTATCGATAATTTTGATTTTTTTATAGCGCACGCTTCTTTAATGCCTTCTGTTGCTACAACTTTTGGAAAAGCCTTGGGACCTGCTGGAAAAATGCCATCCCCTCAGCTAGGAATTATTACAAAAGAAACTCCTGAAATGATTAATCCACTTCTTGAAAGAATTTCTAAATCTATAAAAATAAGAGCCAAAGAAGCAAGTATAAAAATTGCTGTTGGAAAAGAAAATATGAAAGATGAACAACTTATGGAAAATCTTTTATCCGTTTATAATTCTATTATTCAAGCACTTCCTAATAATATAGAAAATGTAAAAAATGTTAATATTAAATTTACTATGGGTAAACTTCTGGGAGTTGAAATTAAATGAGTGCAGATAAAAAAGTTCTTAGAGACAAGCCAATTCCGGAAGATAAGAAAGAAACTGTAAAAAATTTATCTGATAATATTAAAAATTTTAAAACTGTTTTAATTGCTTCTTGCAAGAATCTCCCTAGCAGACAATTTAATGAAATAAAGAAAAATCTTCGGGGAAAAGCGGAGATTAGATATGTTAAAAAAAGCTCTTTTCTTAGAGCAATAGATTCTATTGATAAGGGTGCTTTGAAAAATCTCAAAGAAGTTGTAAATTCTGATTTTGTTGTTTTCTTTTCTAATTCAAATCCTTTTGAATTATCTAAAATATTATCAGAGAACCAAAGCCCTAGTAAAGCTAAAGCTGGTGATCTCTCTCCGGAAGAGATTACAATTGAGCCAGGCCCGACAGAATTAGTTCCGGGTCCTGCAATTTCAGAATTATCCGCTGTGGGATTGAAGGTTGCTGTTAAAAATGGGAAACTTGAAATTAAATCTGGAGCTACTGTTGCTAAAAAAGGAGATGAAATTACATCTAATGTGGCAGATGTTCTTGCTAAGTTAGGCATTACTCCTATGAAAGTTGGATTCTTGCCAGTTGCTGCTTATGATTCTGTAGAAGATAAATTTTACTCTGATGTGAAAATCGATGTTGAAAAAACTATTAATGATCTGAATGAATTAGCTAATAAAGCTCTTAGTTTTGCCATTAAAGTTAACTATCCTGTAAAAGAAACTATTGCTTACTTTATTTCTAAAGCTTCTTCAGAAGAAAAAATAATTGAAAACATGCAAAAGATTGAAGAAAAAGAAGAATCTGTGGAAAAACCTGCTGAAGAAAGGCAGGTTGGGGAAGATTTAAATAATCAAAATGTAAAGGAGGGAGCATAATGGAATACATATATGGAGCGCTTTTATTGCATAAGCTTGAACAGCCTGTGAATGAAGAAAATCTTAAGAAAGTTATTTTAGCTACTGGTGTTACTGTTGATGAATCTAAGGTTAAAGCATTAGTTGCTAGTCTTGAAGGAGTAGATATTGGTGCAGAATTAAAGAATGCTAGTGTTGCTGTTTCATCTACTGCTGTTGGTGCAGAAAAAGCTGAAGATAAAGAAGAGAAGAAAGAAGAGAAGAAAGAAGAATCTGCAGCTGGTTTGGCTTCCTTGTTTGGTTAAATACCTCTAGAAACTATTTTAAAGTCTTATTTTATCCTATTTGTAAGCCCGGATGGCGGAGTGGTTATCGCGCCGGTCTTGAATTAGGATACATTCGTAGAAAGTATTTTTACGAGATTTTCGAGCAAACCGGTTTCCTTTGGATCCCTAGGTTCGAATCCTAGTCCGGGCGTTTTTTTAATTAATATTTTATTTATTAAAGAAATTTTTCCAAAAGCTTTTTTTGGGTTCTACTTTTATCTTTGAATCATCAAAATCGTATTTTATTCTTGGTTCTTTTTTTTCTGTGTTTTTTGTTTGTTCTTTATTGTTAATCTCTGACTTATTTTCTGCTTCGACGATCTGTAATGCTTTCAATATTTCTCTTTTCGAATTTCCCTGCGAGACTAATGCCCATTTTAAAGATTCTACAGAATATCCTTTTTCTAAATTTTTTCTAAAATAATCCATTAATTCTTTAATGCGATTTGCCTCTTTTTGATTCATTTAGATATATTTAATAAAGGGTATAAAAATTATTCCGTGATTGATAACATGTTATCCTAATCTTATTGGTTTTTGAATTTTATAAAAATTTAAAGCTTGATTTAATTTATGTTTAGATTCTGAATAAATTGTTATGATTGTTTCTCCTTTTTTTATTTTATCCCTTTTATGTTTATGTAAATAGATTCCTGCTTTTTTGTCTAACGGACATCCTGTTAATCTTGTAAGGTAATTTATATCTTTATTATTTATGCTTTTTACTTTCCCACTTTTCTTGAATTTAATTTCGTGTTTGTACTTTGCAAATTCTAAATATTTGAATGACCCAGATTGTGCTTTTATTATTTCTTCGAATTTTTTATAAGCTTTTCCTGAATTTAAAATTTCTAGTGCTTTTTTCCTTCCTTTTCCATTCTTTGCCTTTCCTACCATTTCCAATAATTCTCCTGCCAATTTTAGAGATTTATTTTCCAAATCTTTTGGAGAATCTTCCCTTCGTAAGACTTTCAAAATATCTCTTACTTCTAAGATCGGCCCTATTCCATTTCCAATTGGTTGACTGCCATCCGTTAATAAAACTCTTATTTTAAGACCTAATTTTTTGCCAATTTTAATAAATTTGTCTTTAAGACTTCTTGCTTTTGAGAGACTTACCTTTGCTCCTGATCCATGAGGAATGTCAATTAATACAAATTTACTTCCAACTGAAAGCTTTTTTGCTAAAATGGAAGCTAATAATTGTGGCTCTGGATCGATTCTTATAATTTTACTTGTTTGAATTATCTTATCATCTGCTGGAGCTAAACCTAAAGAGCCACCCCAAGCTAAACAAGCTCCTGTTTTCTTTACTACTGATTTTAATTCATCGATTGACAAATTTACTTTTGCTATTGATTCTATTACATCAGCTGTTCCTGCTGCAGAGGTTATCGCTCTTGATGATGTTTTTGGCATTATTATTCCAACTGCTGAACATATTGAAACTACTATTGGAGTAGTCCTGTTTCCCGGAACTCCCCCTATAGAATGTTTATCTGCAATATTTTTTTGTTTCCATTTTATTTTTTTCCCTGATTCAAATATTGCTTCTGTTAG
>JYMV01003965.1_pt1 | contig 10987 bp, 7 predicted proteins | sample 338911 | NCBI WGS metagenome assembly JYMV01 (sample SAMN03354496, study PRJNA234377) | hydrothermal vent metagenome | biome: Deep sea; feature: Hydrothermal plumes at the Eastern Lau Spreading Center, Western Pacific Ocean; material: Seawater | place: Tonga | collected 2009 | depth 2000 m m
AAGTCTCTCTGCAGTTTCGGGGAGATATTGCGATATTGAAGTAGACCACTTGGGTAAGCCGCATATCGCGCATGCCTATCATAATGGGAAGTTGGCATTCTCCAAGATGAATTCCACTGGCGACTGGAATGGTTGGGTGATTACGGAAAATCGGGATGTCAAGCACATATCGCTGGCACTGGATAGTTTGGAATTGCCACATATTTCTGCGTATAGTGGTATGCAGAATGATATGATTTACAGTTGGTATGACGGTGAGAATTGGCGATTAAGAGAGTCTGGACTTTACCACACTAATCACATTTATTCATCAAGTGATTGGGGGCCATATGGAGAGATTGATGTGGATTCCAATGATAGTGCCCACATTGCTTTCATCGATTGGGGGCCTGACAACTTGATCTACTATACCGACAACTTCGACATAGGTCTTCGGGATTCAGATGGAGATGGCACCCCCGATGCCGATGATATCTTCCCAACGAATCCCTTTGAAGACGGTGATTCGGATGGGGATGGGGTCGGTGACAATACCGATAGTTGCCCAGAAACCGAAGCCTTGGCTGCAGTTGATGCGAATGGCTGTTCCCTATCCCAGTTGGACACTGACTTTGACGGTGTGGCAGATGATGTTGACAGTTGTCTTAGTGTAAGTGGGACCTCAACGCTCGGAGGGACTCTGGGATGCCCAGACAGCGATGGTGATGGCTGGGCAGATGAGGATGACGACTGTGACGGTGTCGTGGGCAACTCGTCAGTTGACATGAAAGGTTGCCTCGATGCCGATGGAGACGGAGTGAGTGATGAGAATGATCTGTTCCCAAATGATGGCAACGAGTCCGAGGATGCCGATAGTGACTCCGTAGGTGACAATTCTGATATTTGCCCTGGAACCAATATCTCGTTGTTCGTTGACGCGAGCGGATGTGCACCGGAGCAGCGCGACACGGATAGTGACGGCATAAGCGACTTGGATGACGGTTGCTTGGCAATACCAGGCAACTCGACGATGGATAAGGAAGGATGCCCAGACATCGATGGAGATGGTATGAGCGATGACAACGATGCCTTCATCGAGGATCCTGGTGAGTGGAACGATACCGATGACGACGGTGTGGGCGACAATGGTGACGACTTCCCCATAGTGGATTCGCAGTGGCAAGACTCCGATGGAGATGGTTACGGTGATAACTGGGGCAATGGGTCATGGAATGAATCGCGTTCAAGCGGTTTGCCGGGAGAATTTTTCCCAGGGGCCATACAGAGTGATTATTGTCCTGATCAGTTCGGTAATTCATCATCCGGTGGAATACTCGGTTGCCCTGATGCGGATGGTGATGGCGTGGCTGATTTGTTGGAATCGACGGTTGAACAACAAGAGCAAGATGACTCGGACAACTCATCTCTTACGAATGATGATACGGCCACGGACTCATCTGATGATACCGATGCCACCGACGAGTCCGAAGACACTGACGAAACCGCAGGGGATATCAAGACATTGTTGATTGACAACTTCGACATTCTATACTTCGTTCTAGGGATAATTGTTGCGTTATTTGTCGTAGTGGTCACCGCATTGACATTCAGGACAAAGAGTGAATTGGACAAATTGCCGGAAGACATCTATAAGGAATCGGTTCTTGAGATTAACGGCAAGAAATACGTCCCATTAGACTCGATGATGGAAAACATGGACGACTGGGAATATGACGACTAGAGTGACGTTTGGCAACGACGCTTGTGTGTGAACTCGCAAACCTCTGCGCGCAGGAGCAGAGAGGAAGTATTGATTTCAACGTCCCTGAATCAGACCTAATTCAGAAGATAAGATCGAACATTCATCACCATGGCCGAGAACGATGAGTATCATTCCGGCCTTGATTTCTGTCGAACCTGGCGGATTCGGTTCAACTGCCCATCCACCAACTTTCTTGGGAACACCGGTGGCGATGAGGAGCGGACCACCCTTGGAAAGTAAATCTCTGCGCAGTGAAGCTACATTCGTACCCACAATTTCCCCTCCTTCAGGAACTGTGAACTGCTGAATATCATGTCCGTCAATTCCACTTGAGACATTATCGATTAGTAATGCCACCTCTGGCTCAAAGGCTGCTGACGCCACCAAACGCCCTCCCAGTTCGAAAGGAGATGCGACATAAGTTACCCCGGAAGCATCGAATGTCTTGCGTAGCTCTGGTTGTTTTACGTATACTATGACCCGTAGTTCTGGATGTTCAGAATGAATGTTGAGGCTAGCAATCAGATTGAGTGTGTCCTCATCTGTAGCGATAATGATGGAATCAGCATGTCCGATATTTACCCGCTCAAGAACGCCACGCTTCGTCATGTCTCCAAACGTAACGAACAGATTTCCGCCGATCTCTTCACCGACCTGTCGAACTACCTTAATCTGATTTTCATCTTCACAAACCACCGAAACTGCTCGCCCCGCAGCGAGAAGTTCAGGGATGCATACCTTCGAAATACGGCTCCAACCGCAGACGATAACATGCCGTTCCATCGAATTTCCAGTCATACCTAAATCCCTCAATATCGCATATTGTCGCAAAGCATCCTGAATGTTGGTCACCACCACGGCGATGAAGACCACTGCCACGATGATGTAGGCACTAGCAATTAGTCTTCCGTAACCAGATATTGGAACAACATCACCGAATCCTACTGTTGAAAGAGTCACCAGCGACCACCAGTATGCATCTGATAAAGTTACTATCTTGGCATTGTCAAGACTTCGCTCAACTATCCAAATCAATAGTCCTGATAGAATGAATAACATCGTGAAGATGATTATTGGACGAGTTATTCTTTTGATTATCACCGCCCGCAAATCATAATCGGCAGTGGCGAAATCGCGCGCTTTTCTTGCCAAATCCTTAGCGCTTTCCAAAGGCATCTGACCCGCCGTGGGGGGTTCAAGACTTCAAACTCACGCAAAATGAGTTTACGTTAAATTGGTATCCGTTCTAGGACAAAAATCCACTGTATGGTGGACGTGCCGAGGGTGAGAACTGGACTGAGCCATGTGATGGCGAAGGAAGTTCGAAAACATCAGGATTAGATTTTCCCTAGGCGCGTCCATGTGATTCTATAGGTGCAGATAGAGTGGACGTGCCGAGATTTGAACTCGGGGCCTCTACCATGCCAAGGTAGCGATCTTCCAACTGATCTACACGCCCAAATTGTCGCTTGGACAGCCCCGCCACCGACAACCCCCACATAAGCCTTGAGCAATTCATCAAAGCGCTCAGCATCCCGCCCATGGCCAACCCTTAGAGCGAGCGCCGAGGTCGAATCACCATGACGACCGCACCCCCTGATATGCCCGAGGGTCTGCTAGAGCAGGTGGTTTCAGCACTGGGTGAGTGTGATGGGGGAGATGATGCCCCGCTCGCCGCGCCGTTCGCCAAACACCTGTCCGACTGCCTGAGCCTGGCCTGGTTGGAGGTCGGGGATGACCGCCTAGGGGTCACCAAGTTCGAGGGTGGTCACAATGAGATGTTCCGCCTGCGCCGTCTGGGATTACCCCCGGGTGAAATAGAGATTCTGCTCAACCCGGTGCTGGTCGAAGACAAGGCCTTGTATCGCCACACCCTGGCCCATGAGATACTCCACGCCGCCGGTCTGCTCGAGCACGATGATGCGCACGAGAGGATGGTCGATTCGATTGCCCCCAGCCCCAGCATCGAGGATTCTCCCTTGCTACAGAAACTGCGCAGCCAGGTTCTCGACGAGATGAGCCGCAAGGAATGGCTGTGTCAGAACTGTGGTTTCACCTATGCAAGGAAGACTGTGCGCAAGCCTCTGCGTTGTCCAAAATGTGCGCGAAAACTCTGATGTTTTCATTATTAATGGTGGTAACACTAATCGGTGAAGTAGCATGGCGGCAGATATGGCGGCATCGGCGATGTTTGAAATCATTTTCATTTTGGTTCTTCTGTTCATCCTATTACGAGTTGGTAGGATTTTTTTCCCTCTAGGCGAGAGTAACGAGCCACCGGTTTCCATATCCTCTCCAAGTCCCATCGCCGAATCCTCACCCAGCCCAATCGCAGAAGTGGTTCCCGATAAAGCCCGAGTTGAACCCCAAGAACTTCTCCACGATGACGAATTGAACACCATGCAGTTGAATGTTAATTCCGAGAATCAATAGCGAAATGAAGGCTGGAGATTCTGGCAATATTTTGGCGGGCGTGACAGGATTTGAACCCGTGTTCTCGGATTAGAAATCCAAGGTGATATCCAAGCTACACTACACGCCCTATCCGGTGGTGAGGACAACCCCCTTTCAAGGGTGACGCCATTCAAGGTGTCGCGGAGTTAACTCACCGGCCCGAGAGGAGAACACGATTCGGCTGACGATGTGCTCATATAGGGGAAGTAGGTCGGCGGCTTGTTACCATGAAGCGAGGCTCTCGTGCTTGGAAGAAAAGCGGTAAGCAACGTTGGAAGTGGCGTAAGAAGAAACTACGCCGACGAAAGCGTGCACGTCGCCAATCCAAGATATGAGGAATTGCATCTAGTAACTACATTTGGGGGTATAGTATAACCTGGTAGTATCGTGGGCTCCAGTTGCACGGGAATGACGACAGGTGGGTTTGCTGAAAGTTGATGACCAACTGGAGCACCGACCCGAGGCATCTCGCACTAATGTCCGTACTAACGGAAACGGCGAATCAGAAGAAACCCGCTGGTCAGGGTTCAAATCCCTGTGCCCCCATCTCAATATTATTTCAGCGAAATTCGAACTTCGTGATGATTCGTGTTATACTTCACAGTCGTGACCTCCGCTTTTGCTTATATCTAAGTCCCTATTACGCGTGTTATGGCTGGCTTCGCCGACCGCGCCACCGCAATTCAACCGACCGGTGTGCGCAAGATGTTCGACATGGCCGGAGACGATATCATTTCCTTTGGTCTGGGCGAGCCCGACTTCCAACCCCCGGAGGTAGCCATCGAGGCGATGGCCAAAGCGATGCGTGCTGGTCATAACAAATACACAACAACTGCCGGACTACCAGCCCTGCGGCAGAAGATTGCCGAATCATGGGCGCCCTACCAACCGGGCCTATCGGCGGATAACGTGTGCATGACGATGAGCGGGACGAACGCTCTGCTGAACTGTTTCATGACCTTGGTAAACCCGGGAAAGAATGTCCTTCTCCCCGAGCCCTATTTCCCCCTGTATGGGCCCGATGTGACCCTCTGTGGCGGCGAGCCGCGCTTCTATCCGTGCCTGTTTGAGAATGAGTTCATCCCCCAGATTGAAACTCTGGAAGCGATGGTCGACGACGATACGGTGGCCATTCTCTACAACTTCCCCTCCAATCCGACCGGCGCCACCTTGGATGCCCAACAGCGCGATGAACTGCTCGCCTTCGCTCGCCGTCACGACCTGTGGATTGTCTCCGATGAGGTCTATGACCGAATCGTCTACGACTGCGACCACGTCTCATTTCTGGGCACCGGTTATGAGAACCTGATATTGATCAATAGTTTCTCCAAGACCTTTGCCATGACCGGGTGGCGAATCGGCTACCTCCTATCGACTAACCTAGCGGCGATGCAGGAGTTGATCAAAGTGCAATATTACATCACCGCGTGCTCTAACGATGCGATGCAATACGCGGTGCTCGAGGCGTTTGTAGGTGCTGATGATTATCCTGAGCAGATGGCGGTCGAATTCAAGGCGCGACGAGATTTGATCTGTTCCCGGCTCAATGCCATGCCCGGCGTATCCTGTCATGTTCCGCGCGGTGCGTTCTACGTCTTCCCAAAGGTCGAAGTCCCAGGTCTGAACTCTGAGGAGGTGGCGCTTGAACTTCTCAAAGGTGGTGTGCTCTGCTCCCCCGGCACTGCATTTGGCGGTTCCGGTGAGGGTCATCTTCGCTTCGCCTATACAGTCTCGCGCGACGATATCTCTGCCGGGATGGATAAGGTTGCGGCGACACTATCCGGATTGAGGGAATAGTGAAGGTGAGAATATGGCAATCGCCTGGGGACTTTTTCTCCTCGTCAGTGGTTTTCTGGCCGGCCATCTGATTCCACGCCTACCCCTCATCATTATTCCTCGCCTGCGCTCTTTCAACCAAGCCTTCCCGTCCCACCCACGTCCAATCCCCGTCGATGCCCATCTCGTTGCACGAGTATTACAGATGCGCACAATACACCGCTGGGGACTGGTTTTCACCATCGTCCCACTATTGTTCGGCTGGATGATGCTGAAGTGGTCAGCGGCCATGTTCGGGATGGGATTATTTCTCGCCGGAGGCTGGACTCTCCTGTCATGGCTGTTGCCTTTGGCTCCTGGTGTTGCCAACTCACCATGGACTATGGAAGTCGCCCAGCAACTCCAGATCGTGCGTAATCTCAGCGAGAGTGAAGACGGCTGTTGTGAATCACCTCAACCGGAATGGGAATTGACCGCGGTGCGCTGTGCCGCATGCCGCTCCACACTTCTCAATCTGGCGCGCCCCGACCTCGGCCGACCGCGCCTTGATGGAAAGTTCAAGGGATTTTTTCGCATCTGGATTTCCGATGGTGGCGCGATACTGGTCGGCGAAGAAGAGTGATCAATCGAATCTCTCGAACATCGACATCATCGTATCGGTTTCCAAACCATCTTCTGAAGCTGTACCGATATTGGTACCATCGGACACACTGCTCGTTATCGCCTCGCCGCCAGCTAATATTCCGACTCCGGCCACAGTTCCGGCCGCGACATCTATTCCTCGCCCGAGCACATTACCGGTTTTCTCCTCATCACCCCTCGCGGGATTACCATTTCCCTCTTCACCATCAACCCACTCGTCATCTTCACCTTCGGGCAATTTCCAATCATCTTCAGATTCGAGAAGTAACCACTCAGGCAATCGCTTTCCACCACCAGCAAGCACTGTGAGGGTGGTGAAAGCGGACAGCGGCATCACCGCCAAGGCGGTCAACAGGTCAAGGAATGAATTCTCCGGTACCGAGCCGATATTGAGCCAGTCCTCGAAAATCGCCTTCTCGGCGGCGATGCTGGTGCCGATGTCTGGACCAATCCAGGTGATGACGATGAGGCTGGCCAAGCGCCCTAACAACCACAGCACGAGAATCGGTGCCAACCAAGAGAGTCTGGTCATCGAGATCAGCCACCTCCTGGTGAAGGCGGCGATGGTGACGAATTTCTTAGCGAACTTCGGATAGATCTGCATCAGGAAAATCAGGATTACAATATATGAGAGCAAGGCGAATTCCAGTACTCTCTGCTGTGCCATCCAAGTGTCGGGAATCAGCAGAATCGTCGCCAGTGGAAGTACCACCATCGCCAATTGGAATGGAATCGCCAACAGTACCAGACCGCCATGGATCGAGAGCAGTCCATAACCTTCACTGTAACGATGATTTATCAGCCGCGTCATCCGCCCTTGCGGAGAGTGAAACTGCCGCATCTTGCACCTCGCCACCGCCTCGGCTTCCCTCCGTCCTCTGATGATTCCCACTGCCCTGAGCCAGCCGCCCTGACGGACTACGCTCTTGGGCATGAAACCACCCATCAGCAATGCCAGTGCCAAGGCAATCATCCCGTAGGTCAATGAGGCACTGATTATCCAAGGAATCATCGTCTGCTGAAAGTTGATTGAAAAACCAGAATCGGTCTTTGAGAAGGCGAATAGATAGGTAATCGAAAAAGCCGCCATTGGGGTTATCAGAATCTGACCGATGACAACCCCGGTCAACCACAGCCGTGGAATCAGTGAATTTCTCCCTCCGGACACGGTCTTGTGCAAACCCTTGGTGCTTTGAGTATTGGCCTTGGCGCGCCGACCTATCGGTCATTTCGACTCTACTTACCAAATCTCCGTCCTGCCCTACGGGCAGTCAGTCAGCAAGCGTGAACGCTTATGACCCATAGCGGATTGGCGAGTCTATGCGCTCGCGCCTCGGGTTATCGATAATGCTGGTGGTAATGATGCTGGTGCAAACCTTCGGGTTGTTGGTTCAGGTCCCTGAGGTAGGTGATGCTGGCTTCAGAGCCAGTGCTGCTGCCCGCGGCGGTGCCAACGATGACTTTCAGGTAATCTCCATCGCTGTAGGTAATGACTCGGTAGAGCCACAATCTTGGTACAACCCTAACGGCAGTGAGGTCTCCTACACCTTCACCGGCCAGCAGATGCCAATCACAATCACCGCCAAGCGTTTGGGAAGTTCGGCTACCGGCAAGGCGGCACAGGTCACTTTTGAAGCGCTACACCCGATTGGCTACGTCGATTATTCAGAGACTTGGCAGACGCAGGAATTATTCGGTGGGCAGAGTAATGAGAAGGAGATTTACTGGACTCCCCCGGCCGCTCACAGCGAATTAGTCAACGATAGTCTGGAGGGCGGTTGGATTCTGCGGGCGACTGTTTACCATGCCCACGACAACCGTAATGACAACGATGTTCTCGACCACATGCTTCCGGTCGCAATAGACGCTGATGCGATGGACGGAACCGCGCTGAGCGCCAATGTTCTAACCTTCTTACCATTCGGTTATCCCGGTGGTGGTGCCGATGCAGATTCGAGCGGTGCGTGGCAGAGTGAGAATGGCGGCGTCGTCGGGAGTGGTCATTGGCGACACTCCGACCCTGGTAGCGAATACCCAAGTGGCCACCCACACGACCGCTTGGTACGTGGATTCTGGCCCGTCAGTGATGGCACAAGCCAACCAAGTTGTGGCAACAGTGCTCAGCATGAACCTGGTGCCCCAGCGGTCTATAGCTACTATTACTGCAAGCAATTCATCATCAGTGGCGACTATGTTTCACTCGATCTCCATGTCCGCACCTGGGGGCGAATGGGTTCGGGAGATGCGACCAGCATCGAGTTGTGGCGAACTGGTGGGACAAATATCCGCAGTAATCTGTCTGACTATTCTCCAAGCACTTCCGAGACATCGTGGACCAATATTACCTGGCGACCAGATAATTTTGAAATGGGCGGTCATGCTTGGTTCATGGGAATGCACTTCGCCAGCGATAGTTCTCTCTCTGAAGAGGGAATGCACGTCGATGACTGGCTGATTTTCGGAGTTGAGAAAGTCAGTAATTTCACTTTGGACATAGTATGTGATGACCCGGTTTCGGGTTATTCTGCTGTGCCGAATCAATTGTTGAGTCTTAATTGCCTGATTACCAATAATGGCTACAGATCAGCTGTTGTCGGAGTTCACTCCAACGTCACGAATATGAGTTGGATGGACCCGATGAACCCGACAATCCGCATAGATTCATCCAATCCGACCCACCATGGTACCGATGTTGTTCTGCCTTCTATTCCACCGGGAAACACCACTGAGATGTGGATTAACCTTAGTATTCCAAAAGGGGCTGATGTTCAATCGCAGACTTGGAATGTATGGTGGGATGATGCTCGGCCGTTCGATTCCGATATCAAGGGTAGTTTTTCTTTTGCTGTGGTCATCACCGAGCAATTCAGTCTGTTACTGACTTCCTCCTCGCCTCTCCTCGCCGCGACCCTCCTGCCAGGCGAGGGTTCCGAGATACCGATGCGTTTGGAGAATACCGGAAATCGTGAGGCGACCTTCACATTGACCGCTTCATTCCCCGGAGAGGGATGGTCAGCGCAATTCGTCAATTCGACCGGTGCCTCTTTCCTGCCGATATTTCTCACCCGTGGCGAGGCCTTCGACTTCTATGTGAACGTTACCTCTGCTTCCAATTCAGCGCCGGGAGAGATATCGTTCTCGGTGCGTGCTGCGTGCATGGATTGCTCTACCGGGGTCTCGGGCAACGAAGTCATCATTCGCAATATCATGGTTCCGGATCAGCGCGGTGTCTCAGTTCAGGCCGACCGGCTGACCATTGTTGCTGAAGCGGATGAGGTCGCTCAATCCGTCACCTTGGATATTTTCAATCTCGGCAATGCCGATGAGCGCTTCAATTTGGATTTGATTCAATCCAGTTGGAAGATGGAAGGAATGCTTTCGATTGAGCAGACCAGTGTTCTCGATGCCTGGGATGGTGAAACCTCGGCCACGCTGAGTTTTCCGATGCCACACGGCTTGGCGCCAGGCCAATACAGTGGCAGAGTCGATGTCAGTTCTGAGAATGAGGCATCTACTTCGGATAGTGTCATCATCAACCTCCAAGTTCTTCCCACCTCAATCCCATGGGTCAGTTCAGAGGAGATTGAAGAGTCCTACATCCCGGGTGAATCTGCCAAGTCGATAAAGTTCGAAATTCGCAATGATGGCAACGAAGCCGACCGTTTCAATCTCTCATTGGATATTCCAGATGGCATGAGCGCCGATATTACCGGCGCCTTGAATAATGACCAGACGATGCTGATCGAGCCAGGTGCATCGACAAATGTGACCGTCGAGTTCACATTCGCCACGGATATCGGTGGAGAGTTGACCTTGAACCTCATTGCCAATAGCGTCAACGACGCTACCCGAAGTGCCATCGGTAGTGCTACCTTCAAGGTCGGCTCGCAGAATTGGTTGCGATTGATCGCCCCTGAGCCGGTAGACCTTTTCGAAGCCGATGAAGAAATCGAGTTGCTATTGGTTCTTCGCAACCAGTATACTGGAATTCAATCGGTCGACATCGATATCGACACTATGCAGGCCGCCAATTACTTGACCATCCGTATCGATGAGAATGATCGAGTAGCCACCTTGCAGACCAGCGCCCCCAATGATGAGCACATCATCCATGTGACGATTGAAGCGAGCGAAGATGCGTTGATAAATCTCCAAGACGACACCGTGACAGTGACCTTCATGGTCTGGGCATCATCCAATACTATCGAGGATGCCATTTCTGCAACTGTAGAAGTGACTCTGCACCGAATAGATGCTAAGTCCGATGGAGCAAGTGGTGGCGGTGAAGATAGCGGTGTGCTTATGAATATCTTGCAATGGGTCGCTGGTTCACTCATAGTTCTAGTCTTACTAGGATTCCTGATTCGTGAGATA
>JYMV01013572.1_pt1 | contig 10986 bp, 10 predicted proteins | sample 338911 | NCBI WGS metagenome assembly JYMV01 (sample SAMN03354496, study PRJNA234377) | hydrothermal vent metagenome | biome: Deep sea; feature: Hydrothermal plumes at the Eastern Lau Spreading Center, Western Pacific Ocean; material: Seawater | place: Tonga | collected 2009 | depth 2000 m m
ATGGAGTCGCCTCCACGATCATTAAAAGTGTACATTTCCTTTTCTACGATATCCGTGGCTTCGCCAATGCTACGTGAAAACAATCGGGTGTCTTCAAAAATGGGAAGGCGGATTTCCCTGAAGCCGTATCGCGGAAAAATATTATGTGCAACAGACTCGATGTACTGCCATTTCCAGATTTCATCGGGCAGGATATCTTTAACACCGCGTATGCTTTGAATTTTCATAATTGATAGGTTTTATACTGACTATCCCCTGGCGACTGCTCGCCGCAGGGGCGTGATATCTCTTCATTAGCTTTCATGCCCCGGAGGGCTACAACTGGGCAGGAACTCTTTCAGTTCAGATGAGTTGTTGCTAACCACCCTCTATCGAGGGAGGCAAATAGCGATAGTTTATTAAGCCGCCAATACGAATTGAGCACTGTAAAAGTTATTGCCCATTTCTTCCGGGCATTGCCACCGGCGGTTCGCCGATTATCCGCTCAACCATTTGAACCAACTGCCCTTATTTACCGTAGCGGCGAGGCGTTTTTCTGACATTTCCACATCATTTTTACTGCCGATGAAGAGAGGCAAGCGGTCGTGAATACTGGTCGGAGTAATATCCAGAATCCGTTGGTTTCCTGTTGAAGCTTTTCCTCCGGCTTGTTCCACGATGAAAGCCAAGGGTGCTGCTTCAAAGGAGAACCGCAATTTTCCTTTTGGGCTTTTCGTATCTTTTGGATACATGAAGATTCCACCCTTCAATAAAGTCCTGTGAAAATCTGCCACCAATGAACCTATGTAACGTAATTTATAGGGCCGCCCTGTAGAGGGGTCGTCTTCCTTTAAATAAGCCACCAAGTCCTTTTGTGATTCATCCCAAATCACCCAGTTGCCTTCGTTGATACTATAGGTGGAGCCCCGCTCAGGGATAACCAGATCGGGATGAGAGAGAAAAAACTCACCTAGTGTCGGGTCAAGCGTAAACCCGTGGACACCTTGACCGGATGTGTAGACAAAAATCGTGCTGGAACCATATACAATGTAACCTGCGGCAATTTGGTCCTCACCTTTTTGCATGAGATCTTCGTCCGTGACGATATCGCCTAAACTTTTCTTCCTGTAAATAGAAAATATTGTACCGATATTGACATTGACATCAATGTTGGAAGACCCATCCAGAGGATCCATCATGAAAATATATTTTCCACGGTCGTCTTCAATGGGAATTATAAAAGGCTCTTCCTTTTCTTCCGAGGTGATCGCGCATACTGTGCCAGACTGACCTATAATCTTAGTGAAAGTAATGTCAGAAAACTCATCCAGTTTTTTAACTTCTTCTCCATGAATATTTATTTTTCCGGTAAGCCCGAAGATATCCTCCCCAATCCCAGCGCTATTGACCTGAAGAGATATAATCTTGGCCGCCACCATAATTTCATTCATCAGGCTGCTGAACTCACCGGTTGCTCCGGGATTAGCTTTTTCCTGCTGTCTGATGTGTTGAACGAGGGTTGTACGTTCCATAGGAATCCAATTACCGGGATTGGTTTACCGAAAAAGTTTTGGGGACTTGAAAGATGAATTGATGTTGTTCAAAAATAATCCTCGACATATGAAAGGTGGCTGATTCTACATCATTTCGAAAATCCGGGCAATTGAAATGGAACAATCAAGACACGGAAACGGGAATGGCATTGCGCGCTCTTCCAAATTTTTTTCTATCATTTTCGTTCAGGATCTTTTTTCTCAAACGAATGCTTTTCGGAGTGATCTCCGCCAATTCGTCTTCATTCAGAAAACCAAGAATCTGTTCCAGGCTCATTAATAATGGCGGCGTAAGAATGATATTCACATCAGAACCGGAGGCGCGCATATTACTTAACTTTTTCTCCTTGCAAATATTAACCACCAGATCGTTATCTTTATTGTTTGCTCCGACAATCATCCCGGTATAAACTTTCTCGGCAGGTCCGAGAAACATGGAACCTCTTTCCTGTAAATTGAATAGGGAGAAACCGGTTGTTTTCCCGCTTTCCATGGCAATTAAAACTCCAGTGGTGCGCTGGGCGATTTCACCGCAATGCTTGATGAAGTTATGAAAATTACGATTGATGATTCCCGTGCCTTTGGTTAACGTGAGAAACTCTGATCGAAACCCGAAAAGCCCACGTGTGGGAATAACGAATTCAAGTCGCGCAGTGGCTCCCCCTTGAATCATGTTTTTCAAGCTGGCTTTTCGTTTTCCCATGGCCTCCATAACGGGCCCCATATAAGCGTCTTCAATATCCAGCATCACAAACTCTTCCGGTTCGTGAGGGACGCCATCAATGTTTTTGATTAAAACTTCTGGCCGGGAAATGGAAAACTCATAGCCTTCACGCCGCATCGTTTCTATCAAAATAGTTAAATGCAACTCACCCCGCCCGGATACCTTGAAGGTGTCCTGCATATCGGTTTCCTCCACCCTGAGAGAAACGTTGGAGCGGATTTCCCTAAATAAACGATCGCGTAATTGCCGGGAAGTGACAAATTCGCCTTCCTGTCCCGCGAAAGGCGAGGTGTTGGAACAAAAATGAATAGCCAGAGTGGGTTCGTCAATTTCAATGACCGGAAGGGGTTCCGGGGAACTTGAGTCCGCAATGGTTTCCCCAATTTCCACTTCTTTCATTCCGGCGATGCCAATAATGTCCCCGGTGACCGCTGACGTTGATTCCACTTTTTTCAACCCTTCAAAACAGTATAATTTGGAAGGGGTAAAGGTCTTCATATCTCCCTGCCGGTCAATCTGGGTATAGGGGGTTTTTACCTTGATCTGTCCCCGCATAATTTTTCCGATGGCGATCCTTCCCACATAATCGTCATAATCCATGGAGGATACCAACATTTGAAAAGGACCATCGGGATCCCCCTGATGAGAAGGAACTTTTTCGATGATAAGGTCAAGAAGAGGGGTAATATCCCGGTCAGGGTCTTCGGGATTGATTCTTGAAATTCCCTGCTTGGCCGAAGTGTAAATGATGGGGAAGTCCAATTGTTCGTCATTTGCACCAAGTTCTACAAACAGGTCAAAAACTTCATCGACCACTTTTTCAATCCGTGCCGCAGGGCGGTCGATTTTGTTTATAACAACAATGGGTTTGAGCCCCAAATCGAGAGATTTTTTCAATACAAACCGTGTTTGTGGCATAGGACCCTCTACGGCATCTATAAGAAGCAGGACCCCATTGACCATTTTTAGAATTCGTTCTACCTCCCCGCCGAAATCCGCATGGCCAGGCGTATCTACGATATTGATCTTATAACCCTTATATTTTATCGCCGCGTTTTTGGAAAAAATGGTGATTCCCCGTTCTCTCTCCAATTCGTTGGTGTCCATGATGCAGGTTCCCGAGAGTTCATTGTCCCGGAACATTCCGCTCTGTTTAAGAAGGCAATCGACCAATGTGGTCTTCCCATGATCAACATGGGCAATGATTCCAATATTTCTGATTGATTCCTGATTCACAATAGTTGCCTGTTATATAAAAAGTTTAAGTTTGAATGCAATTTAATGAATGCTAAATAAGCGGGCAGTAGGATTTCAGCAACGATTCTGCCACGGGGGAGAGGTCAAGCGATCCGGAGCTTATGGAAGGGTATAAACCAATAAGGGGTTAATTTCATTGTCCTGACATTCTGTCCATGATTAATAATGACTTAGCTTAACAGATTGCAGGAAAAAAACCAAAATAATAATTGTAACTTATTGAAATTTATAGCATAATTTTCCCATGGATACCTTAATTCGAGAATTTTCAGAATATTTACGCATTGAAAAAAGACATTCGCCTCACACAGTTTCAGGTTATTGTCGGGATCTGAAGCGATTTGCCAGGGCATTTCCTGCAATTGCAGTGTCTTCTGTGACAACTGCGCAAATTCGCGGGTTTCTTCTATTATTGCGGGAGGAGGGATTGTCGCCAACTTCCATTGCCCGAAGTTTGTCATCGATCAAATCCCTTTTCCGTTATTTATGTGAGGATAAACTACTCAAAGAAAATCCCGCAGAGATTTTAGAAACTCCGCGCCGGTGGAGAAAGCTTCCCGATATCCTGTCCTTGGCCGAAGTGGACAGGCTTTTGCGTTGCCCTGTTCTGGACACCCCCATTGGTTTGCGAAATCAGGCCATGCTGGAGGTTTTATACGCAACGGGAATGCGTGTCTCAGAACTGATATCGATAAAAGGGCATAATTTGGATTTGGTTACCGGTAGCCTGAGAACCATGGGAAAGGGAGCCAAAGAACGTATTGTACCGATAGGGATGGTTGCAAGAAGGTCTCTGGAGGACTATTTATTGAATTCTCGGCCTGTTCTGGCGAGGGGGCAAAGGGTGGAAGAGTTATTCCTGACCCGGCGGTCCAAAGCCATGACCCGGCAGGGGTTCTGGAAACTATTAAAAGGGTACGTGCGCCAGTGCGATATTAAAACCACGGTGTCCCCGCATACCTTGAGACACGCCTTCGCAACGCATTTATTGGAGAGGGGAGCCGATTTAAGATCGGTCCAGCAAATGCTGGGTCATGCCGATATCTCTACCACGCAAATCTACACCCATATCCTTGCAAAAAGAATGTTGGAAGTCCATGACCGGTTCCATCCTAGAGCTGGCTGACCGGCGAGCCGCCGGTGGCGAGGTTTAATGGCCCCCTCTTTTTAAAGAGGGAGTACAACCTCATTTAAGCCGAGGGAACCTCTTCTTTCGCCAGAGAAAGTTATTGCACATTGGCCCCACGCCGAGTGGAATTATTTTCTTGACTGGTTTTGCTATAAAAGATAACATTCCCCCTCGATATCCCTCCTTATGAATTGAGCTTCCGGATTTACAAAGGGTTTGAATTCAAAGGTTTTTTCAAGCCATGATTTTTGAAATTGATAAAATCGATGAAGAGGGTCAGAGTTTTGAAGTGCTCGAACCCAAACAGCACTTTCATATCGACTCACCCGATTGTGTCTTAACGGAAGATGTTAAAATTCAGGGGAGGCTGGAAAAAATCGGTCATGAAATTCTGTGCCAGGGTTTGTTGGAAACGGGTCTCTTGGTAACGTGCACCCGGTGCCTGATTGGTTTTAGTTTTCCGGTAAAAAATAAACTCAGAGTTCATTTCATAGCCAGGGTTGAAAATGACAAGACGAGAAAAGAAATTGAACTTACTGATCTGGATTTTGAGCAGGAATTCTATGAAGAGGGTCGTATTGATCTGTCTTGCCCAGTCCGGGATTTGATATTATTGAGCCTGCCACAAGTTAGGCTGTGCCGAGAGGATTGCTCCGGGTTGTGCTCGCAGTGTGGGACAAACCTGAATGAGAAACATTGCGATTGTAATAACGAAGAGCCTTGCGATCCACGCTTGGCAGTTTTACAAAAATTAAAAGATAAGCTGAAATAGGGAGATATTATGGCTGTACCAAAGAAGAAAACATCCAAATCCAGACAGGGAATGCGGCGGTCTCATTTGAGCCTTAGTGTCCCCGCCTATGTAGAGTGCACCCAGTGCCATGAAATGACCCGCCCGCACCATATTTGCGCACATTGCGGTTATTATAAGGGCAAAGAAGTGATGGAAGTCGAAGCGGTTTAATGCCCCGGTTGTCTCACTTTTTGGTTACCCATTCGCTCTAGAAAATTCCCAACGCCCTCTGGCCGGTGAGCCGCCGGGGCAAAGTGCAACAACTTTCTTGGGCTAGCAAAGAGTTATCTCGGCTCAACGAGCCATTGCTATTTACCCCCACGGCTAGTGGAAAGGAGCCAGGTTCATAGATGAAAATCGTGGTTGACGCCATGGGGGGCGATCATGCTCCAGAGGCCGTTGTGGAAGGTGCCCTCATGGCGGCGAGCGAATATAGTACAGAAATTATTCTCACCGGCTTATCCGAAACGGTTCAAACGATTTTGGATCGTTTGGATCCCGTTCATAAACTGCCTGTTCAAGTCGTCCACGCCGACGAGGTAGTGGAAATGCACGACCTTCCCGGAAAAGTTCTTCGCTCCAAACGTAAATCCTCCATGAAAATTGGTTTGGACCTGCTAAAAGAGGGGACCGCATCGGCTTTTGTGAGCGCCGGAAATACCGGTGCTGTTCTTGCTTATTCCACAGTTATTTTAAGACCCTTAAAGGGTGTGGATAGACCCGCGATTGCCATTCAACTACCTACTTTGAAAGGCAATGCCATTCTTTTGGATGCCGGTGCGAATGTAGACTGTAAGACCAGCCAGTTGTTTCAATTTGGAATTATGGGACATGTTTTTGCAGAATATATTCTTGGAAAGGAAAACCCCCGGGTGGGTTTGCTTAGTATCGGAGAAGAGGATGGGAAGGGCAATGAAATTGTTAAGGAGGTTTTTCAAATGCTCAAAGCCAGCCACATTAATTTTATTGGCAATATAGAGGGTAAGGAAGTATACCGGGGCAATGCTGATGTGATTGTTTGCGATGGGTTTACTGGTAACATTGCGCTCAAAATAAGTGAAAGCCTGGCTGAAATGATCGGGACCAATCTCAAAAGAATGTTTCAGAACAATTGGGCCAGCAAACTGGGTTATCTATTATTAAAACCGCAGTTGGACCAGTTCAAGAAAAAGGTAGATTATTCCGAAACCGGTGGAGCTCCTCTTTTAGGGGTAAACGGAGTTGTTATCATCGCGCATGGAAACTCATCGCCTAAAGCTATAAAAAATGCCATCAACCGGGCTCGTGAATTGTGTGAGAAGAATATCAACGAGCATATTCGGGAAGATATTGAATCGAATTTAACGGATGTGGAAGCGGCCAAAGGGACTATTTGGAAACAAATCAAAAGTATAGCTTTTGGGGCCGAATCCGACGAGGACAAAAGGGGAAAGCCTGACCCTCAGAAACCAGCGGCTGCAGATAAAAACACTGACGAAACCTGATAATTCCATACTTTGATGACTGATCTTAATACCTTCAGGGCTGTAGTTGCGGGAACCGGCGCTTATTTGCCGGAAAAAATCCTCACGAATAAGGATTTGGAAAAATCTCTTGATACTTCCGATGCCTGGATCACCAAGCGAACCGGCATTCGCGAGCGTCGGATTGCGGCCGAAGGAGAGTCCACATCCACGATGGCGGCTAAAGCTGGTAAACAAGCTTTGGTAGATAGTGGGATCGGCCCGAAGGAAGTGGATATGATCATTGTAGCCACTTCCAGCCCGGATGTGCTATTTCCCTCCACAGCCTGTTTTGTTCAAAATAAATTGCAGGCTTTCGGTTCAGCTGCTTATGATATTTCCGCTGTTTGCTCCGGTTTTATTTTTGGACTTTCCATTGCCGAACAATATTTAAAGACAGGCCGTTACGAATATATTTTACTCATTGGCAGTGAGGTCAACTCCAGGATCGTCGATTGGTCGGACAGGTCCACGTGCATACTCTTTGGGGATGGGGCAGGGGCATTATTGCTAAAAAGGGTTGAACAGAAAAACCCCTTAGGAATTTTGTCTACACATATTTATTCTGACGGAAGTTTGTCTGATTTGATCAGTGTTCCGGGGGGAATTGGCACGACGGGGATCAATAAACAGGACATAGATGATAAAAAATACTTCATTAAAATGTCCGGCAATGCAACTTTCAAGGTGGCTGTTAAAAGAATGGCAGATGTGATTTCTGAAGCTTTAGAGTTTAATGGTCTGAGCATGGAAGAAGTGGGACTTTTGGTACCCCATCAGGCCAACGAAAGGATTATTCGCGCAGTTGCCGAGAGGCTGAAATATCCCATGGATAAGGTGTTCATGAATATTCATAAGTATGGGAATACGTCTGCTGCTTCCATCCCGATTGGCATTGATGAAGCAAAACGAAACGGACGTATTCAGCCAGGAGCCATTTCTGTATTGGGTGTTGTTGGGGCGGGCTTGACCTGGGGATCAGCGGTGATTAAATGGTGAAAATCGCATTTGTATTTCCAGGTCAGGGCTCCCAGTTTGTGGGGATGGGTAAAGACTTTTATGACCATATGCCAACGGCTCGGAAACTCCTGGATGAGGCCAATGAGATTTTGGGATGTGATCTAACAAGTATTTGTTTCAATGGGCCTGAAGAAACTTTAAAGTTGACGGAAAATACTCAGCCAGCACTGCTTGTACACAGTACAATGGCCTTGAAAATATTAAGGGAAAATGGTATAGATTCGGTACTTGCGGCGGGCCACAGTCTGGGTGAATTCTCGGCATTGGTCTCTGCTGGGGCTCTTCAATTCAAAGATGCGGTAAGGCTGGTCCGATTGCGGGGTCAATTCATGCAGGAAGCGGTTCCGGTTGGAGTGGGATCAATGGCCGCCATTATTGGATTGGAGATTGATATACTTCAGCAATTGTGCGATCAGGTTTCTGAAGACTCCTGTATGGTTCAGCCAGCAAACTTAAATAGTCCTGTGCAAACAGTCATCGCAGGTCACAAAAAGGCCGTTGAGCAGGTTTCCGAAAAAGCGTTGAAGGCTGGCGCTAAAAAAGCAGTGCCCTTGCCGGTGAGTGCGCCATTTCATAGTGCGCTTATGAAGCCGGCTGAAATAAAGCTTCAAAAAGAATTGGAACAGACCGAGTTTCACGACCTGTCCTATCCGGTAATCACCAACATTGAGGCCAAACCCATCACCAAGGCGAGTGAAGCAAGATCAGCCCTTGTTAAACAGGTTTGCTCTCCCGTGCGTTGGTCTGAAACGATGCAGGTGTTGGTGGACCAGGGGATTGAAACAGTTATTGAATTGGGAGCGGGGAAAGTATTAAGCGGACTGATAAAAAGGTTTGATAGGAGTATCAAATGTTATCAGGTTGGAGACCGGGAGAGTTTGTCGCAAACCCTGGCTGCTTTGAATGGGAATTGATTTGAGCGAATGAACAGGATTCTTTAATGGAATTGCAAAACAAGGTGGCTTTGGTCACGGGAGGGGCTCAGGGAATTGGTAAAACTATCAGTGAGGAGCTGGTTCGGAATGGGGCCCATGTAGTGCTGGGGGATGTGAACCTGGAAGGCGCACAGGCCACAGCCGAAGCCATAAATAATAATGGGGGTTCCGCTTCCGCTGTTAAAATTGATGTCTCTAACCCTGCTGAGGTAAAGCAGGTTTTTGATTCCATCCTGAAAGATAAAAAACCGGTGGATATCCTGATCAATAACGCGGGGATCACCCGTGACGGTTTGATGATACGAATGAAAGAATTAGATTGGGACAGTGTTCTCAATATCAACCTGAAAGGGACTTTTCTTTGTAGCCAGCAGGCGGCAAAGCAGATGATGAAGCAAAAAAGTGGAGTAATTGTTAATATCGCGTCGATCGTCGGAGTGATGGGGAATTTTGGCCAGGCCAATTATTCCGCATCCAAGGCTGGAGTTATTGGTTTGACAAAAACCCTTGCCCGGGAAGTTGCATCAAGGGGGATAAGGGTGAATGCGGTGGCGCCTGGTTTTATTGATACGGAAATGACACGTGTTTTGGACGAATCGGTGCGTCAAAGTTTGATTGAGCAAATTCCTCTAGCCAAGCTGGGTTTGCCTGAAGATGTGGCGCGCTGTGTTGCTTTTTTAGTTTCCGATAGGTCCAGTTATATAACAGGGCAGGTCATTAATGTGAACGGTGGTATGTTGATGTGATTTCAATAAGGAGTTTTAAAAATTATGTCTGTTGAAGAAAAAGTAAAAGAAATTATCGTTGACCAGTTAGGCGTTGATGAAAAACAGGTGACAGCAGATGCGTCTTTTATTGATGACCTTGGGGCTGATTCTTTGGATACGGTGGAATTGGTTATGGCTCTTGAGGAGGAATTTGATATTGAAATTCCCGATGACGAGGCTGAAAAAATTGCCACAGTTAAAGATGCTACAAGTTATATAAACAGCCGGACCAACTGATTGGTCAAAATAGTTCCCCAGGGTGCTTGCATGAAAAGACGTGTTGTCGTTACTGGATTGGGGATCGTTTCCCCCTTGGGTCTTGGGGTAAAGGAAAACGAAACGGCTTTGTTTGAAGGCAGTTCAGGAGTCGGTTTTATTAAAACCTTCACTCCTGATGAAAATTTTCCTGTTAAAATCGCCGGAGAAGTTAAGGGATTTGATCCAGAACAATATATAGACCACAAAAATGTAAAAAAGATGGACCGGTTTATCCACTATGCCGTGGCCTGCAGTAAAATGGCTTTGGAGGATTCTGGTGTTGAAATTAATGACCAGAATGCTGAGCGGGTCGGCGTTATAGTCGGCGTTGGCTTAGGCGGCTTGCCCGCGATTGAAAAATACCACGATGTTTTCAGGGAAAGGGGAGTGAAAAAAATCACTCCCTTTTTCATTCCTATGCTGATTGCTAATCTGGCTTCGGGCCAGGTGTCAATTATGTTTGGAGCTAAGGGGCCCAACTCCTGTGTGGTCACCGCCTGCGCCACGGGAACCCATTCTATAGGTGAAGCCACAAGGTTTATTCAGTATGGGGATGCCGATGTCATGTTTGCCGGAGGTACCGAGTCGGTCATTACTCCCCTTTGTGTTGGAGGCTTCAATGCGTCCAAGGCATTGTCTACCCGCAACGATGATCCTCAGGGTGCCAGCCGACCCTTTGATAAGGATCGGGATGGTTTTGTTGTAGGAGAGGGGGGAGGGGTGCTTATCCTCGAGGAATTGGAGATCGCCAAAAAACGCGGGGCTAAAATTTATGGTGAAATTATCGGCTATGGCCTCAATGGAGATGCCTACCACATCACTGCGCCTTCTCCCAGGGGTGAGGGTGCTGCACGTTGCCTGAAGCTCGCCTTGAACAACGCGGGGATCAATAAAGAAGATGTGGATTATATTAATGCCCACGGAACTTCTACCACGGCGGATGCAACAGAGACGCAAGCCATTAAAACCACGTTTGGCGATCATGCTTATAATCTGGCTGTCAGTTCTACCAAATCTATGACAGGTCATTTACTGGGGGCCGCAGGAGGAGTCGAAGCAATTTTCACCC
>JYMV01009647.1_pt1 | contig 10982 bp, 4 predicted proteins | sample 338911 | NCBI WGS metagenome assembly JYMV01 (sample SAMN03354496, study PRJNA234377) | hydrothermal vent metagenome | biome: Deep sea; feature: Hydrothermal plumes at the Eastern Lau Spreading Center, Western Pacific Ocean; material: Seawater | place: Tonga | collected 2009 | depth 2000 m m
AGGAACCCATGAGGCTGCGTGCTGAGGGTAGACCGGTCACACTTCAGAGCGGGTTGAATGAGGTTGAGATGCCAGAGGGGCCATGGCCAGGAAGTGAATATGGGCCACTTGTCAGTATCCACTATGAGTTGGTATTCACTCTTGAATTTGCATCAGACCCTACTTTGCACTGGATACACCCACTCAAGGTATCATCGGGTGACACACCCCATCAAGTACCGAATCCAATCATTGATTCCGGCCGTCTTGAGTCGTCTGTCGCCCCTGACTCAGAGCATGAATCTTGATGGGTGCAAACCTTCTCGGCCTATCCATGGGGGTCCGCCGATGGTCAGCTATAGGGCTGACACTCATCATGCTGGTATCGGGTTGCATCGGCCCATTTGCCAATAACGATGTAGAGCCCGCCGACGAGGAAGACCTGGCACCAGTTCTGACCTTCAACGGTGTTAGCGACATCGATTGGGGCTCACTCGTCCCGGTTTCAGGAACGATTTCCGACGAGTCACCAACCACTGCGACCGTGACCATATCCTTCTCCATCCCGTGGGGCACCTTGTATGAGACTCCGGATGCCTACGGTGCATGGGACTTCAATATGGCCGGCTTGGCACCTGGAGATTATTCAGTCACAGTGTCAGCAACCGATGCAGCCGGCCAGTCATCAGAATCATTCACTGAGAACTTCACAGTAATACCGCCAGTGGAATCGGAAGCACAAATCACAATTTGGAGGACCCAAGTATGGTACGAGGATGGCGAGGAAGTACAGGTTACGGGACAAGTGGGGCACACCTACCTCGAAACCTGCACCGTCACGATGTTCTACGACAGCGGCGACGAAATCTTACCCGACGCGGTCTCCTTCGACGGCACCTCCGGCTTCTTCAGTCTCTTTCTCGGGGAACTCCAAGGTAGTGTCAACGGCACTGCACAGAGCGATTGTGGTCTCTTTACTGAGTCGAGGGCATCGGCCTCCTTCCAAGTGAGTCCGTTGGATGAGCAGGTCAACGACCAAGATGGAGATGGGATTCCCGACGAAGAGGATGACTGCGCTGACGGCGCTTCCTTCTCCTCATCCCCCACAACCGACTACGACGCTGATGGCTGCTACGACATCAGCGAGGACTTGGACGATGACAATGATGGGGTTGGTGATCCAATCGACAGTTGTCCAAAAGGGCAGACCGGTTGGCAATCCACACCTGCCAACGACCACGATGGTGATGGTTGCCGAGATATCGATGAAGATGACGATGACGACGGCGACGGCATTGCTGACTCTGAAGACCGCTGCCCAGGGTCACCATACGGCTGGACCTCTAACTTCGTATCGGACTACGACCGCGACGGCTGCCGCGACTCAGACAGTGACTCTGATGATGATGACGACGGAATCATCGACGGGCTGGACAGTTGCCCCAAGGGAGTCATCGGTTGGTTCCCAGACGCTTCAAACGACCGCGACTCCGATGGTTGCCGTGATTCCGACGAAGACACTGACGATGACAACGACAGCGTACCCGACACGAACGACACCTGTCCTGAAACCCTACCGGCATTCCCAGTCAATGAGTTTGGTTGCGCGCCATATGAATGGGATAGTGACAGCGACGGGGTCATGGACGACACGGACCTGTGTGACGGGACGCCTCTTGGTCTCATGGTCAATGAACAAGGATGTGCTGACTTGGACGGCGACGGAGTCTTTGCCAATGTCGACCAATGCCCGGACAGTCAGGATAGGTGGACCGCAGATACAGTTGGATGTACGGTCATCCAGTATCCAGTTCCGTGGGACACAGGACCCTACTCAATCAACCCGATGGGGCGTGTTGGCCCGATGACAATCGCAACGACCAGCGGCACTTGGCAGATACAGAATGCGTGGGATGGGAATTCGACCTACCTGTTCATCTTCAACTACAAATCGAGCAGTTACATGTCGAGCCTCTGGGGTCAGAATGTAGGCAATCTGCTAGCTGCAACTCCCGACAACACTCACATCTTCTTCGGCTCCTATGACTCCGACTACGCCAATGACATCGCTGGGATGGAGAGCCGGGTGAACAACTGGCTCAACGCCCAGTCGCAGGAGAAGCGGGAATCTTGGAATGGCCGCATTCGCTATGTCGACCAGAGGGCTGGGGAAGCCTCTGGAAGCATCAACGGAGTGATCAACGATTGGAACGCCTTCTACTATGCAATCGACCGATTCCAGCGCTGGCGCCAAATAGGCAGCCTGTTCGACTGGCAAACTCAATCCTGTTGCTATAGATTGGATTATATCGCTAATGAGCCTGCAATGTTCAACAAGGAGTTCGAAGTCGAAAAACGACGCGAAGACCCCGCTATCACGACTGTTGATGTGTTCGTCGGCGAGCGACATTCCGGTGGCTGGGGTGGAGGCTACACCACGAAGACTAGCGCCCTCCTTCCAGATGCCGCGACGATGGCCACCTTCAACACTCTCGAGGTCTTCTTGGAACATTCTTGCAGCGAGCACAAGGACCGCTACGGCATCGATGACGATGGCGACGGTTCAGCCGACCGCTACGCTGGCTGCCACGAGTGGGACTACCTCCACTACCTGAAAATCTGCGACGAGGACAACTCAAGTGTCTGCGGCACCGAATTTGTTCGCTACATCACCACCTATGGGCGCGAGGGCAGGTGGATTACCGACATCTCACCTCTGCTCTGGATGGTCAAGAACGGTGGCAACCGCAGCTTCACCTATCAGGGAGCAAACGGAGGTTGGCTCAATGTCACCCTCATGTTCTCCACCTGGGATGATGACGGACTCCGCCCGACGCATGGCGAAAAGGCCTTTTCAGGTGGGAACTTCAACAGCGACTACAACAACGAATCGAAGTATGACCGTCGCTATGATGTGAACACCTCAACCCAATGGGTCAAGGTGGAAATCGCGGCGATTGTAACCGGTCACGGGTTTGGACAAGACCCGAACAACTGCGCCGAATTCTGCAACCACGAGCACAAGTTTTCAATGAACGGGAGGGATGTGACTCACGACTTCCCGGAGGCAGGCAACTCGAGCGTGGGAAGCGACCGGCAGGGCTGCCAGAAGTCAGTGGGAGATGGCACGGTGGCCAATCAGAAGGGCTCATGGCCGTATGGCAGGGCGGGCTGGTGTCCTGGACTCGACGTGGCTCCGTGGCTGCACGACATCACCGACTGGGTGAACTGGGCTGGGCAGAACGAGATTCTCTACCAAGGGCTGTGGAATGGGCAGCAATACTCTGAGACTAGCAACAATCCCAACATCCGGACTCTGGTTTGGGTCATCTACTACGAAAACACCTCAACTGTAGGGGCATCCTTCGTTGAAGTCGGGCAACCAAACGAAGGCCTATCTATGATTGATGAGCCGACCCAACTCGGCTCGAACGAACCTACTTCCACCGTCGGCATTGCCACCCGTGATGAAAATAATTGAGTGGTGCGCTTTCCCTGAGGGGGTCAATTATCAATCGCCCCAAGGATGCCACTCGCCGTCCCCATCCTTGATTCTGTAGAAGAACTGGCCCTCGGATTTCTTCCACTCATACCCCTCGCTCTCTGAGATCTCGTAGTCATCGGTAAACTCCGGTGTGACAATCATCTCCGGTTCACTGTCGATATCGTCTTCAATCTCCTGAAGAACCAGTGCGGTTTGGTTCTGGGTGGGAGGGAAGCCCTCTATGTCGAGTGCATCATCGAGTTCAGCCCGAAGGCGCTCGAGACGGATGGCTTGGTGTGGCCCAAGCAACCGATACATCAGAGCCTCCTCAGCCCGTATCGCCACCTCTTCAATCTCCTCCTTGGTGGTGGCCTGTGTGAGTTCCTCTTCAAATCGGGCAACCCTCTCATTTCGGGTAACCAGACCATATGCCAGCCATGAGGCGATTGGCAGGCCAGCCAAGACGCCGAGGAGGTCCCACATACTGAGACCCATTTGAGTTCCCGGAACGATCCACTCCCACGATTCGACCGGATGGTCGTTGGCATCCTTCGGGTCTGTCCCCGCCTCTGCCTCGAGCAAGTCGGAATAACCATCTTCGTCGTCATCTAGGTCCGCATTGTCTCCGGTGCCATCGCCGTCAGTGTCGAGCCATTCATTTGGATTGTTGATGAATGAGTCGTTTGCATCAGGATAGCCATCGTTGTCTCTGTCACCAGGGAAAGGGTCGGGAAAGTTTCCGTCAGGATTGTCTCCCAGCCCATCACCGTCAGCGTCCTCCCATTGGGTCGGGTCGTTGGGGAAGGCGTCCACAATTTGATTCCAACCGTCAGCATCCCAGTCGTCCGCGGTTCCCAAACCGTCGCTAGGGACCGGGTCGATGGAATCGGGGATGCCATCTCCATCGGTGTCCGGGCAGGCTGTGAATTGAATCGTCGAGTCACCAGCTTGCAATTCGCAGTCGTCGTTTGCATCGCTGACACCGTCACCATCGCTGTCAGGGCATCCGTAGCGGTCTATCGTCGAGGTACCACCGACTAACTGGCAGTCGTCATCGCCGTCAAACAATCCGTCATTGTCCTGGTCGGAGCAGCCGAACCAATCTACGAACTCCGCATTCTCAACCTTGAATCGGCTGGTTCCCGAAGCAGCATCACAGGAATCTGGCTCGAATCCCATCGGATTGTCCCCATAGCCGTCACCATCCTGATTTCGCCATTGTGTGCCATCCACGGGGAATGCATCGGCGCTCCCTATTGGATGGGCAGATTGACCCCCGTCAGGGTCGGACCAGCCATCTCGGTCTTGGTCCGGGCAGCCTTGGCGGTCATAGATGCTAGAGCCTTTCTGGTTCAGGCAGTCGTCTTCGTTCTGGTCGTTGAAACCGTCGCCGTCTCCGTCATTCCAGACCAAAGGGTCGTCTTGGTCGTAGTCGAACTCATCCGACCAACCGTCACCATCGCTGTCAGGACAACCATAGCGGTCCTCAGTCGAGGTGCCAGCAACCATGATGCATGCATCAGGCTGATTCCCTCTGCCTTGGTCTCCGAAGCCATCGCCATCAGTGTCCTCCCATTGGGTCGGATCACCGGGTAAATCGTCACCGGAATCGGACCATCCATCGAGGTCTGCGTCACCACACCCATACAGGTCCTCGCTCGAACTGCCGTGTTGGAAGGGGCAGTCGTCGAACGGAGCGATGGCGCCATCGTCTGATAGGGCTGAATCCTCGTAGCCGTCGTTGTCGTAGTCCCACGGCGAGGGGTCTGGAAGGAATGCGTCTTTGACCCACTGCCCAAGACCTCGCTGCCCGCGGGTCCCATTGAGCGTCGACTCCACCCAGTTGTCTCCGAGGCCATCACCGTCAAGGTCTGACCATTGGGTCGGCTTCTGCATGAATGGGTCGAAAAGATCGGATTGCCCATCTCTATCCAAGTCGGGGCAACCCCACCTATCTCTCCATGAGTCGCCCCAATAACCCGGGCAGTCATCAGGCCTCCATCCTTCGAGTCGATCTCCGAATCCGTCATTGTCAAAATCACTAATTTGAGTTGGGTCGAATGGCGCGAAATCAAAGTCCTCTTCACTTATCCAATCCCCATCTTGATCTATGTGAGAGGTGAAAATTTGGTTAATCTGATGTAGATTGGCGACTGCCATGTCCAAGTCCCCATCACCATCAATATCTGCTATTGCAAGGTCCCAAGTGTCCAAACTGTCTGAACTCTGCCATATCGTCTTCGTGAAACTACCGTTTACATTCATTCTGATTCGATTCTTTGTTAGTCCGTAGTTTCCTTCTACCCAATCGAGGTCGTTGTCTCCATCGATGTCAGATAGGAAAATACTGAGTGTATCGTCAGATTCGGGGGTGGTCCAATCGGGGTTTCGATTTAGTACGCCGTTGTAATTGAGGAACAATTTGTTGCCTGTGGTTTCAGTTGATATTACAACATCAAGGTCACCATCCCCATCAACATCCCCCATCGAACATCCCTGAGCATCCACAGTGGATTGAGAGGACCATGAGGCTGTTGTCTCCAATCCGGTCCCTGTGTTCAAATACACCTTGGCATATTCGTAATTGTTAGCTACAAAGAGGTCGAGATAGCCATCTCCGTTAATGTCACCTACAGCCCCGCAAACTGAAAAATCATATTCGGTGCTACTCCACGATTCTTGTTGTTCGAGAATATATCCGGATGGGGTACTTATTGAGTAGTAAACTCGATTATACCCATAATTCACTGAAATCAGATCATCCCAGCCATCACCATTGATGTCTCCAATTGTTAGATCATAGGTATCGTCCGCAGAGTTACTTCTCCATAGATGGTTGGTGGTACTCAAAGAACCAGATCCAGCATAATTTCCTGCGTAGGCGTAGTTCCTTCCACCATCGTCACCAATAATGATGTCCAAATAGCCATCATTGTCGACATCAAACCAAATAATATCCTCAGCGAAGAAATTCCTCGACGCGGGAGATGTCCATTCCATGCTGAAGGAAGCACCGTTATTCCTCCATACGCTACTATCTTCACCATTGCCGTTTCCAATGGCAAGATCCAAGTCACCATCATTGTCCATGTCTCCGAGGTCAATGCTGTAACTGTACGAATTGGTTCCATCGCTCCAGGCATTCACATCATCCAGATTGTGCCCTCCATTGATGTGCAATATGGGGCCCTCTACTCCATCTGCTGTAACGAAATCAAGATCCCCGTCGCCATCTACATCACCCCATGCCGAATTTGCCGAGTCACCTGAATCAGTGGAAGCCCAAGTTTCCCAGAATACATCCCCGAATTCTACCCCGTCAAATGTGTAGATGTAATTTGGTTCGTTAGCAGTGGAATCAAGTATGTCCAAATCCCCATCTTTGTCCACATCTGCAAGTGTTACATCCATCGTCAAACTCATGTTTTGGCTAGTCCATGTCGCAATTGTGCTGAATCCCGAACCTGAATTGAGGAACAGTTCGTTAACCTCATTTCGATTGCCAACTACCAAATCGTTATCTCCATCTCCATCAACATCGCCCAAAGCAATTGATGAGGTGGGATATGATTGGAGACTCCGCCAAGAAGGTGAATTGGTGAATGTACCAAGTGAGTTGAGATGAATCTGGTTTTGTTCCCCTGCCGCACCTTCAATGAGGTCTAGATATCCATCACCATTGATGTCCGATAACTCGATGTCGAGTGTTGCCCTGTCGGTGCTCCTAACCCACGAGGGAGTTGAAGGGAAGGTGTTACCATTGTTTAGGAACAATTCAATTCCTTCGTAATAGATGCCCAGCATCATGTCCAAATCCCCGTCATTGTCAACATCACCTAAAGCGACGCTAGACATCGTAGAATCAAGATAATCATTGTTGAAAGTGTAGGACCAATAAGGAGTATCTTCGAAGACCCCCTCTATGTTTCGATAGATCAGTGCAGGCCCCTCGTAATTGACTTCCACAAGATCCAAATCACCATCACCATCAATGTCACCTAGGGCAATATCCATGGTCACCTGGGAATTCGGGCTAACCCATGTTGGGATTGATTCCAATTTGATACCATCGTTGAGATAGAGAGTATTTGGAGAACCGCTATTTCCAACGACCACATCTAGAGATCCATCTCCATTGATGTCTCCCCATTCAATCGAAAGTGCATGGGAGCCGAGAGGGTTGATGATTACAGGTTCAGAACGGAATGGGGTTGGCGTTGGGTCCCTAAGGCACGGATATTGATTGTCGGTGCAGGCTGTTCCCTTGATTCGATACCCACTGGCAATGGCTGGGTCCAATGGATGGGTGTCTGCGCCATTTGTGACACCGTCACCATCCCAGTCAATACTCGTGACATTGAACGGTCTTGATGGCTGCCACCAATCGTTCGTAGCAATGTGTAATCCGCCGATTGATTGGTTGTGGTGCTCGGAGTTTTCGCCAACTCTCATTTCATCGTAAATCGGCGAAAGCGGCTCATTGAATTCAATGGAAGACACCATCATGAGCACGAGGAAGAGGGCGCACGAAATCGCAGTGTACCCCTTTTTCATGTTGGTTGGGCTGATTATGGTGCTATATCCGTTCTCCCGCCTGCGCGCGCGCCAAGGCGGTTTACGCAGGTTGGATGGCTGGCGGCACAGGGAATGACTGCGGGTCAATCCTTGGCTCAGGTGTTTCGAGCAGTAAATAGTCCGAGTCGCGCCGCAGTGGCGTGAACCCAGCTCTCAGAATCGCCTCTTGCAACTCGTCTTCGGTGGTGAGGACTTTTGTGGTGCCAGAGGCGGAGACCACATTCTCCTCCATCATCGTCGAGCCTATGTCGTCAGCCCCTCCAAACAATCCCATCTGGGCAACATCGATGCCCATCGTAGGCCATGACGCCTGAATGTGGTCGATGTTGTCGAAGAAGAGTCGAGAGATTGCAACATGTCGGAGATATTCCACCGGTCCCGCACCACACTCGTAGCGGTTTCGACCCCGATTTCGCCGTCCGAAGACATTGACCTCCAACTGCACGGGCCAGGCTATGAACGAGGTGAACCCGGTCCAGCCCTGCGAAAGCGCCTCGTCCTGCAACTCACGAATCCGTAGCATATGCCTGACTCGGTGCGCTTCGGTCTCGCCAAATCCAAACACATTGGTAGCCGAGGTGGTCAATCCGAGTGACTGCGCCTCAGACATCACACCTAACCAGTTCTCAGCACTACCCTTCTTGGGCGAGATGCCGAGCCTGACATCGTCGACAAGCATCTCAGCACCACCACCCGGAAGACCATGCATGCCCACCTCCTTGAGGCGAGTAAGAACCTCTAGCGTGGGAAGTCCAGTGACATCGGAGATGCCCTCTATCTCGATGGGCGAGAAGCAGTCGATGGCGATGGTGGGGTGTTCTGCGCGAATGTGGCTTAGAAGGTCGAGGTACCATTGGAACGAGAGGTCCGGGTTGACCCCGCCCTGCATTAGGATTCTAACTCCATCAATCGCCTCTAATTCACGAATCCTCTCACTGATCTGCTCGTATGTCTGAGTGTATGTCTCGGCGTGGCCAGGGGGGCGGTAGAATGAGCAGAACTGGCAGTTGATGGTGCAGACGTTGGTGTAGTTGATGTTACGGTCGATCATGTAGGTCACATGGCCTCCAGGGACCTGCAGCCGTCTCCTTTTGAGTGCCGCTTGGCGAAGAGCGTTGAAGTCAGCCTCCTCATAGAGAATCACAGCCTCCTCCTCGGTGAGCCTTTCGGGAGACTCCCCGGACTGGGCTGCCAAAATGTCCTGCCAACTCATCTAGTCACCTCAAGCTGTGCCGATTAGTGCCTCTAGGTCTGCTACGGTCTTTGGACAATCATCGGTGAGAACATCGTGCCCTCCTACAGTGATCAAAACATCATCTTCGATGCGAATTCCGATTCCTGCCCACTTCTCATCAATTTCGATATCGGGCCGCCATGCCCCGAAATATAGACCTGGTTCAACCGTGATGACCATTCCCGGCTCAAATACTCGGGGCTCGTCATCAGGTCGGTAAACTCCGACATCATGGACATCCAATCCAAGCCAATGCCCAGTGTTGTGCATGTAGTAGAGGCCGAGTTGTTTGGCACCTAGAGCATCTTCCAGCGTCGGTCCCGGCACGATGCCTAGATCGAGCAGCCCCTGAGCCATTACCTCTCTCGCCGCGTGGTGGGGCCCATCGTAGGGCACTCCCGGCCTGCACTGAGCGATGGCCGCCTCCTGAGCGTCGAGGACAATTTGGTAGATGGATCGCTGTGTTTCGCTGAACTTGCCGTTTACCGGCCAGGTGCGTGTGATGTCGCTGGCGTAGCCGTTGACCTCACAGCCAGCATCAATCAGGACGAGTTCACCTCCGGCAATCTCGGCATCGTTCTCGTGGTAGTGCAGAATGGTGGCGTTGTCTCCACCTCCAACGATGCTCGGGTAGGACCATTGCGAGCCGTGGTGCTTGAAACAGCCCTCTACAATTGCCTGCAGTTGGTGTTCGCCAATGCCGGAGTGGGCGTTCCGCATCGATTCGATGTGCGCTGCCGAGGCGATTCTGGCCGCATGGCGCATCTGCGCGATTTCAGAATCCGACTTGATGAGCCTCATCTCGCCGAGCAGAGGGCGCGGGTCACACAAGTTCACCGGCCCTGTCCCAAGACGTTGCCGCTCCCGACTGACCTCGAGTAGCGCGGCATCGAGGATTTCATCAACCTCAGAAGAGAGGCCGCGGACGTGGTATACTGACTTGCAATCAGAGAGTATGGCAGAGAGGTCCTCGGAAATCTCTTCGATTGAGACCGCCTTATCCACCGGATAGTCCGCTTCCGCCCCCTCAAGGCCGGGGCGAATCCCAGTCCAAGTCTCCTTCTCGACATTTCGAGGTGGCACATAGAGTCGGGTCTGCCACTTGCCATCGGTCTGGTGGAAGCAGGCAACCGCTTCGGGCGCCTCCCAGCCCACGAGGTAGAGCATGTTGCTGTTTGAGCGGTATGGATATTCCACATCGGCCGAGCGGATTGATTCGGGGTTGTTGACAATCAACAGAACCGAACCGCTCTCAAGTTGCGAGCAGATATCGACTTGCCGAGCCCTAAACTCCGCTCCACCCACCTTGGCTGGCGATTCGCCGAGCTCGAGACCATGGCCGTCGAACATGGTGCGCCGTCCTCGACGCCTCCTATTTAGCATTCAGTCGACTTCGTCGGTCTTTTCACTCTCGCCGTCATCGTCGTCAACTTCGAAATCATCACCTTCATCAAACGCCTCGTCAACATTTGATTTCCTCCCTTTAGGAATCCAGCGAGGTATGTCTGAGTTGCTGTCATGGATTGTCAGGCGCATCGTGAGAGCGGCGATTGCCACAAGTGCCAGCATGAAGATTAGCAGCATGTTCAGGTTCCCCCCAACCGAGTTGACCAACTGCTCTGAGAGCGACGCGGGCTGAACCCACAGCGGGTCAGATTGAGTCCCTTCAATTCCTATGAAAACCTCTACCCAGTCTGCTTCACCATCGTC
>JYMV01021898.1_pt1 | contig 10982 bp, 9 predicted proteins | sample 338911 | NCBI WGS metagenome assembly JYMV01 (sample SAMN03354496, study PRJNA234377) | hydrothermal vent metagenome | biome: Deep sea; feature: Hydrothermal plumes at the Eastern Lau Spreading Center, Western Pacific Ocean; material: Seawater | place: Tonga | collected 2009 | depth 2000 m m
CGAAAACAATTTTTCCAAATACAATAAAAGAATTTATGGCGTGGCAGTTTCAAGTGGAACAGCAGCGCTAGAAATAGCTATGAAATCATTAGATTTAAAAAGAGGCGATGAAATTGTTATTCCCACATTCTCAATTATTTCGACCGCGTTATGTGTAATTAAATTAGGTTTAAAACCCATCCTTGTGGATTCAAATTTAGAGACTTGGAATATGGACACAGACCAAGTGATTAAAAAAATTTCAAAAAAAACAAAGGCAATTGTTATTACACATATTTACGGTTTTCCGGTGAATATGAAGAAGATTTTAAGATTAGCCAAAAAAAAGAATATAAGAATTATTGAAGATGCAGCTGAAATGATTGGTCAAACATACTTTAAGAAAAAATGTGGAAGTTTTGGTGATCTCAGCACTTTCAGTTTTTATGCAAATAAACATATAACTACAGGGGAGGGAGGAATGATACTAACAAATAACAAACGATTATATGATAAATGCAAATCTTTAAGAAATTTATGTTTTGGAAAGGGCAATAATAGATTTAATCACGATGATGTAGGTTGGAATTATCGGATGACAAATTTGCAAGCAGCCATAGGTTGTGGACAATTAAAAAATATATACAAAATTATAAAAAGAAAAAGAGAAATTGGAAGAAGATATATCTCTATATTAAATAAGTGTGAAAAGATTTTTATTCAACCTTATAAGTTGGACTACGCAACAAACATTTTTTGGGTATTTGGAATTCTGTTAAAAAAGGATGCACATATTTCTAGAGATCAGGTTGTTAAGAAACTTCTTGAAAACAATATACAAACTAGAACTTTTTTCTTTCCTATGCATAAACAAAAAATTTTTAAGAAAATGAAATTATTTTCAAAAAAGCAAAAATTTGTAAATGCTGAATATCTTTCAAAAAATGGTTTTTACTTGCCTTCAGGTTTAGGTATATCTAATTCTGAAATTGATTTTGTTGGGAAAACTTTAGCTAAAATCTTGGAAAATAAAAATTAACTTATTTTTTCTTGTTTTAAGTAATTAATATAATGGAAAACCACAGCTGCAGAATTAGATATATTCAGGCTTTCTACCTTTTTATTAATATGAATCTTTAATAAAAAATCGGAATTTTGTAATGTATGATATTTTAAACCGTAACCTTCTGATCCGAATAATAATATATTATTTCCTTTCCAATCGTGTTGAGTAAAATCCTTTTTACCATTTCTATCAAAGCCACATACCCAAAAATTTTTTGTCTTTAAATATTTCAATGTCGTATTAATATTAGATACCTCAAATATATTAACATGTTCCATACATCCGCTAGCACTTTTGTATAAAAGTTTACTTTCGCTCGGAAAAATCCTTTCTTTTACAATTAATCCATCAATATTAAATGAAGCGGCGGTCCTTATTATAGAACCTATATTTCTTGGGTCGGTCACTTGTTCTAAACCTGCTAAGGTGATTTTTTTTTTATTTTCTATCGAATGTATAAAATCTTTAAGGTTTTTTTTCTCTAGATGTTCTATTTCTGCAATTAATCCTTGATGTGATATTTGCTCTTTTGAACATAACCGATCCAATTCTTTATTGGTTTTATAAAATAATTTGATGTCTTTTAATAATTCATGATTCTCATTATTCTTATTTAGTTTTTTTTTCGAATCTTCTGTTAAAAAAACCTTTAAAACTCTACGATTGGAATTTTTTAAAGCTTCGGTCACCGCGTGCTTTCCAGCAATTAAAAAGCTACTTTTTTTCATGTTTTTCTACGATTTATGAGGATTAATAGCATAATAATAGCTAAAATCATTTATTGCATTTATATATGAGAATGCTTATAAAACCTTGTTGAATAAAGCTTCATTGTAACGGTAACCTCCAATAATTTGGAGGGGTACCAAAGCGGTCAAATGGGGCGGGCTGTAAACCCGTTGACTTCGGTCTTCGAAGGTTCGAATCCTTCCCCCTCCACCACGTCAATGAAGTTTTGATCGATAAGAGAGTGTGATACGTTTGGAATGAAGCGGGTGTAGTTCAATGGTAGAACACCAGCCTTCCAAGCTGGTCGTGAGGGTTCGATTCCCTTCACCCGCTCCAAGGAGATTTCAAAGAAATAAACCACATGCTAATGTAGGCACGATTGGTCACGTGGATCATGGAAAAACAACTTTAACTGCTGCCATAACAAAAATTTTAGCTGAAACAGGTGGAGCTGAATTTATTGCTTATGATCAAATAGATAAAGCTCCTGAGGAAAAAGAACGGGGTATTACAATTGCAACTGCTCACGTTGAATATGAGACCGATAAAAGACATTATGCTCACGTTGACTGCCCGGGTCATGCTGACTATGTGAAAAATATGATTACTGGTGCAGCACAAATGGATGGAGCAATTTTAGTTGTCAGCGCTGTTGATGGACCTATGCCTCAAACTAAAGAGCATATACTTTTAGCAAGACAAGTTGGAGTTCCAGCGATAGTTGTTTATTTAAATAAAGTCGATCAAGTAAAAGATAAAGAGCTTGTAGATTTAGTAATTGAAGAAGTACGAGAAATTTTAACAAAATATAAATTTCCTGGTGACAAAATCCCAATTATAAAAGGATCAGCATTAAATGCGGTTGAGGGTAAAGACGAAGCAACTGGAAAAAATTCAATACTTGAACTATTAAAAGCCATCGATGAAAATATACCTCAACCAACCAGACCAAAAGATAAACCTTTCTTAATGCCAGTAGAAGACGTTTTTTCAATATCAGGTCGTGGTACTGTTGCAACTGGACGAGTTGAACAAGGTGTAGTTAAAACTGGTGAAGCACTTGAAATAATTGGAATTAGAGAAACTAAAAAGACAGTTTGTACCGGCGTTGAAATGTTTAGAAAAATCTTAGATACAGGTGAGGCTGGTGATAATATTGGGGCTTTATTAAGAGGAATTGAAAGAGAAGATATTGAGAGAGGTCAAGTGTTAGCAAAACCTGGATCGGTTACTCCTCATACCGAATTTGAAGCTCAAGCGTATATATTAAAAAAAGATGAAGGAGGAAGGCACACTCCGTTCTTTACAAAATATAGACCACAGTTTTATTTTAGAACAACTGACGTTACGGGTGAAGTTACTCTCCCATCGGGTACTGAAATGATTATGCCGGGTGATGATTCTAAATTTACTGTGAAATTAATTACTCCAATTGCAATGAATGAGAAATTGAATTTTGCAATTAGAGAAGGTGGTAAAACAGTTGGAGCTGGTGTAGTTACAAAAATTATAAAGTAGGCTACTAGGAGTGTAGCTCAATTGGTAGAGCGCCGGTCTCCAAAACCGGAGGTTGGGGGTTCGATTCCCTCCGCTCCTGCCAAAAGAGAATAGAAAAGATGATTAACCCATTTAAATTTATCCAGTCTGTGAAGCAAGAAGCTTTTCGTGTAACTTGGCCAACCTGGAAAGATGTTATGCTTGGAACATTAATGGTGTTTGTTTTGGCTAGCGTTGCAGCAGTATTTTTCTTGCTATTAGATCAAATATATAGATTTTTGCTGGATATAATTTTAACTATTAACTTTTAAAATGATAAATTGGTATATAGTTCAAACTTTTTCAGGTTTTGAACAAAAAGTAGCTGAAACATTAAAAGATTTGATTCAAAAAAAAAAATTAGATGATAAAATTAACGAAGTTTTAGTACCCACTCATGAAGTGACCGTGGTTAAAAAAGGTAAGAGAGTTCAAAAGAAAAAAAAATATTTTCCAAGTTATTTATTGGTGAGGATGGAAATGAATAAAGAACTTTATCATATGATTAAAAATATTCAAAAAGTAACCGGTTTTTTAGGAACAACAGGAAATCCTGTACCTGTCTCAGACATAGAAATAGGTAAAATCTTAGGTAATATTAAAGAAGGAACATTGTCTCCAGAACCTAGTCTCAGTTTTGAAGTTGGTGAGCAAGTAAAAGTTTGTGAAGGTCCATTTGCTTCTTTCAGTGGTTTAGTTGAGGAAGTAGATGAAGATAAATTGAAACTTAAAGTTGCGGTTTCAATATTTGGTAGACCAACTCCAATCGAGCTAGAATATAACCAAGTAGAAAAATCATAGTAATATGGCAAAAGAAATTACAGGGTACGTAAAATTGCAAATAAAGGGAGGCCAGGCAAATCCTGCTCCTCCTGTTGGTCCAGCATTAGGTCAGCGTGGAATAAATATTATGGAATTTTGTAAAGCTTTTAATGAAAAAACTAAAAGCTTTATGGGAAAACCTGTTCCTGTGGTTATTACCGTTTATAAGGATAAAAAATTTGACTTTATTATAAAATCTCCACCCGCTTCGCATTTTATAAAAGAAGCAGCAAAATTAAAAGGTGGTTCCCAAGAACCTGGTCGAGTAATAGTTGGTTCAATCACTTTAAAACAAGCAGAAAAAATAGCTCAAGAAAAAATGAAGGATTTAAATGCACATGATATAAAGGAAGCAGTAAAAATAATTTGTGGATCTGCTAGATCTATGGGCATAGAGGTGAAGGAATAATGAAAAAAAAGTTTTCGAAAAGATTCAAAAAACTGCTAGAAACATCTAAAGAGAAAAATTCTTTGAAGGTTGAAGATGTTATTAGCAAAGTTAAAAAAAATTGCACTACAAAGTTTGATGAGTCTATAGATGTTTCCTTTTCATTGAATTTAAAACAAAAGAAGGATCAATTTAATTTAAGGACAATAGTTAATTTACCAAATGGTAATGGAAGAAAAGTAAGAGTGGCCGTTTTATGTGAAGAAAGTAAAATATCAGAAGCTAAAAATTCTGGAGCAGAATTATATAATTCAGATAATCTGATTAAAGACATTATGTCTGGAAAAATTAAATTTGATAAACTTATTGCTACCCCAACAATGATGACAAAAATGGGAAAGCTCGGGAAAATTTTGGGTCCCAAAGGTTTAATGCCTAATCCAAAACTTGGAACAGTTACAAATAATATTCAATCAACTGTGAAAGCTTTAAAGTCAGGACAAATTGAAATTAAAAATGATAAAGATGGCAATCTAGGTGTTTCCATTGGAAAGAAAAGTTTTTCTGATAATAAAATCAAAGAGAATTTAGAATCATTAATACAAACAATATACAAAGAAAAACCAAATGGAATAAAAGGTAATTTTATTCAATCCGCTTTTATAACATCGACGATGGGCGTTTCTTATAAATTAAAATTAGGTTAATAAGCTATGATGAATAAAGATAAAAAAAAAATATACATAGAAGAAATGAAAAATTTTTTCAATAAAACAACCTCCGTGCTTGTAACTCACTATCAGGGTCTTACGGTAAAAGAAATTGATAAATTGAGAGCAGAAATGAGGAAACATGGAATTTTTTTTAAAATAACAAAAAATAGAATTACAAAACTAGCATTAAAAGGAAGCAAATTTAAGAAATTAGAAAATTTATTTTCAGGACCTACCGCAGTAGCGTTTTCAGAAGACGCGATTACCTCAGCAAAAATTTTATCAAAGTTCGCTAAAATTAATTCAAACTTAAAAATTATTGGTGGAATTATGGAGAAAGAACCACTTTCCGTTGAAGATGTGGAAAAAATTGCTACACTACCAACTTTAAGCGAAGCTAGAGCCAAAATTGTTGGTATTTTAGTAACTCCTGCACAAAAAATAATGAGTATTTTACTTGCTCCTGGCTCAAAAATTGCTATTTTGGCGCACGCTAAGAGTAAAAAAACATAAATTAATAGGAATTCCAATGGCAGATTTAAATAAAATAGTAGATGAATTATCAAAACTTACAGTGGTTGAGGCTGCGGATCTTTCAAAGCAACTAGAAGAAAAATGGGGAGTTACAGCAGCTGCTCCGGTTGCGGCGGCTCCAGCAACAGGCGCAGAAACTCAAGCTGAAGAAAAAACTGAATTTACAATTTTCCTTACAGCGGTAGGTGATAAAAAAATTAATGTAATTAAGGAAGTTAGATCCTTTACAGGTCTAGGTTTGAAAGAAGCAAAAGATTTAGTAGAAGGCGCACCAAAAGAAATAAAAAAAGGCGTTTCAAAAAAAGACGCCGAGGAAGTTAAGAAAAAACTAGAGGCCGCCGGAGCTAAAATAGAATTAAAGTAGTATTTTTTTTAATATTAATATTTAGATTGCATCCTAGGATGTAATATAATGCATGGAATTATCTTTTACTGAAAAGAAAAGTATAAGAAAAAATTTTGGTAAGTTAAAAGAAATTTTATCTATACCCAATTTAATCGATGTTCAAAAAAAATCTTATAAGCAATTTCTAACAGTATTGGATCAAGATAAGTCTGCTTCACAAAAAGGCCTAGCTAGCGTTTTTAAAAGTGTTTTTCCAATTGAAGAGATGTCAGATAAAGCTACCCTGGAGTATATTTCTTTTCGTTTAGAAAAACCTAAATTTGATGTTGAGGAGTGTAGACAAAGAGATTTAACTTATTCCTCATCATTAAAACCCACATTACGCTTGGTTATTTACGATATTGATCAAGAAAAAAATACAAAACAAATTCTGTCAGCAAAAGAGCAGGAAGTCTATATGGGGGATATACCTTTAATGACTCCTAGCGGAACTTTTGTGGTGAATGGAGTTGAGAGAGTTGTAGTAAACCAAATGCACAGAAGTCCTGGAGTATTTTTTGATCACGATAAGGGGAAGACACATGCCAGTGGTAAATTACTTTTTAATTGTAGAATAATTCCCAATAGAGGTTCTTGGTTAGATTTCGAGTATGATGCTAAAGACCTTTTATATTTCAGAATTGATAGAAAAAGAAAATTACCAATTACAACTTTGTTATATGCAATAGGATATAATAAAAAAGAGATGTTGAATTTATTTTATGATTTTAAAGTTTTTCGTTTTGACAAAACAAGAGATAAGTGGGAAACAAAATTTAATCCAAATGATTATAAACGTCCTATAAAATTAAGAACCGATCTTGTTAATTCAAAAGATAATAAAAAAGTCTTAAAGATGGGATCCAAAATTAATTTTATGATTGCAAAAAAATTGTTTGATGAAGGATTAAAAAATATATTATTCACATCAGATTATTTTCTGGGTAAGTATGTTAAAAATGATTTGTTAAACCAATCGCAAAATGAAGTTTTTTTAAAATCTGCATCACCAATTAAGCAAGAAGATTTTGATAAAATATTAGAATATAATATTCGTACTCTTGAGATTACAGATATTGACCCTATTAACAAAGGTCCGTACTTAATTGATACGTTAAACATTGATAAAAACAATTCTAAAGAAGAAGCAATTAATGATATTTATAAAGTTTTAAGACCAGGTGAACCGCCATCTATTGAGATAGCTACTGATATTTTTAATAATTTATTTTTTAAATCTGACCGTTATGATCTTTCTGATGTGGGTAGAGTTAAATTAAACAACAAATTACAATTACAATGTAGTGATAAAATAACAATATTACGCAATGATGACATCATCGCAATAATTAAACATATGCTTGATTTAAGAGATGGTAAAGGTGAAGTTGATGATATTGATCATCTAGGAAATAGAAGAGTTAGATCAGTTGGTGAGCTTGTTGAAAATCAATTTAGAATCGGGATTTTAAGAATGGAAAGAGTTATAAAAGAAAAGATGTCAACACTTTTAGAAGTTGAATCTGCGATGCCTCAAGATTTAATAAATCCAAGACCAATTTCAGCTGCTATGAAAGATTTTTTTGCAACATCTCAGTTGTCTCAATTTATGGATCAGACAAATCCACTATCTGAGATAACACATAAGAGGAGAGTTTCTGCTTTGGGGCCTGGTGGCCTTACCAGAGAAAGAGCTGGATTTGAAGTTAGAGATGTTCATCCTACACATTATGGTCGAATATGTCCGATAGAAACGCCAGAAGGACCTAATATTGGATTAATAAACAGTTTAGCAACGTTTTCTAGAGTTAATAAATATGGATTTATAGAAAGCCCCTACAGAAAAGTTATAAATGGGGTAGTTACCAATAACATAGAATATTTGTCTGCTATAGAAGAAGAAAAATATACTATAGCGCAAGCCAATTCGCATATTAGCGAAGATGGGCGATTTACGGAAGAATTAGTGTCATGCAGGAAATCACTTAATTTTATTTTATCAAAATCTGATTCAGTTGAGTATGTAGATGTATCACCAAAACAATTGGTTTCAGTAGCAGCTTCTCTTATACCATTTTTAGAAAATGATGATGCTAATAGAGCTTTAATGGGATCAAACATGATGAGACAGGCTGTGCCATTAATAAAACCAGAAGCACCACTGGTTGGAACTGGGATTGAACAAGGTGTTGCTATCGATTCAGGGGTAACAATTATAGCTAAAAGAGACGGTACTGTTGATAAAATAGATGGAAAGAGAATAGTTGTTAATACGTTTGAAAAAGATCTTTCTAAATCAGGCGTAGACATTTACAATTTGCTCAAATTTCAAAAATCGAATCAAAATACCACTATAAATCAAAAACCATTGGTTAAAGTTGGAGACGTTATTAAAAAAGGCGATATTATTGGTGATGGTCCAGCTACTAAATTAGGTGAATTAGCCTTAGGTAGGAATATTACTGTCGCATTTATGCCTTGGCTTGGTTACAATTTTGAAGATTCAATTTTAATTTCCGAAAGATGCGTAAGAGATGACGTTTTTACTTCAATACATATAGAAGAATATGAATTAATGTCTAGAGATACGAAATTAGGAACTGAAGAAATAACAAGAGATATACCTAACATTAGTGAGGAATCTCTGAGAAATCTGGATGAGTCGGGAATAGTATATATTGGTGCGGAAGTAAAAGCAGGAGACATATTGGTTGGCAAAGTTACTCCTAAAGGTGACACGATATCTAATCCAGAGGAAAAATTACTTAGATCAATTTTTGGTGAAAAAGCAACAGACGTGAGAGATTCTTCATTAAAAATTCCGCCAGGAAGTAATGGAATGGTTGTTGATGTAAGAGTTTTTAATAGACATGGAATTGAAAAAGATGAAAGATCTACCTCTATAGAGAGAGCAGAAATTGAATCTGTTCAAGAAGATAAATCTGTAGAAGAAGAAATTCTCGAAAGAAATATTAAATTGAGAGCTATAGAAATGATAAAGAATAAAAAATTAAGTAAAGATTTTAAAAAGCATCTGTCTAATAATTATGTCTCTCACGCAGACTTAAACGACATAAATTTAAATGACATTTGGAAAATGCAATTCAAAGATTCCAAAACAAATGATGATTTAAAAATCCTCAAAGCTCAATACACGAATGTAAATAAAGATATTAAAAATCGATTTGAAGATAAGGTTACAAAAATTCAGGAAGGAGATGATCTTTTGCCAAATGTTTTAAAAATGGTAAAAGTTTTTGTGGCTGTTAAGAGAAGTCTTAAGCCTGGAGATAAGATGGCAGGTAGACACGGCAACAAAGGTGTAATAAGTAAAATTGTACCTATTGAAGATATGCCTCATATGAAAAATGGAAAATCTGTGGACGTGGTTCTTAATCCATTAGGTGTTCCAAGCAGAATGAATGTAGGTCAAATTTTAGAGACGCATCTAGGTTGGGCCTGTTCTGAACTAGGAGAAAAAATCAATCAAATTGTAAAAATTCATCAAGATACAAACAAAAAAAATGCCTTAATTAGCGCAATCCTAAAAAAAATATACGGTAATAAGATTTACGAAGAAAAAATAAAATCTCTGAATAACAAAGAGCTTGAAGAGCTGTGTGTGAATTTATCATCAGGCATTCCTATAGCTACACCTGTTTTTGATGGCGCTTCTATTGATGATGTAACACAACTATTAGAACTCGCTGATTTACCTTCATCAGGACAAACTACTTTATGGGACGGTCGAACCGGAGAACAATTTGATAGAAAAGTTACTGTTGGAATTATATATATGTTGAAACTTAATCATTTAGTTGAAGATAAGATTCATGCTAGATCAACTGGCCCTTATAGCTTAGTTACACAACAGCCTTTAGGAGGGAAAGCGCAGCTTGGTGGTCAGAGATTTGGTGAAATGGAAGTTTGGGCATTAGAAGCTTATGGAGCAGCATATACACTACAAGAGATTTTAACAGTAAAATCTGATGATGTTGCCGGTAGAACAAAAGTTTATGAAACTATTGTGAAAGGTGATGACAAATTTGAATCAGGGATACCTGAATCTTTTAATGTTTTAATGAAGGAAATTAAATCGTTAGGGTTAAATATTGATTTACATTAAGTATTTATGCAAAAAGATATAGATAAATTATTTAATAACAAGGATGTTATTGCAAAAGAATTTAGTAGAATAAAAATTACTATAGCTAGTCCTGAAAAAATTAAATCTTGGTCGTTTGGGGAAATAAAAAAGCCAGAAACAATTAATTACAGAACTTTTCGACCAGAAAAAGACGGACTTTTCTGTTCTAGAATTTTTGGACCCATAAAAGATTATGAGTGTTTATGCGGAAAATATAAAAGAATGAAATTTAGGGGGATTATATGTGAAAAATGTGGAGTTGAGGTTACTAAATCTAATGTAAGAAGAGATAGAATGGGACACATAGAACTAGCATGTCCAGTTGCTCACATTTGGTTTTTAAAATCTCTGCCAAGTAGAATATCATCAGCTGTAGATATGAAACTTAAAGATGTAGAAAAAGTTTTATATTTTGAAAGTTTTATGGTAGTTGAACCCGGTCTTACTAAACTTAAAAAAAATCAACTACTTTCTGAAGAAGAATATTTAAAAGCACAGAAAGAATATGGTGACGACTCATTTGAAGTAGGTATAGGTGCAGAAGCTATAAGAAAAATTTTACTAAATTTAAATCTTAAAAAAGAAAGAGATAAATTAAAGTCAGTTTTAAAAGAAGTTAAATCAAAAGTTGCTGAAGAAAGTAGTTGATTTTTTTTAAGTTTAGTAAGACCGGGTTCAACTAC
>JYMV01040317.1_pt1 | contig 10980 bp, 10 predicted proteins | sample 338911 | NCBI WGS metagenome assembly JYMV01 (sample SAMN03354496, study PRJNA234377) | hydrothermal vent metagenome | biome: Deep sea; feature: Hydrothermal plumes at the Eastern Lau Spreading Center, Western Pacific Ocean; material: Seawater | place: Tonga | collected 2009 | depth 2000 m m
TAGGGTTAGATTTAATCAAAATTTTATATAAATAAACAAAGAGAGGGGAAAAATGTCAATTTTTATTGTTGCTGAAATAGGAATTAATCACAACGGTGATATGTCAATATGTAAAGAATTAATTGACGTAGCTGCTGAGTCAGGCTGTGATGCTGTTAAGTTTCAAAAACGTGATCTTAATAAAGTATATACACAAGAATTTTTAGATTCACCAAGAGAGAGTCCATGGGGCACTACCCAACGCGAACAAAAGGCAGGATTAGAGTTCGACGCCGATGAATATAGAGACATTGATCACTATTGTAAAGAGAAAGGTCTTGAGTGGTTTGCCTCTGCATGGGATTTAAATAGCCAAGAATTTTTGCAACAATTTGACTGTAAATACAATAAAGTTGCGTCTGCAATGATTGTTTATGAAGATTTACTTAGGGTGATTGCAAAAGAAGGAAAGCATACCTTTATTTCAACAGGTATGACCACGTATGACGACATCCAAAATGCGGTCGATATTTTTAAAGAAGAAAATTGCCCATTCGAATTGATGCATACGATTTCAACCTATCCAATGAAGGATGAAGATGCTAATCTTAAAATGATTAATACTCTTAGAGATAAATATCAGTGTAATGTTGGTTACAGTGGCCATGAAGTGGGCTTGGCCATTTCTAATGCTGCTGCTGCGCTTGGTATTACTTCACTAGAAAGACATATAACAATCGATCGATCTATGTATGGGTCTGACCAATCTGCATCAGTTGAACCTGCAGGGTTTAGACAGCTAGTTGGCGCAGTGCGTAAAATTGAAAAAGCCATGGGTGATGGCGTTAAAAAAGTTATTGAAGCTGAAGCACCTATTGCTGCCAATCTGCGTCAACATCTTAATTAACCATGCAAAATAAGGTGGGAGTAATGCAAGGACGGTTATTGCCAAAGTATCAAGGACGATACCAAGCCTTTCCTATTGGAAATTGGCAGGATGAATTTAAAGTTGCTAAAGAATGCGGTTTAGATTTAATTGAGTTTATTCTAGATTTTAATGATGCAGAAGAAAATCCATTATTGAAATCAGGTGGAGTTAATGAAATAGCCGATACTAGTAAAGATACTGGTGTATCAGTACAAACCATTTGTGCTGATTACTTTATGGAAGCACCATTGCACTCAACCGATGATAAAGTTGTTAAAAAAAGTTTTAAAGTTCTAGAAAAGTTACTAGAGACAGCTAAAGCATTAGAAATTACAGACATTGTTATCCCTTGTGTTGATCAATCTAGTTTAAAAACTAAAGAAGCAGTCGATAGATTTGTTAAGCAAATAACAAAAATTATCCCAATTATTGAAGCAGAAAACATTAATTTATCTCTAGAAACTGATTTGGCGCCAAAGCCATTTATTGAATTATTAGATAAATTAAACTCTAAGAATATCACAGTTAATTATGACATTGGTAATAGTGCGGCATTAGGGTTTGATTCTGATGAAGAGTTAACAACTTATGGAGATAGAATTACAGATATTCATATTAAAGATAGAGTATTAGATGGCGGCCCAGTTACATTGGGCGAAGGCAATGCTGATTTTGCAAAGTTTTTTAAAAAGTTGAAAGAATTTGATTATCAAGGTCCTTTTATTATGCAGGCTTATCGTGATGATGAAGGTGTTGAGATATTTAAAAAGCAGTTAGCTTGGGTTAAAATATATATGCATGACTAATATTGTCGCTATTATTCCTGCAAGGTCAGGTTCTAAGTCCTTAGTAGATAAGAATATTAAGGACCTGTCTGGCCATCCTTTAATTGCATACAGTATCGCAGTTGCAAAAATGTCAAAGACAATTGATAGAGTGATTGTTTCTACTAATTCTCAAGAATATGCAGACATCGCCAAACAATATGGTGCAGAAGTGCCATTTATTCGTCCGGATGAATATTCTACAGACGTTGCTACAGATAGAGACTTCTTAGTTCATGCAATGAATTGGTTTGACGAGAATGAAAATAGTGTGCCAGAGTATTGGGCTCATCTGCGCCCAACCACGCCATTAAGAAGTGTAGAAATTATTGATAATGCCATCAATAAGATTGTGCAAGATAATAATGCAACTTCCTTGCGTTCTGGACATAAGGCACCAGAGTCGCCTTTAAAATGGTTTGTAAAGAGTAATCGTTACTTTAGAGGCTTGGTAGGCGGTGAAGATTATAATTTACCGAAAGAAGCATTTGAGCAAGTTTATATTCCTGACGGGTTTGTTGATGTTGTTAAATCTTCATTTGTTATGAATCATCAAGAAATTCATGGCAACAAGATGATTGGTTTTGAGTCACCTGTTTGTACAGAAGTAGATTCAGCAGAAGAGTTTGATTATATACAATATCAATTAGATAAAAATGGTTCAGAATTATTGAGTTATCTAAATCAAGTTAAAGGTTAATTATGGCAGGCCATGGATTTTCACACCAACCAATTAAGGTTGAAAAAATAGCAACAAAATACCGCACAATCAAGACGGCAATTCCTGTGCCAGAAAGTGTACCAATGCTTGAGGAAATGTATGAGCTAGAAGCGCAAGCAATGCATGGGCAACTACCCATGATTTGGGATAAAGCGGATGATTTTCAAATTTATGATCAATGGGGTAATGTTTGGATAGATTTTACCAGTACCATTTTTGTTGCTAATGCAGGGCATGGCAATAAACGCATAGTTAAAGCTTTAAAGGATACTTTAGACAAGCCTTTACTGCATACCTACACTTATGCTTCAGAAGAAAGAATTAGTTATTTGAAGTATTTGATAAAAAATATCCCTAAACAATTTGAAAAAGCATTTCTACTTTCAGCAGGGACAGAAGCTACAGAAGGAGCATTAAAATTAATGCGCCTTAATGGACAAAAAAAAGGCAAAAGGAAAGGCGGTGTTATTTGTTTTAATGGTGCATTTCATGGACGCACTTTGGGCGCTCAAATGATGACAGGGAGTAGTTCCGCAAGAGAGTGGGTGGGTTATCAAGATCCTAATATTCATCATTTAAATTTCCCTTACCCTTGGGAGGTTGACAATCCAAAAGATTTTTTTAATACCGAAATTGAGCAATTATTAAAAGAAAAAGATTTGGATGCAGATAAAGACTTGTGTGGATTTATGTTGGAAACTTTCCAAGGGTGGGGTGCAGTGTTTTACCCCAAAGAGTTTATACAAGCCTTAGTTAAATTTGCTGAAAAACACAATATGCTAGTGACTTTTGATGAAATGCAAGCAGGCTTTGGTCGTACAGGAAGGTTGTTTGGTTACGAGCATTACGAAGTTGAGCCTGATATTTTATGTTGTGGTAAGGGTGCTAGCTCAGGATTGCCATTAGCAATCATATTGGGCTCAAAAGAAGTGATGGATTTACCTGATATTGGCTCAATGAGCTCTACCCATTCTGCCAATCCTTTAGTTTGTGTGGCAGGTCATCAAAATCTAAAAGCAATGCTAGAAGATGGCTTGATTGATAACTCAAAAAATCTAGGCAATATCTTTCATCAAAGGTTAAATGAGATTAAAAACAAATATCCTAAACATTTAAAATATGTTTTTGGCAAAGGATTATTGGCTGCACTTATTTTTATGGATGAAAATGGAAATCCATTGAGTGATTTATGTGACAAAATTAGTGAAAAAGCTTTTCAAAAAGGGTTATTGGTAGTTCACACAGGCAGGGAGTCTATTAAATTATCGCCACCGCTAAGTATTACTGAAGAGGCAATGCTTGAAGGAATAGAAGTTTTAGAGCAATGCATTAAAGAATCAATATGATAAAAGCAGTTAGACATACAGGGATTGTTGTTAGAGATTTGGAAAAATCTGCAAAGTTCTATTGTGCATTAGGTTTTGTTGAGGATAATCGAGCTATAGAAGAGGGTGATTTTATTGATACAGTGGTCGGCTTGCAAAATACCAAATTAGAATGGGTAAAATTAAAAGCACCCGATGGCTATTTATTAGAGTTATTACAATATCACTCTCATCCAGAACAAAAAGAAATAGAAAAACAAAGGTCAAATCAATTAGGCTGCTCTCATTTAGCGTTCAGTGTTGATGATATTGATACTGTTTGTAAGGAAATTAAAAAAATAGGTGGAAGTGTGGTCAACCCTCCTGCGTTAACAAACGAGAAAAAAGTTAAGGTTGTGTATTGCCATGACAATGAGGGTAATTTAATGGAAATTGTGGAGGTTTTGTAAATGGCAAAGAATTATTTATCTGTTGTATATGATGAGAAATCGCACCCTTACAATGACTACCCCAAGAAATTATGCGCTTATTTATTCCAGTCTTTTAGACTGAAGAAAGGTATGAAAATGTTAGAGCCTGGTTGTGGTCGAGGCGAATTCTTAAATAATTTTAAAGAGATGGGCCTGGATGTTGTAGGTGTAGATATTTCTCCAGAAGCGGCTAACTTTGAAAACGGTTTAGATGTAAAGATATGCGACATTGAAAATGAAAATTTACCTTTTGATAGCAATACTTTCGATGTAATTTACAGTAAATCGTTTATGGAGCATCTTTATTATCCAGAAAGATATTTAGAAGAAGCATATAGGGTTTTAAAGCCTGGAGGGATATTAATAACATTGGTTCCAGATTGGGAATCAAATTATAAAAAATACTTTGATGACTTTACTCACAGGACGCCATTTACTAGTATAGCGTTAGAAGATGCTTATAACATGTATGGATTTTCAGAGGTTAGTGTTTTTAAGTTTAGACAGCTCCCAGTAGTATGGAAACACCCTAAACTAAATTATTTGTGCGCAGCAATAAGCCCTTTTATTCCTGTTAGAACCAAAAATAAGTTCCTTCGTTGGTCAAGAGAGTTGATGCTGGTGGGTGCGGGAGTAAAAAAATAATATGAATTTAAATCTTGGCAGTAAAAAAATTTTAATTACGGGCGCATCAAGAGGTATAGGGCTGGCTATTGCTGAAAGCTTTTTACAAGAAGGCGCAAAAACTTGCCTAGTGTCTCGAGGCTCTAATGCATTATTTGATAATGAAAAGAAATTGCAAGATGCTTATGGCCTTGAGAATGCTTTTGCTTGTAAGTGTGATTGTGCGAATATTGAGTCGCTTAATAATTTGAAGGGTAAAGTTGAGAGTAGGTGGAGTGTCGTAGATATTGTTGTGGTTAATGTTGGTGATGGACGAAGTGTGCCAGATGCTTTGCCTAATGATGAACAATGGCAAAAAACATGGAATAGCAACTTCGAATCTGCTTTGCAAACTGCTAGAATTTTTTTACCAATGTTGAAGAAGTCCAAGGGCTCTTTATTGTTTGTTTCATCAATTACTGGCATGGAGGCATTTGGTGCACCCACTGACTATTCAACAGCCAAGTCTGCAATTATTGCATTAGCTAAAAATATGGCGAGAAAGTTAGGGCCTGAAGGTGTAAGAGTGAATGTCATCGCACCAGGTAATGTGTATTTTGAAGGCGGCTCTTGGGATGAAAAAATCCAACAGGATGAAAAGCGAGTAGATGAAATTATCAAATCAACAGTGCCAATGAACCGCTTTGCAACTCCACAAGAAATTGCAGATTCCGCTGTATTTTTATGCTCAGATAGAGCAAGTTTTGTTACGGGTACCACTTTGGTAGTGGATGGCGGACAAACTGTAGGAGTGTTTTAATGTTAGAAAAATTATTTAGATTAGATGGCAAGATTGTTGTTATTACCGGCGCAACAGGACTACTAGGCAAGAAGCATGCTGAAGCGGTTGCATGTTATGGCGGAACACCAATATTGCTGGATTTATCACAACAGGCCGTCGATGATTTTGCTAATGAATTAAATGATAAATACAAAGTGAATGCAGTCGGTTATTCGATTAATATTACCGATGAAAAGGAAATAGAAAATAATGCTAGAAAATTGATTGATAAGTTTGGCAAGATTGATGGCTTGGTTAATAACGCAGCAAACAATCCAAAAGTAGAAGATAGCAGAGAAGTTAACTTTTCCAGATTGGAGAATTTCCCTTTGGATATTTGGCATGACGATATTGCTGTTGGCTTAACAGGCTCATTTTTATGTGCAAAACATTATGGATTTTTAATTTCACAAAATACTAATGGTGGCTCGATTGTGAATATATCATCAGATTTAGGTTTGATAGCACCAGATCAAAGACTATACGCTAAAGATGGTATTGATGATGACAAGCAAAATGTTAAGCCTGTTACTTACTCAGTTGTAAAAACAGGGCTGATTGGACTCACAAGATACTTAGCAACTTATTGGGCTGATAAGAACGTACGTTGCAATGCAATGTGTCCAGGAGGCGTGGAAAATGGACAACCTGAAGACTTTTTAAAAGAAGTAAATGCTAGGATTCCAATAGGGAGAATGGCAAATTCTGATGAATACCAAGGTACATTATTGTGGATGCTATCTGATGCATCGAGTTATCTTAACGGAGCAATTGTGCCGGTTGAAGGCGGTCGAACAGCTTGGTAGCCCGTACTTTAATCACTACAGCTAATGAGCAAACCTGGCCAAAAGATAAAAATGAACCAGTTTTATTTTTAGGGGAGTGGTGCAAAAGATATAGTAGAAAGCATATTTGGGAGGCTATGGATTATGAAGTAGCCTCATATCATTGGGACGATCGTAATAAATTGTTTACTGATTACCAATATATTCAGAGAGTATATGAAGAGCTATTAACGAATCTTTCTAAAAAACTTAACAAAATACACAATACTAATCACAACATACGTTATTGGAGGGTATTAGTAGGGCCATGGCTCGGATATTTTATTGGTGTTGTATTTGATCGTTGGTTTATGATTCAGTCTGCAAATGACTCTTTTAATATTAAAAGCTGCTATCTGCTTTATCGTGAAAATAACTATATAGAAGTGAACGATATGAGCGAATTTCTTAAGGTGTTTGTAAAAGACGACTGGAATGAGTTGCTTTATGCGCAACTGATTAAAGAGTACTGGATGGATGATATAGAATTAACCAATATTTTTTGTGATAGGTTTGATAAAGAAAGAATAATAAAAGAGCCAAAGAAAAGATTAAAGAGTTATGTGACTAATAAATTATTGCAAGTATATAACAAAATTTTAGCAAAAGATGATGATATTTTTTTCATATCAAGCTATTTACCATTACGAATAGATTTCATACTACAATCTAAACTCGGCCAGTTTCCTAAAATATGGAAATCAAGAAGAATGCCGAAATCGTCTCCCAATATAGAAGCAAGACAGTGGGTTTTAAATATAACTAAAGATGTTAACCAAGGTAAAGATGGTTTCAGTGAAATTATTGGCAAGTTAATTTCGAAACATATACCTGTGGCGTATCTTGAGGGTTATAGTCAGCTTGTTGAGTCTACACACAATCTACCATGGCCAAGAAACCCAAAATTAATATTTACTAGTAATTCGTACTCGTCTGATGATCTATTTAAATGCTGGTCAGCAGAAAAAATAGAACAAGGGGCGCCTTTAATAGTTGGACAGCATGGAGGGCATTTTGGTATGAATACATTTTCATTTCATGAAGAGCATCAAATTAAAATTTCGGATAGATGGATTTCTTGGGGCTGGAGTGACACTCAAAGAGAAAAAATTACCCCTATTGGCAATTTAAAAGCTATAGGGAAAGATGTAAAATATGATCCAAAAGGTGGTGCATTAATGGTTGAAATGGACCTGCCACGTTATAGTTATCATCTTTATTCTGTGCCAGTAGCTAACCAATGGTTAGATTATTTTCAAGATCAAAAGTTGTTCTTGAATACTTTACCAAGGCAACTACGTAGTCAAATCTTATTGAGGCTTGGAGGTGATCACGGCTGGGACCAGTTAGAGCGCTGGAGTAATGCAATGCCAGAGTTGAAGATTAATCCTGGTGTTGGGAGTATTCATAAGTTGATTAACAAAAGTAGAATTTTTATTTCAACTTATAATGCAACTACATACTTAGAATCACTTAGCTGGAACATTCCAACAATAATATTCTGGAATCCAGATCATTGGGAGTTAAATAAAGAGGCAAAGCCATATTTCGAATTATTAAAGTTAGCAGGAATATTCCACGAAACTCCTGAAAGTGCGGCACGTCAGATGATTGAAGTATGGGGTGATGTAGACGAATGGTGGAAATCGGAAAAAGTACAGAATGCAAAGAATGTTTTTTGCTATCAATATGCACGAATATCAAGCAATTCATTAGATGAGTTAGAAGCCACCTTTAGTAGTGTTATCAATAACGACTAATTCTCTAAAGTAGTAAAACTATTTAGACTGTCAGACTGTAATGGATAGAGTTATTTGGATCAATTTAACTCATATTATCCAATTTAAATATATGCAGTTATCCTTCTTAATTTGGATGTTTGACTATTACCTCTTAAAAAAAGTCAGTTGCCGAGCTTGAGATAGATGCACTGATGATTTTTTTGGTTATCAAATTAATGTAATCAAGTTTTTTAACACCTAAATTTGTATATGCTTTTTTAAGTTATACTACTCTTAATTCCCTTGTGGTTAGTGTTATAAGACAAGACTTATAGATAACAGTTTAGGATAGAAAGATAATATATGCTTAAAGCTTTAATAACCACAGTTCCATTTGGCGATAAAAACCCTCTCCCTTTAAGGCTTCTTGAGAGTAGTGGTATTGAATACTTAATAAATCCACTTAATAAAAAATTAACCGAAAGTGAATTGGTAGATATGATTGCAGATTTTGATGTAATTATTGCCGGTACTGAGATGATTAGTAAAAAAGTTATGGATGCGGCAATAAACCTGAAAATGATTTCACGAGTTGGGATTGGTCTGGATAGTGTGGATTTGTTGGAAGCTGAAAAACAAGGAATAGTAGTCTCTTATACGCCGGATGCACCAGCACCAGCTGTAGCAGAGTTGACAATTGGTTTAATGTTAACTTTATTGCGCTCAGTGCAACTTTCTAATATGGAGATGCACAGTGGAAAATGGCATCGTTTTTTTGGCAGAAGATTGTCAGAGGTTACTATCGGAATTATTGGTGTTGGTCGTATTGGTGGTGGTGTACTTCAACATTTACAAGGTTTTGGCACTCCAAAAATTTTATTAAATGATACTATTCCTAATCAGCAATTATCCAAGAAATTTAATAAAGAGCACAATATTAAATGGGTGGATAAAAAGACAATCTATGAGCAATCAGATGTAATATCCATTCACACTCCACTTACTGGCCAAACAAAAAATATGATCAGAAAAAGCCAGCTTCTTAGTATGAAAAAAGATGCAATTATTATTAATACAGCGCGTGGTGGCATAGTTAACGAACGAGATTTGTATGATGTAATGAAGGTAGGAAACCTGAGTGGAGCTGCAATAGACGTGTTCGATATTGAGCCTTATAATGGAAAACTGCAAGAAATTCAACGTTGTATCCTGACATCACATATGGGCTCCATGTCAGTAGATTGCCGTACTGAAATGGAGATAAAGGCAACTGAGGAGGCGATACGATTCTTGACTAATCGCCCCCTAGAAGGTTTGGTGCCAGAAGAAGAATACACTGTACAAAGAGAAGGACTGTAGTTAGAAAATGAAATATACACGCTTAATCGTTGTGGAAAGGGCGGTGCACGTTTCGGTGTTAAGTAAATACAATAACAAGCAAACAGTATTTTTGTCATTGACACCAGAAACTGACTTAGAGTTAACAAGAAAAGAGTTTCAATACGTAAATACGCTAGATTTTTTTAAAGAGAAAGATCATTCCTTTGTTGTTAATAGGTCCCACAAAATCTTAGAATTAATAAGAAGCGTATATGATATTTCAGACGATTTTGTTATTAACGAATCATGTAAGGCTACGTCTATTTTTTATTTAAGAAGTGTAATTATAAATTACACCCTTCTGATGGCATCAATAATAGACAATGCATTTGATTATTTTAAGCCTCTAGAAATAATTTTGGCTACAACAGACGAGAGTTATATATATGGCAATATAGCTGGACACGATAATTTTTTACAAGAAATAGTTGAGCAGTATTGTAGCTATAGGGATGTAAAATTTAGAAGGGTTGATTATTCTGACAGTAAGAAAAAAACAACGGATATAAGATCCGGACAAATAAAATTATTACTGCATTCATTTGTTTTTGAACTTCAGATGTTAATATTTAAACTACTATATAAAAAAAGAAAAGCAGTAATAGGTATAAGCACTGCCTATAATATGGACCGCTTAGTAAAAGAAGTGGCCGATAAAATTCAAAATTCTGTACAACTTTACATAACAGTATCTAAAAAATATATAAAAAATAATATTTTAGATCTAATAACAGGAAGAAAATTCTTTTTTTTATTTATACCAAATAGATTTTTATTTAAAAAAAGCAAGATTGAAAAAAGATATCAAGATTTTACTAATGAGTGCAGGATGGTTATTAGTAAAAATACAGGATTATTTTGTATAAATGGTATTAATTTGGGCGAAAGTATCTTAAAGTATTTTGACGATGCTCTTTTCAATGAGGTAAAGAAAATAGAATATTACAATCATTTTATATCTAGACTGCTGTCATCTGAAAATATAGTTACTGCTTTTGCCCCGCATTGTGTAGGTATAAATGCTGTCCTAGGAGCGAATAGTAAAAAATATAATATTCCAGCTTTTATTGTAAGTCATGGTACCTTGACAAAGCAAAATAATGATGCAAAAAGAGAAATGCAAGAACACAGCCAATCACTTATAGGAGATTTGTTTCCATATATTGCAGCTCAAACTAAAAAACAATTGGATTTTTTAAAAGATACAGGAGTAGACGATTCTAGAGTTGTAAATACTGGCTCACTAATTTATGCAAATATTCATAGGCATAATATTAAAAACATTAAAGAAAGGCTTTACAGTAAGGATAATGTTGACAAAAAGATTATCTTGCATACTGGCACACCATCAATGACAAGATTTT
>JYMV01042800.1_pt1 | contig 10980 bp, 12 predicted proteins | sample 338911 | NCBI WGS metagenome assembly JYMV01 (sample SAMN03354496, study PRJNA234377) | hydrothermal vent metagenome | biome: Deep sea; feature: Hydrothermal plumes at the Eastern Lau Spreading Center, Western Pacific Ocean; material: Seawater | place: Tonga | collected 2009 | depth 2000 m m
TCCACAATAAAATATGCTAGACTATTGATGTTCGGTTCGATTTGATGCGTCCACTAGTAAATGAGACACTCAATAATAATACCTAAATATTACTTAGTTGAGGAGGATACTCGATGAAAATCTTTAAACTTACGTTACTTGCCACCGCGGCGGTATTCGTTGGAGTGACAGGTTTTGTGCCAGGAATTGTCTCTCAAGAAGTCCAGGCTCAAGAAGTAAAACTTAAAGCAGCAAGTTTTCTACCTGGGAAAGTTATTTTTGCGAAGTTTTTTTATGACTGGGTAGGTCAAACTAATAAACAGTGCAGCGGAAAAGTGAAAATTTCAGTGGTTGGTCCAGCTGCGATCGGATCAATGAAGCAATGGGAAGCTGTAAAGTCGGGGGGTTGTTGACATGCATTATGGTCCACCTACCTATTATAAAGGTGCCGCGCCTGAAGCGGGTGTGTCTGATCTTGCAACGACACCATTCCCGCAGCAAAGGAAAAACGGCGCCTACAAGATGCTTGATGAACTCCATAATAAAAAACTCAATTCGAAATTAATAATGCAAGTCATGCAGGGTGTTAAGTTTTACCTTTACACGTCTAAGCCCCATAAGAATAAGCGTTTTGATGGTTTCCGCCTTCGGTCCGCGCCCTTGTATGATAATTTCTTTAAGTCATTAGGTGCTAGCCCACTTCGCATGCCCGCTCCTGCCGTTTATACTGCCCTTGAGCGTAAAACAGTCGATGGGTTGGGGTGGCCATTATGGGGTGTGAGTGATTTTAGCTGGGATAAGTTCATTAAGTATCGACATGGACCCGGGTATTTCAGCGCGATCTTGAATACACTCATGAACAAGAAAAAATGGGATTCTTTATCTGCGGCGCAGAGGAATTGTATACATGGTTCAGCCACATCCTTTGAGGTGGCATGGCCTAGTAAGGTCCAGGCCCAGGACAAAAAAGAAGCAGCACGGCAGAAAAAGAATGGAGTAAACTATGTTGACATGGGCTCTGACTTCTCGGCTACTGCAACTAGGTATTATTGGGAAGAAATGACCAGCTATAACCCATCGTGGATAGGCAAGATTAAGCCACTTGTTACCCAATAGAGGTTTCACAAAAGTTCAAGTAAGCGTCCAATTTTGGGCGCTTACTTTTTTCTACATGTGATTAATCACTTATAATTTTTTAGGGAGAAGATGTGGTTTGGTTTGACAAATTAGTCAACTTTCTAGGGCTTATCGCTGGAATTTTACTGGTTGCTTTGACGGTACTAGTTTGCTGTGACGTGATGGCTCGTTATTTCCGCCTGTTTTCTATGCCTTGGAGCCTTGATTTTGCGCAGTACGGACTTTTTGTTATTACTTTCTTCGGAGCCCCTTGGGTTTTAAGTACCAATGGACACATTACCATCGATTTAGTTGTTGAGCGATTATCTCCCGATAGGGCCAAAGTATTACGCCGTATTTCCCACATGATTGGCGCTCTTATGTCAGGTGCGTTATTTGTATTCACTTGCATAGTACTTTGGAGATCCTATAGGGACGGGACGAAAGTCCCCGATACGTTTATGTTCCCTGAATGGTGGATCTATGCCTTTGCGCCAACAACATTTTTGATTTTGATGATAATTTTTGTTCGTTGGGTCTTGGTTCCGGAAGAGCAGATAGATACTTCAATGACAAAAGAACTGTTCTAGCAGGAATAAAGAGATACTGCTATGGATTGGTATTATATTCTATTAATTCTCATCGGTGGCCTAGTATTTTTCATGCTCTTGGGTTTGCCGGTAGTATTTGCATTTTTTACGGTGAATCTAATAGGCGCCTTTTTCTTTATGGGTGGCCTGGAGGGTATAATCCAACTTGTTAAGAATGCCGTCTATTCCGTTCAAAGTTTCACCCTCTTACCCATTCCATTATTTATCTTCATGGGTGAAATTATGTTTCATACTGGGATTGCTTCTCGGGCGATAGACGCGGTTGATAAATTAATTGCAAAGGTACCTGGTCGCCTTTCCCTTGTTGCCATTGTTGGGGGAACAATCTTTTCGTCCCTTTCAGGTTCAACTATCGCTAACACGGCTATCTTGGGAAGCACGCTATTACCAGAGATGTACAAACGTGGTTACTCGCCGTCGATTTCGATTGGACCGATTGTTGCGACTGGGGGGATCGCGATGTTAATCCCGCCGTCTGCCCTTGCCGTTCTTTTAGGCAGTATTGCGCAGATCCCTATAGGGGATCTCTTGGTGGCCTCAATAATTCCGGCATTAATTTTGGCAAGTATGTTTTTTGCGTACGTAATTATTAGGTGTCAAATTAATCCTGAAATTGCGCCACTTTATGACATCAGTGCAATGACATTTAGTGAAAGGCTCTTGCCATTCGTCAAGTATGTTTTACCTCTTATGGGTATCTTTTTCGTAGTGGTGGGTAGTATCATCGGTGGTGTTGCAACACCTACTGAATCGGCAGCGTTAGGCGCCGTGGCTACGCTTTTAGCAGCATTAGCCTACCGAAAATTGAGTTGGGAAAATTTTGTTGTATCCACCACACAGACCCTTCGTTTTACCGTTATGACCCTATTTATTATTTGTGGATCAATAACCTTTTCCCAAATACTGGCGTTTTCTGAAGCAACCACAGGGCTCACATCTCTTGTCGTAGTTAGCGACATGCGACCCCTAGCCATCCTTATTGGCATGTTACTGATATTGATGTTCCTCGGTTGCTTTATGGATCAGGTTAGTATGATGATGATTACTATACCAATATTTATGCCATTGGTTGAGCACCTAGGGTTTAATGTCATATGGTTTGGTGTTCTAATGTTGTTAGTTCTGGAAATTAGTCTAGCTACTCCGCCATTTGGCCTTCTGCTGTTTGTTGTAAAAGGCGCGGCACCGGATAACACGACAATGCAGGAAATCATCTTTTCGGTATTACCCTTTATTTTGTTAGCAATGTTACTGGTTGCTTTGCTGATTGTTGTTCCCGAGATTACACTAATTTTGCCGGACCTTATTTCACGTTAATTGCACTACATAAAATATTCGTCAGCATACGCAACGCATTCAATAATTTGTAAAAAATTAGCTGCGATTCCCTAAAGAAGCCATTTCAATACTAGCTGGGATACTTTTGACATTGATTGGTGCCATAAGGTGTGCGCCTGCGATGCCTGAAATTTGAGAGAGTTCCTGAAGATGTTCAGAACAAATTCTTATCCCCTCTAATTTGGAATCTTTTGCTGTTTCGAGCCGTTTAATAATTTTATCGGGAACTACAACACCCCATAAGTTTTCCCGCATCCAAATGGCCGATCGGACCGAAGGAAGTGGACCGTTCCCGATAAGGAAAAACATGTTTTCAGTGAACCCTTCTTCTATTAATAGATTAGCATAAGCTCGGATAATATCCATATCATAGCTAAGTTGTGTTTGAATAAATTGTGCGCCGCATGCTTTTTTCTTTCTCAAACCTACGAGCCACTGTTCATCAATTTTTACCGTTGGTACATCGGCAGCCCCTATAAAGAATTTTGGAGGTGTTTCAATCTTGCGGGTGTTAGGGTCGACGCCTTCGGCGGTCATTTTAACACTTTTGGAAGGAATGATCCCGTCTTGAGACATCTTATGGGCAATGGTTATCAATTCGTGGCCCTTCAGATCGAACACCGGTTTTGCTTGCGGTTGGTCGCCAACGGTTGGATCGTCACCTGTTAGGATAAGAAGATTATGGATACTTTGAGCGCCCACGCCTAAGAGGTCACTGATCAATGCAATGCGGTTTCTATCACGGCACGTAAACTGGACTACGGGTTCAATACCGTTAGCGTTTAGAATTGCGGCACTGATAACGCTCGAAAGATGAACGCGGGCGCTGGCACCATCCGTTACATTCACCGCATCCACAATGCCTCGTAGCGGTTCCGCTTTAGCCAGCAACTCATCAGAACCAGCCGATACCGGTGGGGTAACCTCCGCGGTTAGGGCAAATTGCCCACCAAGAAGACGTCGGACTAGTTGACTCTCAATCGGCGGCGAATCTAGCTGGTTTGTCAAATTAGAATTCCTCTCAATATCATTTGCTCCAGATTACATGTGGCTCATTATTAAACCTGAGGTCATTACAGCGATCATTAATCTGAGAGATTATAGGCTCTTTTGTTACAGTTGTTGTGATCAAGGTTTCTCTAAATAATACAACAATGAACAGTTATAGTTCTTATTTTCAACATCCCTTATAATTTTTTGCTAAGCACTCAAGAGCAAGTGTTTGCGCCTTTTCTAGCTGTGAAGGAGACATTATTTTCTCAATTTCCTTCATGTTGATTGCGGCGTCCGTGTAACCTTTTTTCCTCGCGATGTTCCACCACATATGTGCCAGGGCCAAAGTCTTGGGAGTGCCTTGACCCCGTTTGTGCATCAAACCTAATTTGAATTGGGCAACCGCAACACCCTGTTCCGCGGCGCGTTTGTACCACTTAACAGCAGCCTTTTTGTTTTGGGGTACACCCATTCCCTTATCATACATCGAGCCCAGGTTATATTGTGCAGACGCCTTGCCTTGTTCAGCAGCTCGTTTTAACCACTTTGCGACAGTCTTATAATTTCGTGGGACACCAAGTCCCCTCATATACATTATCCCTAAATTATTTTGGGCATTGGCATTCCCATTTTGGGCAGCACTTGTATACCATTCGACGGCTACTTTATAGTTTTGGCGAACTCCGGCTCCCTTTTCATAGATAACGCCAAGGTTATATTGAGCCAGTGTGACACCTTGCTCAGCAGCTCGTTTGTACCACTTTATGGCTGTCACTTTGTTTCGCGGGACGCCATGTCCCTTATCATACATCACACCAAGATTGTACTGCGCATTGGCATGCCCTTGTCGGGCGAGAGGTTCCCATTCACGTATTGCAATTGAGTTATGTCCCTTTCTATATGCATCTATGCCTTTCTGAAAATTTCCACCGGACACTTCTTTTGAATACGTTAGAATTAAAATAAGGCTTGCGATATATTTTGAGAGCGATTTCATGAATTATTTTACGCAAAAAAGTGGAAATCTAATTAAAAGTTCTATCTGGATTTAATTACCCAGTAATCAAGTTATAGCATGTTTTAATCCTTATTAAAAAAAAGTTGATAATTATCATTTTATTTGGAAAACTGGTTAGATAGGTTTCTCTCGCATGGTTAGGATGTAGGCAAAATAGTGGTTTACTAACACAAATCATATTACATCGGAGATCCCATGTCTGATTTACCAGTCCTTTACGAAAGTGACGGGCGTTTAACCCGCATTACTCTGAACCGGCCTGAGGTTCTTAATGCGATCGACGACGCGTCCTACCGGCCGCTTTAGAACCTGCGGTAAAAAGGGCAAATTCAGATCAAAAAGTCAGAGCAATTATTTTGGCAGGAGCTGGCCGGTCTTTTTGCACGGGATATGACCTCAATTACTACGCACAATTCTCTGGAACTAATCCTGGAATTCAGGAAATGCCATGGGATTCAATGAAGGATTTTTCTTTCATGCAGAATACAACGAGCCAAATAATGAGCGTATGGCGATCACACCTGCCGGTGATATGCAAGCTTCAAGGTTACGCTGTTGCAGGGGGAAGTGATATAGCCCTGTGTGCAGACTTACTTATGATGGGTTAGAATGCAAAGATAGGCTATCCGCCTGCTCGAGTATGGGGTTGTCCTACGGCGGCGATGTGGGTCTACCGGTTAGGTGTAGAACGGGTGCAAGCGCATGCGCTGCTTAGTGGCGACTTAATTGACGGTCTACAAGCTAAACGATGGGGTTTAGGGTAAGCGGTTCCGGAATCTGAACTGGATGCTGAAGTCGAAAAACTTGCCCAGCGTATGGTTACCATTCCGCGTAACCAACTCGTTATGCAGAAGTTGATGGTAAACCAAGTTTTGGAGAATATGGGTTTTGCGTCCAGTCAAGTCCTCGCCACTCTATTTGATGGTATCGCACGCCATTCCCCCGAAGGAATCAATTTCAAGAAAAGAGCAGAAACATTTAGCTGGAAACAAGCAGTACAAGACCGCGACAAAGGTTCGTTTGACTGGACTAAAAATATTTCATTCACCAAAAAGAAGCTTGAAAGCTAAGGAGACATGCTGTGAAAAATATTCGACAGGTAGTTGGTTTAGTCACCCTTGCAATGCTAATTTCTAGTACTTCAGCCTTAAGCATGGATAAAAATGACAGGTTTAGAGTAGTTGGTGATTTTAGCTGTTCTCAGGTACTTGATAATTCCAATACCGCTAAGGTGCTTGCATACGTACAAGGTTTTGCAACCGCTACAAATATTTGGCTGGAGGCTCGAAAGGATCATTTTAAGGGAATGCCTGCCATTGAGATGGTAAATTGGGTTATCTCTAAATGTAGAGAAAATAGACTGTCTACGCTGGGTTCCTCACTAACAACTTTGGTTAGCGAACTTACATCGGCCAAATAATTGTATGATGTAATAGGTTGTGGTTTTTATTACACCTAATATATTAGTCACCTAACCATTCCTATAAAATCAACGTCTATTAGCGACTATTTCAGCTACTTCACTCCCAGGGATTTTGCCACAAATTATTCCAAATGGGTTCCTACTGGACGGTTAATGATACTTAAGATATTTCACCTGTAGTTAGCCAAGCGGCACATTCTTTACCTAATTCTTTGACGGCTAAACCATCATATTTTTTAATTTCGGTAGCATTTAATAACCCCCGCCAGCGTCCATTGACACCCTTGTAAATAAATTGTTCAGCCCCACCATCCCAGAAGGCACCACCCAGGGGAACGCTGGGTGTTGCATTAGCTTTCATATAATCAAAGCTGCAATGCTGGAGAATTTCATGCCATTTTTCTTCATTAATATCGATATCGAGAAATCCCGCAATTCGGAGTATTTCTTTGGGCATGTCTTTTTTTAAATTAGAAAAATGAACCAACATAACGTTGGGAAGATGACGTACTTCCCACCATGATCTTATATTTTCCCAGAACGACCAAAATGGGTATCCATCATTATCAAGCCATTCGTGATAATATTGGACGATAGAATCGACCGGTTTAGTCATAGGGGGACCAACTAAACCAGGCGTTTCATTTAAGGCTTCGTACCACAAATCGTTGGCTGTGCTGTGGTGGTTGTAAAGGCTCCAAACCACATCTCTGCCATCGCGCGCTATATAAAGGTATTTTACTTTGGGTGAAAACACTAACGCCTCAACCGGTAAATGGGTCTTAATAAACCGCCGGTGTGTCTGAGCCTCTACTTCCGCCAGCTTAACGTCCTTAGGAGGGACACGAAGGTCCAACCATGGCGACATATCAGCGACCGGCAGGCCCTCTTCGCCATCGAAAATTAATTGGCTAACAATCTGTTGTACCCACGTAGTGCCGGTTTTCGCGTACGTTGAAATGATGATGTCATCGTCTCGGAATTTGTAGTCATTCCATACGGTTGAATCAAAATGGTTGCTATGAAGTTCCTTAGATTTTTGAGGCCAAACAATATTTTTCGACATCCAAGTCTACTCCTCTTTTTAGCTTATCTGCCGGAATATTATATTTTATAAGTAATCAATGATTGTATATTGGTTTCAAAATAATGGCAAAAAAACCCTGTCTTGGATTTCAATATTTAATGATTTTATCTAATTTAGGTGGCTTCTAAAAACTTGATAAAACTGACGCTGCACAGCGTCAGTTTGAGAATCCATTTCAGCAATAATTTCTTCTATGGTGCTGAAAGAGGAGTGTCGGACTAAAACCTTCAAAAGGCGGCTTTGTAGTTCTTCGCGTTCGAAGAAGTTTGGACCGATAATACGGATCATAAATTGCAGCCATTGCAAAAATTGAAGGGCCTCTTCGAGACTATTTGCTGCGCTTTCACACAAAATATTTGCTGTCTTTAATCTTCTTAAGGCGCTTAAAGTGCTTGTTGACAATATTTGGTCATTGTGGCTCGCGTTTGCGAGTTGAAGAAATTGCAAGATAAACTCTATATCTACCAGCCCTCCAATTCTGTGTTTAATATTCCATTTCGAGGTATCTTTTTGCTGTGTAATCATCTTCTTTCGCATTTCCACAGCATCTACGCGTAGTTTTTTTTCGTTCTTTATTGAGGTAAGTGTTGTCCGGATTCCTTCGCACACCATAGTTTGAACTTCTTCTGGACCGGCAACAGGGCGTGCGCGTGTTAAAGCCATAAGTTCCCACGTCCAGGCTTGTGTTTTAAGATATTCGAAGTACCTATCAATTTGGACAACCGCCGGCCCTACTCTTCCCGTGGGTCGCAGTCTAATGTCGATTTCGTAGAGTTTTCCCTCGGCGGTAGGTGCGCTTAATGCGCTGCAGATCCGTTGGGCTAAACGCGCAAAGTATAGGGTTGGTTGTAACGGGCGAACACCATCCGATTTCTCAACGCTGTCATCAATATTGTATAAAAAGACCAAGTCCAGGTCAGATTCTGGCATCAATTCTCGCCCACCGAATTTACCATAAGCAATAGCTATCATGTTCGAATCCAGAAATTTGCCATGCTTGCGGATAAAATCGCGTTCAACTACTTGCCAAATTTGTTGAAAAACAGTCTGGGCGAGATTTGTGAGCAATTGTGACGCCGTTTCGGTATTTATAATGTTTTGTAGGACCTGTATTTGGATTTTAAACTTTTGCTCGTTAGCTGAGCGACGGGTAAGATCCAGAATATCTTCAATATTGCCTTCTGGGGGTATGGCACTAATGGTTCTGCTCTTTAAGTTGTAAGAATTTTCAATAGGTTGGGTTATTTCTTCAGTAATCAAGGAGTCAAAAAGAGTTGGTGACCTGCTGAGCCACTCAGCTAGGGAGGGAGTATCACCCATAATTAAAGCTAAAAACTCCAAAAGTTTCTGATTTGATTTGATCAAAGAAAAAAATTGAACTCCGGAGGGTAATTTTTGCAGGAACCTGTCAAATCGAGTTAAGGCAAAATCGGGATCAATTGTATTGGATAAAGTGGATAATAGTTGCGGCATTAACTCTGTTAGAAGTTGGCGAGACCGTTCATCGCGCGTCGCAGGATATCGCCCATAGTGCCATCCACTAACAATATTAAAGACACTTTTTGGTTGACTAAAACCCATTGTTTTTAAAGTGAGATTTGTATCAGGATGCAACTCATTACCAGTAAATACTAGCGATCCATCTAGGCTTAGGTTGGGTGAAGTCTCAAAGAGATCGGCATAGTGTTCTTGAACACAATTCAACACTGACAACAGGCTATCCTTAAATTCAGTCACATTCCCAAACCCTGAGAAGATTGCAACATTTTCTAAATCTTGATCTGATTTAGGTAACTGATGGGTCTGTTGGTCGTTTATCATTTGGAGGCGGTGTTCAATTTTTCGCAGGAAAAGGTATGCTGTCCGGATTTCTTGAGCTGTTTCTTTGCTGATTTTACCCTCTTCCATCAGTGCGCTTGTTGCTTTTAGCAAGTACTCGTGCCTAAGTTCGGGGTAACGGCCCGCCCATATAAGTTGTTGTGTTTGAATGAAAAATTCAATTTCCCTGATTCCACCCTTTCCAAGTTTTATGTTGTGACCGTTTAATTCGTTACTGTTACGTATTGGGCGGGAGCTGATTTGGCGTTTAATAGAATGTATATCCTCAATAGCCGCAAAATCCAGATTTTTACGCCACATGAATGGCTGCAGAGAAAGAAGGAATTTCTTTCCTAATTCAATATCTCCAGCGATTGGCCTAGCCCGAATGAACGCCATTCTTTCCCAGTTCTGACCAGCATTTTCATAATACCTCTGGGCAGAATCTACGGATACGGCAATGGGGGTCGACCCAGGATCTGGACGAAGACGAAGGTCAACACGGAGTACATAACCGTCCGAGGTTTGTTCTCCCAGTATTCTGATCAAAGATTTTGTTGCTTGAATTGTCATAAAAAACTACAAGATCTACATCGCTCGAATAGTTTAGTTCTCGTGCCCCGAGCTTTCCTAGTGCGAGGATGAAATAACCGGAGCTTCTCTCGGGGTTGTGTGTGTATTTGACTTGGATTTTACCTTCTTGCGATTGCCTTGCTAAAATATGGCAACACGCGAGCGAAATAGCTTTTTCAGCAAATTCACTCAATCGCCGCATTACTTTTTCGATTGACCAAACCCCTGCAATATCTGCCACCGCAATGACGAGGGCAGCTTGTTTCTTTGACCTTCGAAGAAATGGCATAATTTGATTGGTATAATTTTCCTGGTCACGCCACGCGTTCAATCTCTGAAGTATATCGGCAAACGTTTTCTCAGGTCCGTTTTTAAAAAGATGGAGTGCAAATTCCGCCTCTTGCTCAATAATCTGCGATAGAAATGGACTATTACCTGAAATGGCGTCAAAAAGCTTTTTGCCGCGTTCTTGATTCAGAATAAGCTGGCAGGAATTCGTGTTACGGCCATTCGATAACCAGTTCTGACGCCCGCGCTCTGCGCGGTTTGGATTGGAAGCTGAAGGCAAATCATCTTTGCGAAAAGAAAAAATCATTTTTCTTATCCGTACATGCTTTCAATTCAATCTGGCCGTGTTAGGGAAACCATAATGTACAACGATTGCTTAAAAAATACAGAACGATCTTGAATGATCCCCGTGAAAATATACTGAACCAAGCCTTATTCTGGTACAAAATCAAATTCTCAAGCTCGCCAACGTATTTATTTCCATCGCCCGTATCCCTGGTGACTTTCCGGTGTGTCCGTCCATTCTTCCATTCACCCACTATGTATTGTTTACCCTTGGAAAAGGTAAGAGAGCCCACACAGTCAGTTGTAGGACTGCCCCGACAAGGAGGCAAACTCTATCCCTCTGTTGAGGACAACAAAAGCCACCAGAACTGGCAGCAGTCGTTTCATACTGTGATGGCGGCATAAAGTGGAATAAAATTGAAGTTAGTTGGTGATGAGGTTATCGCTAGGG
>JYMV01011284.1_pt1 | contig 10978 bp, 7 predicted proteins | sample 338911 | NCBI WGS metagenome assembly JYMV01 (sample SAMN03354496, study PRJNA234377) | hydrothermal vent metagenome | biome: Deep sea; feature: Hydrothermal plumes at the Eastern Lau Spreading Center, Western Pacific Ocean; material: Seawater | place: Tonga | collected 2009 | depth 2000 m m
ATAATATTCATCTCCCTCAGGCATTGGTAAATATAAAATTATTTGGCTTTCAAATCTTTGAATTCTGGGCGTACCTATTTAATGAAGGTTACTCCAGAAACCTACTGTGTGTACTAATTTAGAAATATATACTTTTATTTTTATACACACATATGTGATACATTTGCCACAAGTTATTGTCAGATTTACCTGTATTGCTGCAATTCCCACGAAGGAATTAACTGTATCATTAAAGTCGTCATCTAAGCCTTCTGTCAGCAGCTTGTGCAATTCTACTCCATAAGGTCTTAGTACGGCATCAGAGTTCATGATGGATTTCTTAAATTTTGGTATGGTCATCATCTCTGTACCCATTCCACACCACTGAGTTCTCATACCAGCAAATACAAACCATACTGGACGTTTTTCTTCTTGAAAAGCTTCCTACAATAAAACATTTATTGGACAGCATTTAACGACAAGTCAGAATTATATCAGCTGTATTCTTGAAAGGGATAACAAAAGGTGGCATTGCGATTCGTATATGATCAGATGTTTACAATGCCACATAATGTCTGAAAGTGTGTTTGATATTGAAATTTCCAATTCATATTTTCGTAAGAAAATATTTTGATGTAAAAGAAGATGAGAACATATCCAACATTATTGTTAGACACAAATTAAAGCGAAAGAACACCAACTCTTTTAATGTTGTTCTACATTTCACTCTCGCAATAGGGTCTTCAACAATAAGCACACCCCATGGCCATGCCTTAAACTGAACGTTAAGCAATCGCCAGTCTGCAGCTGAGTAGTTCCCTTTACTTCTACCGATGCTACATAAAATATACTGCTAAATTGGTTTTTCATCTGGTATTAAAATCCTCAATGGAAAGTTCAGAGGACAGCAATACAATCATTGCTTACCTGTACTTCTCTAACGTTGTTTTCTGTGTTTAGTACTGTATATCCTCTGTATAAATTGTCACTATTTCTGGACTCGTTCAACAGTGCATGTAAATTAATATTTTTACTTTGTTCTTCCACTGATGAAAGCACTTTATTAACACCATCTTCAGTCCTTGATGAATACAAGAACAACCGTTTGGAAGAATCATTGCATTCTGTTTTACTATCTACATTTGGTTTCAGTATTGTATGTACATTTGAACCTCCAAATCCAAAACAGTTCACACCAATGAGGCCACCATGAAGAGGTGTTCTGTCTGTCACCACCTGTAATCTACCATCAACAAGTCCAGGAATGTCAAGATTTGGCGACTCGTAGTGTAGGTTTGCTGGCATCATTTTATCTTCCATGCCAATTATCAACTTTATAACTGCAGCTAAACCTGGTATAAAAGAAAGGTTAATTGTAGTCAAATGCTGTTGTAATTAAGAAACGATAATGATGTGGAAATAAGTAGTTGGTAAAAACAATGTACATGTTGATATTTTAGTCAGTAACACAAAATTTCTAAACTTTATTTATCACCATAATTGAAAAATAATAATAAAAACGTAGATATATAATTTAGTGCACACGACGTGTTTCTGGAATTCTAATAATTCCAATAATTGACACTTACCAGACGCCATTTCAGGATGACCCATATTTGATTTGACAGAACCAATGAGTAGTGGTGACAACCTGTCTGTACAGAAGACGTCAGTTATAGCCTTAAGTTCTTCAGGGTCAGCTTTTGTACCAGTACCATGAGCTTCTACATACTCTACTGTAGCAGGATCTATACATGCCTCACTGTATACCTCTTGTAACAACTGTTTTTGCATAACGCGAGAGGGAAATGTGATCCCTACAAAATGACAAAAACAATGTAAATCTACTGTTTTAATATTCTAACGGAATATAACGGAAAATAATGTTAAAAAAGATCTCATTTACAGATGACTTTTTCAATTTTTGATATATCTTGCCAGTACTCATATTTTGTGCAAAGCTTGGTTTTACTTTTGTAATTCTAGCTAATGATGTTATGTTTTGTGTGTTGATCCGTGGTACATGGTCTTACTGCTGTTTTGTGTGTTGATCCGTGGTACATGGTCTTACCTAACTGCTGTTTTGTGTGTTGATCCGTGGTATATGGTCTTACTGCTGCTTTGTGTGTTGATCCGTGGTGCATAGTCTTACTATTGTCATGCAGCAAGCTTAATTTTTTTTTGTGTTTTCATACATGTTTCAGAGTTGAAACTAGAATATGTCGCAATTTCATTATAACTACATACAATGTATATTAAGATATTTATTTCATTTGAATCTATTTTACACTTCAAAGGGAAACCCAATTTTGTTTTTTTTCTGTAGCCCAACATTATATTTACTTTGTTCCTTGTTGCCGTGGTCCTTGCTTTATCTTTACCTTCTTCCTTGTTGCCATCTGAATTGGTCTTTGAATGTACAATAGTGCAATATATTCTCTGTGCATCTTTGTGTTTCTGTAAATAAATAGCTATAATTCCTTCACTTCGGCAATATCCATCTCCTGAAATAAAAAAACATAGAATGACATTATTTGATTTCAAAGAGGACGTTTCACCGGGATCACATCCAACTAGTTTTATAATCTTATTTTGTTGTGTGGATACGTGAACATGATGATCAACTCCCCAAAATCTCCCCCTCCGAAAAAAAGGAATATGAAGAATTCCACAGAATGAAACTTTGAATTTCTTTCATATTTTTTATTAAGTATTTTAATGGTTTATGCAAATAACTTTACCGGATCCTGAAATGCAATAAATTTACCTGATGCATCAAATGATCTACATGTTCCTTCTTTAGATAACATTCCCAGTTTCTGGAACAACAGGGATGTTGCTGGTTTCAAGCATAAGTTAGATCCCCCTACAATGGCAGCATCACAGTGACCACTTCTAATATTGTGTAAGGCTTGATCCATGGCCAACAAACTGGAGGAACATGCTGTATCAATGGCATAGCTTGGTCCTGTGAAATATATTATAGATTGTGTTTTACTCCTTCATTTATATAGTGTAAGAGTGGTTACTTGCATTAATTTCCAACTTAAAAAAATCATTTTGCTTCATTTTCGTTTATGATTTGACAAATTCAACCCACCATTTCTTTGGAAATGCCTGTACCAAGTCAGGGCCATTGCGGTTTTGCCAGTTTTCCGGTTGTTGACTGATTTTGTCTGTTGACTTATGAGTTTTGCCTTTCCCTTTGGAAGATTGCTCGGTGTTCGGTAATGTTGTTATTACCCTTATGATATATTGTGAATGCTGCTAAATGTTGATGCGGCCATCTTGGTTTCTGATCAAAACAAAATACCCTTAAACTTATAAAGGAATAATACAAGAAAGATTCCTGCTATTACTCTTCCATTATGTCTAGTGGTTTAGAAAAAAACGATTGGATGCAAAATGCTTGCAGATGTATGATAGAGAAAATGGCGGGGAAATTACGATAATACCTCTCATGACTCCTGGGTCCAGTTGAAATAAGAAGATATGTTACCTTTAAAATCAAAGAAGAATGAGATTCTGTTGGCAAACATTGATCTTGCACATCCTGTCATGATGTAGCCAATAGTTTTCTCAGGATCCTTTGTCCAGCCATCATATGACTCTGAATTGCTACATCCAATAAACACTCCTGTTCTTGATCCTCTTATGCTAGCTGGACTTACTCCTGGAAAGTAACATCAAAAGAACATTAGATGGTTGCCCATCTCCTTTTAAGTGTCAATAGTGGAACAGGAACTGATTTTCATTCCGGAACACCTGAGTTTACCACGGAATTTAGTGGGGTTTGTGTTTTGCTCGATCTTCAGTTTTCTTTGTATTGCTTTGTAGATCATTGCTTGTCGCTTTGTCCTTTTACTTTCTGCCTGTGCATTGTCTATCCTTCGATTCACAGCATCTGATTACCCTTTTGGTATCTTCAAACTTTTCTTACATGACATGACACCAAATGGGATGTAGTAAGACGTTAGTGTATCTCCAAAGAAAATACAATCTGACTACCAAGCCCCCCTCCACTTAGGGTCTTGACACTCCTGCATCTATAAGATAATCGATTATTTAGACCACTTGACTACCAAGCCCCCCCACCCCACTTAGGGTCATGACACACCTGCATCTATAAGATAATCGATTATTTAGACCACTTGACTACCAAGCCCCCATCCCCTCCACATATAATTATGACCTACCTGCATCTATAATGGCTTCATATGTTACTTCAAGGAGTAGTCTTATCTGTGGGTCCATACTGCTGGCCTGTTTAGGATGGACACCAAAGAAAGCTGCATCAAACTTACTAATGTCTTTAAGTTTACCATTCCTAGGTGGTAATCCATACAATCCTAGAAAGACATAAATATGAATGCCAATACTTTTACCGGACTTTACTATGACTAAATCGACAGGTGTCCTATAAAAAACATGAACTGCTAACCCTTATCGAGCACGGGTTCACACTCAGTATTGTGTGGGATCCATTTTTTTCTTAAGTTTTCTGAGTTGTGTTTTTGTTTTGTTGTTTGTCTTCTTTCTGTGTCTGGTGCCCAATGTTTCCAGTGTCTCTGGATTATCCATTCTTGATTGCCCCTTCGGTTTTCTCTAACGTTTATTCACACTGATGTATGTACTTATTCTTCTGGTTTGATATGTATATCGTTATATTGGAAATTCACTGGTCTGGGTTTATCTTAATTTGATGACTGACCACGATGGTCTACTTTTGACATGTTTCAACAGAGTCCCGTAGTCTGGAAGATCGTTGGCTAGAACTCTAGTTGGGTCAAACCTAAGACAATAAAATTTACATTTGCTGCTAAGCACGTCGCATGAACGATTAGAGTAAAGACTTGTTGACTGGTAGTCAAAATAATTTTGTGTGCGAATTGAACTAACTGTCTACCTGTGGGCTGTTATTTCAGTAACAAAGCTGCACAATTGATTATTCATCGCTAAACAAGAAGAGTTTGAAGATACCAAAGGGGTAATCGGAATCCGTATATCGAAGAAGAACAGACAACAAAATGTCCAAAAGAAAAAGGACAAAAGGACAAACAACGATCTGCAAAACATACACATAAAACTAAAGATCGAGTAACACGAACCCCACTAAAAACCGTCACTATTTTTGTAAACCATCGTGGTTGTATAATTGTTCCTGTGATCGTCTCGAATTCCTTAGATCTTAGGTTCAATCCACGATCAGGTAAAACTAAAAACTTTACAATTATTATTTTGTCGCTTCTCACCTAAGCACACAGGACTAAGGAATATGTGCAAAAGACTTGCTGGTTTGGAGGCAGAACAATGTACCCGAGTGGAGCAATATGTTCATGTAGATTATTGTTTCGTTGAGCTAGCGCTAGAAAAACTCACCTAATCGTGCTGGTTTAGTACAGAGCAGATATCGTAATGCTATTTTCAAAATATAAATTGTTCCCACCATGATATACCTGATAAATTTCTCACTTGGCGTCAAACAACACTACTGTCTCCCTCCTGCCTCACGTAACCACCCAAATGAAGCATGCCAACAAGCAAGGGGACACGCAAGCAAGCTCTCACGCGATAGTCAATGGCTATACAAGTCAATGTGAATCAAACTACCATACGGCGTAATGGCGGTCACGGCGTCCCTCCCCAAATAGTATATGACATGTGTACCTGATAAAAACCAACGAACTTCCACATAATGTTGCATCAAGTACACTTGGTCACAGACTGAGTAGGAACTCACAAACCTTAAAGGTAATAAGTACGCGAGCATGAGCATCGAGGCCCCTAATCATATTACCTTGCATTTAAAATAAGATACATTTTTATGTAATGTCACATTATTATAGCATTATGGAGCTATTTCTCGTAACAATTACAAATTCTGTACCTTGTGGCCACCTTCTTTATGGAGCTATTTCTCGTAACAATAACTAATTCTGTACCTATTTCTCGTAACAATAACTAATTCTGTACCTATTTCTCGTAACAATTACTAATTCTGTACCTATTTCTCGTAACAATTACTAATTCTGTACCTATTTCTCGTAACAATTACTAATTATGTACCTTTTGGCCACCTTCTTTCATCATCAGTAACCATGTCATCTTTGTTTATTAAATGTTGTCTAAATTCTTCTATATTGTCAGACTCTGGAAGTCTGCATGAAACCCCACTAATTACAACATCATCTAGTATAGCGTCGGACTGAAATGTTTCTGTGTTATCGGAAGCACCGTTGGTAGCGGCATTTCCAACTTCTTCGATATTTGGAGAATCATCTGGAATTCTGGCAGGCATTTTTCTTTACCTTTGTTTCCTGATAAACATCATAAAGTTGGAAAATGAACTTCAGAATATATTCAAGAATGAATTTGAAATATACATATAGATAAACATGAAGAAATTAAAAGCATATTCTTGTGTATGAAAAATGCCAGGCTCCCTGAATAAAGACAACTTGCAGCAGCTACTAATATGCAACAGCTGGTCAGGAGTGATCATTGGTGAGCCATTGCAATACTCAGTCACTCGTTATAGGAAACATTTTCCAGCCCTATCAATTATATCCTCCTTTCTCACACACGGGACATAATTTTGCTTTACAAATGCACACAAGTTCGATCAAACATAAGTTTCAGGAACTAAATTGACTGGTCCATCAAAAGTGGCTCTACAATTATGCAAATGTATTTTGAAGCTGCACAATACTAAAATATTTATCAGTTTGATCCCGGATTAAAAATTAGTACTGGCAATTTAATTTCATGCAAACATTTTGTCGAGCATTGTATAATGTAAATTCATTCAATTATGAATAAAAATATTTTGAAAAAAATAATTGGACAAGTTTAATTAATTCAATTGAAGTATGATACAAGGGAATTTTGTTTACATCTTAAAAAAGATTCTTAAGAGTTGTTTCTACAAGAGGTCGCATTGAATGTAGATGTCACAATTTCATAAAAGAAATTATTTAACTGGAATCTGAAGTCATATACCAGGTATATGTAGTGTAGATGAACTTTCCTGGAGCCTATGTTCAATGAAAGACTGGATGTCTTAAAAAAAAATTTAACATTTTAAATGCCATGTACAAATAAATTGAAATGACTCAAGTTACCATTTAAGAAGTGATTTCAACATCTACTGTATGTGGTAAGTTTTTCTCAATCATACCCCGACTTCTAGTCGAGTAGCCTCTGGCCCTGCACATTTCACACTTCACAATTTCACTCTCATCATAAAATGTTCATTATAACAGCTTCATTATAGAAAACAGCTTCTGAACAAATGAGGTGGACTCAACTTGCAGTCCCAAGTGATAAAGTTTACCAGTTGCTTGTCCATGGTCGGTGGTCCTCTCCGGCTTCTTAAGTTCTTCCACCACTAAAACTGGTCGCCATGATATAACTGAAATATTGCTAAAAGTGGCGTTAAACACCAAAAATCAATCAAAATCAAATCTGAAGAAATGATATCATGTGGCTTGAAGAATTTTTTAATTATTTGATTAATATATAGACCATTTACACATTTCCCACTTTCGATTCTAAAATTAATCTCCTGCAATCTTCTCGCAGCCACGTGGCAGCTACAGTACCCCTTCTCCTAGCTGCGGAACCGTAGCCCTTATCACTGGTCCGCAAATATTAGAAAACTGGCCAAGGACCATAAGGGCTACGGTTTCGCAGTGTGGTCCGCAAATATCAGAAAACTGGCCAAGAATCATAACTTAAGGGCTACGCCCCACGGTTCCGCAGCTACCCTCCCCCCACACACATAAATTAAAAAACATTTTGAAATCAATCATATTGCACTGTTCTAATTATAAAAACACACAAGCAAATATTTCATAAAACAATGAATATGCCAATAATTTGTCGAGATAATAATTTTAATAAAATATTTGTAAATGTATCGGATATCCGAGTTTGCGACATAAATTGTAAAAGTAAAGCGCATACTGCATACCGCAAAAAAAAATGAATGACATATCAAATGTCACAAACATGGATACCGGTTGTTATGTAATATGTTGTATACTATATTGAACACTAGTCAAAACAAACTTACCCTGCCACTGCTCTATAATGTATTAATTGAAATATTGAAAAAAATTGTCATTTTTATTAATACAAAGTCATGCGACGGTCAGGGACGAAACTGACCAATCGGAGCTTTTCTCAATGAAACCATCGTCGTAAGCCAATCAAATCGATTTGAACTTTAACGCGCCACGACAATATATTGTATAAAATAATGATTTTAAACAAACCTTTACGGGATCACTCATGTATGAAAACGCACGAGTTATTTGCATTTGAAAGAGTGCACAGATTGTGTATTTATATAAAAAAAACAAACAAACAAGGTCATTAAGTAATATGTTATTCCACAACTGACTTACACGGATTTGTTCCATGTCTGTTATCTAAACAGTGAGGGAGAAAACCAGATCATATCAGTTGTTGATTGTTTAACGTAAAGTACATGCATTTCAGCTTTATTCATGATGAAAACAATTTTATCAAACAATAAATCAGGTAGGTTAATATACCTGTAAAATGTTGAATTGAATTGGAATAAAAATATGCTACACATTTTTTTTACTATGAATTTTTTTATATTGATGTAGGGTCGAGTTCCTGTAGTGTAATAGGACACAAGTTATTACATCTCCTTACATGTACAATACACATAATATATAATGACAGCAAAACATATACAACATAGTGTTGGAAATAAGAGGTAACCAAAAGAGTCACGAATTAATGCAAATAGGGAGAAAAATCAGAAAAAGCAAAATATAACAAAACTCTAAAGCGGAAGTTTTGATGACAAAGGAATTCTCTTCATCAGTTTTTCATATAATGATTTTTTTTCCAAAAATAAAACTCATCAAACTGCCGGAATGAATTTATAGACAAAATACGGGGCTTACATAAATATAAGAACTCGACATTAAGAATTAAGTCCCCCCACCCCCCAACAACAACAACAATTCTTGGAAACCACAAGAGCTCCAACAAATCTGTTGTAGTGCTTTAGAAATACTTTTCCCGGGGATTCATTTGAAAAAAATACGTATAAATCGGACTTGTAATGATAAAAATGTTATCTTTAAGGTGTTGGTGTCTTTCAGCTCCCTTTAATTTGACCCATGTTTATCAAAGAAACTGTAGCTAGATCAAATCTGTTTGAAAAACGATGCAGAAATTCCTATAAGGAAACTAAGGGACCGACCATTTAACTTGCAGGGGTGGGGGTATGGTTTTTTGTTTCGTTCAGAAGAGTTAAAATATTTTTTTTTGTCCAGCTTTCAACATTAAAAGAATTTTTTTTCCAGCTTTCAACATTAGGTTATATGACAAGAACTCTGAATCAGATTATTTTTTTTTCCTCCACCAAAATCAGAATATTTTTTTCAGCAACAATGGGAATCAGAATATTTTTTTAGAAAACATGTTTGGAAACTGGTATGGTTACAATCCCCGAAGTCAATCCCATAGTTTATTGCCGGCTATTCTTTGCCAAACTTTATTGTGTTAAGTTTCAGAAGGATTGGTCAAACAGCATTATACTTTGTGTCCACGGTCACATTTCCCCAGAATGTAGTAATTGGGATGCCTGTTTCTTAGCGATGAAAAACAAATACTATTCTTCATAAAAGGACAATGTTTTATATTCTGCCTTTAGTATTACGACGACGACAATGATGATGATTATGACGATGATGGACGGATGATGATGATGTCCTCTTTGTACTAGACGAAGGCACTTCAGTTGTATTGTTTATACTGTTATCTCACTGAAACAACATTCCATGAGCACATTTTTTTTTATATATGTATGTACTCAAACATCTACGAGTGTATATACATATATGTTCGCGGGTAGACATGTCGTTCCACTCGGACACATTATCTTAATACCGAGCCAACCAGTCTTTGCTCTTACTCCTAAATGTTGCGTGATTAGTGGAGAGGCAGTAAATACCAATTTCATAGTCATTGGTTTGACGTGACGCGGGCTTGGACCCACGGTCTACAGAACTCGCGGCAAACACACTACTGACAATCATTATAAACACACATTATGTGTCCATACATTACTGGAAGGGTATGAAACAATACATTTGTAAATCAAACTGTTGGATGAGAGAACTCAAGTGGCCCGGATGAGTAAATAGTTCCTGCTCCACTAGTTACACTTGTTAACATTCTGTGAAAAGTCATGAAAGAGAAAAGGAGAACGGGATATAATGACTACGACAAACGGAACATCTGTGACACAGATTGTTCCGTAACGGTTAACCAACTCGTGTTGGCGATCGCAAAACTTTCGAAGTGATGTTTTTAACTTAACCGCAAGGGACCTTTCTTCAATAGATTTCAGGTTAGCATGATCAATCCTCTATCAAGGAAATCCTGATAAGAACCCCAAAATCTGGAATATTGTATCCATTGAGAGAGATATACTCATATACAGGTGCTGCTGGAATGTTGTTAAATATAAATGGAAAATTCACAATGGGAAAATTTAATTCATCTCTTTTGTTGAGGATATATGCTATTAACATACTCACCAAATTTGGAATTATTTAGTGAAAGGATATCATCTCATTTTTCATAACGTCATAGACGTCGTCTACGGTATTGGTGCTATAACATCAAAAACGTCGCAGTTTTTTTCCAGATATCACGTCGAAAACACTAAAATTACGCCAAGTACCCGTTTGGACATTTTGTTAAGAAACCGCAAATAAGCTGCATATACATGTATGAGATTTTTCTGTGAATTTCAACCATTTTTGGTATAGAAAAATACTTTGAAAAGCACATCGTAAATATCTCTGTAAGAAATATTCAACCTTGTTCAGTAAAAAAATAGATGGCATGGAATACAAAAAGACGACGCTTGAAATGGTCGCGTAACGGTGTGGGACATTTTCATTAGAATTCGTAAAACCGTTAAATTTTGAACAGAATCATCTTGATT
>JYMV01001924.1_pt1 | contig 10977 bp, 7 predicted proteins | sample 338911 | NCBI WGS metagenome assembly JYMV01 (sample SAMN03354496, study PRJNA234377) | hydrothermal vent metagenome | biome: Deep sea; feature: Hydrothermal plumes at the Eastern Lau Spreading Center, Western Pacific Ocean; material: Seawater | place: Tonga | collected 2009 | depth 2000 m m
AAATGGGACAAGCTATTTGGCTTCCCCAGAAGAAAACCGGAAGCAGATCTGGAACAACACCATTGTAATTTAGCATTGGCAATTCAACAGGTAACAGAGGAGATCGTATTAAAGATGGCTTTGGAAGCAAAGAATTTAACGGGTGCAGAGAATCTATGTATGGCTGGAGGGGTGGCCCTGAATTGTGTAGCTAATGGAAAGTTATTAGAAAGCGGAATTTTTAAGAATATATACATTCAACCTGCTGCCGGAGATGCAGGTGGAGCACTGGGTGCAGCACTGGGTGTACATTATATGTATTTTGATGAGTCCAGAAAATCAGATGAAGTAAATGATTCCATGCAGGGTGCATACCTTGGCCCTGATTATTCAGACAAGGAGATTGAGCTCATGTGCCGAAAAGTAAAAGCAATTTATAGGAGAGTGGATGAATTCGATGAATTATCTTCAGAAATTGCAGAAAAGATTTCCGAAGGAAATGTAGTTGGATGGTTCCAGGGAAGAATGGAATTTGGCCCACGGGCTTTGGGTAACAGGAGTATCCTGGGTGATGCCAGAAACCCTGAGATGCAAAAAAAACTAAACCTTAAAATAAAATACAGGGAAGGGTTCAGGCCTTTTGCCCCATCAGTTTTAAGTGAAGAAACCAATGATTACTTTGATCTTACAACAAACTCTCCCTATATGTTGTTAGTTTCTCCATTAAAGAAAGAAAGAAGGATAAAACTACCAGAGAATTATTATGATTTACCATTATGGGACAGGCTCTACCTCCAAAGAAGTGATGTACAATCCATTACTCACCTTGATTTTTCAGCAAGAATACAAACAGTGCACAAAGAGACCAATCCCAGGTATTGGGAGTTGATTTCTGCATTTAAGCAAAAGACAGGCTATGGATTGGTTGTAAATACCAGCTTTAATGTTAGAGGAGAGCCGATAGTATGTACACCTTACGATGCCTATCGTTGTTTTATGAGTACGGAAATGGATTATTTGGTTATCAATAATTTTGTGTTTTGCAAAACAGACCAAACGGACTGGGAGAACAGGAAAAAATGGAGAGTTAGTTTCAAAATGGATTAGCTAAAAATGTATTGAAATGGCCAAAATAAAATCAGAACCCATAAAAACCATGCTTACCATTTCTATGGGATTTTTAGTTGTTTACTTTATCTTTAGAGACGATTGGGCACTTTTCACATCTCTAGGGATTGGACTTATTGGAATATTCTCCACTTATTTAAGCAAGCTGATCGAGAAACTATGGTTTAAGCTAGCATGGTTACTGAGTTTAATAATTCCCAATATCCTCTTAACTAGTATCTTTTATTGCATCCTGTTTCCTATAGCGATGCTTCAGCGGATCTTAGTAAAATCAGATAACTTAAGACTAAAGAATAGTTCAAACAGTACATTTACCACCTGCAACAAAGAGTACGACAAAAAGAGTTTCGAAAACCCCTGGTAGATCAGGCATCTTTTTTCCTCTGTGCACTTGTAAAGGTCTTCCATTTCTCTAAAACTGCTGCAAGGTCTTCTGGAATTTCAGATTCATGCTTTATCTCTTCACCTGAATTTGGATGAATAAAGCCTAGCGTCTTTGCATGCAATGCCTGGCGAGGCAGTATTTCAAAACAGTTTTTTACAAATTGATTGTATTTATTGGATGGCAATCCTTTCAAAATTTTATCTCCACCATATTCATTATCATTAAAAAGTGGATGGCCTGCATATTTCATGTGTATTCTAATCTGATGTGTTCGGCCTGTTTCAAGTTTGCATTTTATTAAAGTAACATAACCAAATCGTTCCAAGACCTTGTAATGAGTTACGGCATGCTTTCCATAATCACCATCGGGAAAAACTGCCATCACTTTTCTATTCTTAAGGCTTCTTCCCAGATGTCCTGTAATAGTACCTTCATCATCCTTCAGATCTCCCCAAACTAGCGCAACATATTCCCTATCTACCGTTCTATCATAAAATTGCTTTGCTAACTTTGTTAAGGCAATGTCAGTTTTAGCAACAACCATTAACCCTGTAGTATTCTTATCCAATCTGTGTACTAATCCAGGCCGGGTTCCATCCACATTCTCCTCACTGCCATCTTTAGTGTATCCCTTAATTTGCTTCTTAGGTAATTTTTCAAAATGAAAGATAAGCCCATTTACCAAAGTTCCTGTGTAATTACCATATCCAGGATGAACAACCAACCCTGCCTGCTTATTGATCACAACCAGCTCATCATCCTCAAAAATAATATTAAGCGGTATGTCTTCTGGAATTAATTCAAGTATCCGGGGCGGATAGGGTAAGACCAAAGAAATAATATCGCCAGGTTTCACTTTATAGCTCGCCTTTACAGGTTTCTCATTAGATAAGATATTACCCGCTGTGGCAGCATTTTGAATTTTATTTCTTGAGGTATTGGGTAGGCGGTCGACTAAGAATTTATCAACTCTTAAAGGCTGTTGACCAGGGTCAGCTACTATCCGATGATGTTCAAAAAGATCATCCTGCTGTTCAAGGGTTTTATCGCTTGATGATACCATTAAAATATTTATCTTATTCTTCTACCTGTTAATAAGGACTTTTTCAATAAAGAATTCATCATTGTCTCCAGCCTGAATCGTAAAGAAATACACACCCAATGACAGGCCTGCTACATGAACGATACCATTATCTGTACTTACCTCCTTCACCTTTCTACCATATATGTCATGAATCATTATGTGTAAGAAATCTTGATTGTTATTTCCATCTGCCTGGATATAAACCAGCTCTTTTGCAGGATTAGGAAAAACGCGGTATTGCAAGTCTTTCTTAATGGGTGAAAAGCCCTCCCCTATTCCAACAGGTATTATTACAGGCCCACCAAAAAGTGGCCGCATCATTACACTGCCATCAATAATACTCTGAATCCATGTCCCTGATACATTATAATATAAAAAACTACTGGCATCCCTATTCTTATCAAATCCGACGTTTAATGAGGCATCTGTTACTTGAACCCAGCCAATATAATAAGTCCCTGATAAGACCAAGATCTCATCAAGCAAATAGGTATGGAATTTATTTAGTGCATCTTCATATACGGGTGTTTGAAATGCTTGCTGATAAATAATGTCCTCTGGCGATAAGCTATTCCAAATAGTGAGGTAAAAGAACTCGGCAGACACATCCTCTATCACCTGACTGAAATATATATCTACAGCTCTGAGTGTATCAGGTATTATCGAAGTAAATCTATATGCCAACTTCGCACCAGGTGCGTTAAGCAAGTAGGCCCATTCTGCAGAGCCATCATCATAGGCATAATAATTATAAAATCGCTGAATGTATTTAATTGTGTCATTATTTTCGATTGTATCTGTTGGAGGAGGACTTATATAATTATTGATCTCAAACTCTGCACTATCCGTTAAGTTGGAGCTAAATGAAATATCAATAGGCAAAATCCTATTAGCACTGTCTTGCCGATTAATAACCGTGTTATTGGATCCCAATGGAAAAGTAGAAACATTTGATTGATGTCTGATATTAAAATGGTATCCTACATTGTTATCTGCAGTATCAAGATTATTAATACTCACTGCCATATCCGCTACCAAAGGCAAGGTAGTATCGGCCAAATAATGTTTCCATGGCACAGCTTCATAGTTCTGAAGTACAGACCCTGTGGCACTGATCAATGCAACATCAACAATAAAAGTATCAGCATCGTTTCTTCCAGCATTTAACCTTACATAATCTAAATTCCAATGATCCAAGTTACCAGACAAAGTACCATAATTCTTGAACCTAAACTGAAAGCCATCCTGAAGAAATATAGGATCGGTTATCTGGAATATGACTTGTTTAAACTTATGATAAGAGGTGCCAGGAACACTCCATATGTTATACCATTCCAGGGTCGATGGTCCAAAGAACTCAAGCACCAATGAATCTGTTACCTGTGGATCATTGCCAATCCCCTGCGGCTGGTAATAGAAGCTGAGATAAACAGAATCCGTTACTGTATACGAGAGATCTATAGGCTTGGAGGTCAGATAGTCTGCCAAACCATAGCCTGCTGGGTCAGAAAAGCCATTGTGTGGAGCCCCATATTGATTAAGGCCATCAAAAGTTGCTACTCCAACAGTTATCGGATCTATCGGGTATGTTGAGTTGATAAACACATCTTCATCTATCCATAATGAATTCGTGACGCCACCAACAGAAGTATCAGGAGGGTACACCTTAAAGGTGTCACTGATGCTGATCAGTGTATCCAGGACTAGGCTTAAACTGTCAATGGTATCAGGTGTAGAGGCTAGTACAATAGTATCATAAATCTCAAATGGATCCCAGTATATTACAGTATCAGAAGGGGCAAAAGGATCCGCAGGATGATTATAAAATATCACCTGGAAAGCAGTCAAAGGTGTTTTACTCATCAAGGAATCTGGAAAGGTATTGTGATATAAATAGCTCCAGGTGGTATCACTTGAACAAATGAAAGTATCAATCAGCAGCCCATCAACCGTGAAATCATAGGTCATTTTATCAACAACTAACATCTGAGAATAATCCAAAGTGTCATAGCTCTTTAGCTTGTACTTGGAGAAATCGTCAATAAAAGGTAAGGACAAAGTGTCTAGCAGAAAGTAAGATTGTGGTCCAGGAGATTTAAATGCAGCAGTAGCCGAAAAGGGACGTTTCTTTGCAATCTGTGCATTTACTCTTAAAGGCACAAGCCGTTCTTCGCCCAGTCCTAAGTCATCCTTCTGACTAAACCCTCGAAATGCTACAAGAGCAAATATTAATAACAAGAATATTCCCCTTCTCATAAGTTTACAGGAGCTATGGTATCAGTAAATGACGAGTCTAATACAACCTTTCCTTGGTCCATTGACAACCAGAAATCTACATTCCCTCCCAGGTTGATCATACTCACACCATATTCAGGATGCTGCCTCCAGATTTTTGCATTAGCTGAATCTGTCGAAGTAAGCACTGTTTTATCATAAACGACACCCCCTTCATTTAATGAGCTTGTTTTTAAAACCATTAAAGCCTCTTCTTGATTTAGTCCAACAATTAAAGGAACCCGAATCTCTTCATCACTCAATCCATCCCCCATAATTAAATCAATTGTAGCTCCTTTTTTAACCATATCCCCAGTATTAATTTCTATACCATTTATCTTTTGGCCAATTACTGCATCCCTTGCAATATCAGGGACATATTCCAATTCACCTACTACAAAACCATATGTTTCAAGAGTTGTTATAACCTGCCTTAAAGAGAGGTCTATCAGATTTGGAAGTTTTACTTTTGGAGTTACTATGGCGTTAACAATTAAATAAATTCGCCTGTTTTCTTTAACGCTAAGGCCTGGTTTGGGATCCTGATCGATAACTACCCCTTTTTTTTCTGTGGGGATATAAATGGAATCAGCTATAATATATCTCAATTTACGATCTGTCAGAAATGTGTCAAGATCATTAACTTCAAAACCTTTTAAATCAGGTACAATAATTGATTGACCATGTAAGGTAAAATCATCAAGGCTTTTAAAGATAAACCATAATAGTCCCAAAACCAGTCCTGCGATGATTAATAAATTGAAGAAAAAAAATCTACTTTTTAGAAAAGCCCACATTCTTTTAACACAAATTTTCTAGAAAAATCCCAGATATCAAAGATATATCTTTTCCCTTTAACGATAGAATAGCCAAAATCTTATTAAGTTTGTTTTTTTTCGAGATTATAAGAGCAAAATATAAAATCTCGCCTTAGTAAATTCATCTATTAAATATGAAAAGGAACATTGCAATTGTATGTGGTGGCAACTCATCAGAATATGAGATCTCTGTTCGATCTGGAAAAACGGTTTATGACAACCTGGATACTTTCAAATACAATGGCTTTTTTATTGAAATTAAGGGTGGGAATTGGGTCCTGAAATGGACAAACAATGAGGAAATCTCCATAAACAAGAATGATTTTTCTTGTGAAATTGATGGTGCCAGGATCACTTTTGATTGTGTCTTTATAGCAATTCACGGAGATCCGGGAGAGGATGGCAAACTACAGGGCTATTTTGAAATGCTGAACATCCCATATACTGGTTCAGGAATCCTTGCCTCTTCACTTTCCTTTGATAAAGCCGCCTGCAAAGCATTCTTAAGCAGTACAGAAGTATTACTGGCTCCCTCTATTACAATATCAAATACAGCAAAGATTGAAGAAAAGGAGATCCTGGATAAAGTGGGATTACCTTGTTTTGTAAAACCAAACAAAGGTGGGTCGAGCTTCGGTATTTCAAAAGTCAAAGAAAAAGAAGAGTTGACTCCTGCTATTGATCTTGCTTTTAAGGAAGATGCAATGGTAATGGTTGAAGCATTTATTGATGGCAGGGAATTGACATGTGGTGTATTTATCAACAATAACATTATTGAAACACTTGGTGTAACAGAGATTATTCCAAAGAATGAGTTCTTTGACTATGAAGCAAAGTATACAGAAGGGATGGCAGAAGAGATAACTCCGGCTGACATTCCGGCAGCTATTGAGTCTGAGTGTAAAGAACTTTCAATCATGATGTATAAAACACTGGGTTGTAATGGCATCGCAAGGTTTGACTTTATCCTCAGCGAAGGCAAACTAGTCTATCTGGAAGTAAATACTGTTCCGGGATTAAGTAGCGCAAGTCTAATACCTAAACAGGCTGATTATGCCGGCTATTCTTTGCAAGAGCTATTTACAAGCACCATACAGGAAGCTTTAGGATAGCTCAAGCCCATGCAAATAATTAGCTAGCTCCTTAATGGCTATGCCTCTGTGACTGATCTTATTTTTTTCGATAGAGGACATCTCTGCAAAAGACCTATTAAATCCTATAGGTTGAAAGATCGGATCATAACCGAATCCTCGACCACCTCTGGATTCACATAAAATTTCACCTTGAACAAAACCTTCAAACAGATTTTCTTTTCCATCGATAATTAGGGAAATAACAGTCCTGAATCTGGCAGCCCTGTTTTCACTACCATTCATTTCCTTTAGCATTTTATCGACATTGTCCTGGAAAGAACAACCTTCCCCAGCATACCTTGCTGAATAAACTCCCGGCTGACCACCCAGGGCATCCACTTCAAGACCGGTATCATCAGCAAAACAGTTTACCTGGTATTTATTGCTGATATAACGAGCTTTTTGGGAAGCATTCCCTTCAATGGTATCCTGTTCTTCCGGTATCTCTTCATGGCAATTAATGGCCATTAAACTTAAAAGCTGAAATTGTTCGCCAATAATCTGCTCAACTTCCTGGAGCTTATGCTTATTATTCGTAGCAAAAACTAGTTCCATAATATGAAATTAACAGATTATATCCTGAAAATACATCTTAATGGACGATAAATGATTTTATGAAAGAGTTGCCGAGATATTCAAACCGCAAGTTATAGATCCCTCGTCTGATCAAAGAAGCATCCAGGGTCATCTGATTCAAACCTTTGATACCCATTCCTGAGAAGGCAGGACCAATAAAGGAGCCTTTCTCATCAAAAATATTCGCCTCTATATATTCAACATCGGGCAATACAAACCATATATTCAAGTCGCCAGAAACAGGGTTTGGAAACAAGTCTATAATGGTAAAGTCATTGTTACAAGCAAGGCAAATCTCATTATTGGAAAGATTAATATCAATAGTGTTGTTTGGATTCTCGGCCCAAACACACACATAATTTACAGAACCTTCACTATTTATAGGAAATGCCACATTAAAAGTATAAGTCTCCAGGCTCTTTGGCCCCAGAAAGCCTGTCCATTGTTCCCGGATAGGATCACCACCCTCTACTCTTACAAATAAATCCAGAGACGTCAATTCCCTCGTGCCCAGATTCAAAATATTAACGGTAATATCTTCAATAATATCAGGTTCACAATCCATCGTCAAGCCTGAAATTCCAATATCCACTGAAGAAACTTGGACGTCTACAGATTTAACAATTGAATCCAAACAACCAAATTCACTTGCACCTACCAATGTAATTGGGTACACAGAGGTGCTTGAATAAGCATGAGCTGGATTTACGATAGTATCAATAGATGAAGAATCACCATAATTCCAGGAATAAGTACTGCCATTGATGGTATTATTGGTAAAGCTGACAGACTCACCTGGATTAACTCCAAACTTCGGAGAGAAGTCAAAGTCCACCTTGGGCAAGGAGTGTACAGCAATATTCTTAACTACAGAATCCTGGCAGCCAAATCTGGTAGTGACATAGAGAGAAACTTTATAGGAGCCAGAATCTTGGAATGTAATGCTTGGATTTCTCAGTGTAGAAGTTTTAAGTGTGTCAATCTTCCAGTTCCATAGAAAAATGCTATCACCCACTACAGTAGATATATCAGTAAACTGATGATCTATTCTATAACATGGATCTGTTCCAGAAAAATCTGCAATAACGGAGATTGGCACCACCGTAACGGAATCTGAGAATATTGCAACGCATCCATTTGTTGACTGAACAGTTAAGCTTACATTATAAGTGCCATTCAACAGATAAGTATGCGTGGTTGGATTAATATCTGAGGTATTACCATCACCAAAAGACCAATTCCATGAATAGATAGAATGTGGAGATGATATTTGGGACTTGTCTGAAAATCCTATGGCTGTATTGTCACAATCCAAAGCAAAGATAAAATCGACAAGAGGCCCTTCTTTTATTGTAACAGACTTGGTCATTGTATCGGCACAACCATAATCTGACAAGGAAATTAATGTTATAGGATAAACTCCAGTATCCTGAAATGTATGATAAATCAGGGGGGCTGAGGTCGTATCAGAATCAAGCACCCAGGTCCAGTTACTTATTGATCCACTGCTGATAGTACTTTGATCAATAAAAATCACCTGTGAATTCGTACAAGCTTTATCAGGGCCAAAATCAGCTTGTGGCAAGGGATGTATTGAAACAGGGATAATCACACTATCTGTACATCCTGAGTCAGTTGTAACAGACAATGAAACATCATATACACCTGCAGAATCATAGTAGTTACTTGGGTTCGTATCAGTGCTGAGATTCCCGTCACCAAAATCCCAGGTCCAGGAATTAATAGTGCCACTCAGCACTATTGAAACATCTGTAAAGGCAGTCGTATCTCCTAGACAAGGGCGCATCTCCTTTTACATAGATATAAACAGAGTCTGTCGCAATACATCCTAGCGTATCAATAACAGTAAGTCCAAAAGTATCTGATATAAGAACCGTAATACTGGCTGATGTACCTCCACCCGGCGACCATAAATAAGTATCTGCCTGAGATGCGCCTTGCACCAACCCAATTGAATTACCTGAACATATCGAGTCATCAGGACCAAGAGAGGCTGTCAGGGGAAAGCTATCAATTATAATTACATTGGTATCAGAAAAATAAGTACAGCCAAGAGTATCTGTAACCACAACACTATAAGTCCCTGCCTGATATATCTGCAAGGTGGAATCTGTAGAGCTATCTGACCATAAGAAAGAATACAAGGAGGTGTCCAGTTTAATGTCCCATAATAATGTGTCTCCGGCACACAGAAAAGACAAATTGGTATCTATTAACGAATTAACATAAAACGAGACATTTACCGTATCTGTCGATTGATAGCCAAAAGTATCTGTTGCCAATACCCAATAATTTCCTGGCTGGGTAACAACAAGTGTTTGGGTTGTATCACCAGTGTTCCAAAAATAGGTCTGGTGCTGATCCCCTGCATCCAATAAAATATCGCATCCATTAATTACTGAAATATCAGGACCTAAATTGACAGACTCCTGATAAAGACCAGGGAAGTACCTGTACCGTAAATAGTTCTCAACTTCATACAATTCACTAAAATCAAGCACACGATCATACAATAACACTTCTATGATTTCACCATCTAAACATTGACTCCCAGAACTTTGCCTGCCCACTATATATCCATTTGATGCATGGGGGTTTATATTAAAAGAAGAATTACCAGCATCAAAACCATCTTGTTTAAATTGAGTTTGGGGAGTAGAATCATTGCTATGAGTTAGTGAAACTATATAATATTCATTTAAACTATGTGGAGTTACAAATGTAGAATAGGTACTACCACCACCCCATAACCTAAAATACTGAATGACTCCTGAGCTAAATTGAAATGATTTGGTCTGTCCGTAAGGGCCATTGCCATAGAGCCAGTTATAATTCTTGAAAAAATTAACACGGCATACAATTACAAAGCTAAAATCTGTAAACCCACCAAGCAACCCGGTACCTTGCAAATAATCATTTGAACCATCAAATAAAATAGCCGGGTAGTTGTTGATATTGGGCTCAGAGGATCGATACATAGGCCGTCTGGATGTATCACTCTGTACAGCATCATAACCATTGCCACTCAAATCATACCAAACAGAAACTGTATCAGAACCCACCAATTCAACTGAATCAGATCGCAGCCACAATTGTAAGTTGTTTAGGGAATTTGGCAGGGAATTAATGGTAAGTGTCTGCGTAATAGAATCAGAACATCCATAATTTGTTGTCACTAACAAATAAACATCCTGAGTACCAGTGGAAGCAAACTCATAAGTGGGAGTATCTCCATAAAGAGTATCCAAATTAACAAGTACCCAGGTCCAGCTTACAAGGGAGTCATTCAAAATACTTGTTTCATCTGTAAATTCAATCTGGTCATTAACATAAACATTGAGGGGGCTAAACCCAGCGACAGGCAACGAATGAACTACAATTGCCTGCACCGTATCACCAAAACATCCTGAATCAGTTTCCACGGTTAGGCTAACATTATAAGAACCTGCAGTATCATAAAGATGCGTTGGATTCGAAGAGGTAGAGAAATTCCCGTCACCAAAATCCCAGGTCCAGGAATTAATAGTGCCACTCAGCACTATTGAAACATCTGTAAAGGCAGTCGTATCTCCTAGACAA
>JYMV01023986.1_pt1 | contig 10976 bp, 10 predicted proteins | sample 338911 | NCBI WGS metagenome assembly JYMV01 (sample SAMN03354496, study PRJNA234377) | hydrothermal vent metagenome | biome: Deep sea; feature: Hydrothermal plumes at the Eastern Lau Spreading Center, Western Pacific Ocean; material: Seawater | place: Tonga | collected 2009 | depth 2000 m m
CGTTCAATTTTCCTGCGATGGTGCCTATGTGGATGTTTCCCGTTGCGATTGCCTGTGGCAACACATTTGTGCTCAAGCCCTCTGAGCGTGACCCGTCCTGTTCTTTGCGCATGGCCGAATTGCTGAGTGAAGCCGGTCTGCCAGATGGTGTTCTGAACGTGGTTAACGGCGACAAAATCGCGGTAGATGCGTTGTTGACCAGTCCGACCGTGCAAGCGGTGAGTTTCGTCGGTTCGACAGCAGTGGGGGAGTACATTTACCAGACCGGATGCGAAAATGGTAAACGGGTTCAGGCATTGTGTGGTGCAAAAAACCACATGGTGGTGATGCCCGACGCCGACATGGGCCAGGCGGTCGATGCTGTGATGGGTGCCGCCTACGGTTCCGCTGGCGAGCGTTGTATGGCGGTATCTGTGGTAGTAACTGTAGGTGATGACACGGCAGATCGGCTGATGAAGCAGCTCAAGCCACGAATTGAGGCCCTGAAAGTCGGTGCCTATGATCAGTCCGACGTAGAGATGGGCCCGGTGATCACACCCGATGCCCGCGACCGCATAAAAGGTTACATCGACCAGGGTGTCGACGAAGGTGCCGATCTGGTCGTCGACGGCCGGGATATTTCAGTTGGAGGATACGAGAACGGCTGTTTTGTCGGTGCCACGGTTTTCGACAAGGTCACGCCGGCGATGAAAATATATACGGATGAAATATTTGGTCCGGTACTGTCTGTTGTCAGGGCGGGGAGTTATGAAGAGGCCCTGGACCTGGTCAACAAGCATGAATACGGAAATGGCACCGCGATATTTACCCGTGACGGAGACGCTGCCCGTGATTTCACGCATCGCGCGCGAATCGGCATGGTGGGCGTGAATGTGCCCATACCGGTACCCTTGGCCTTCCACAGTTTCGGTGGCTGGAAAAGGTCTCTGTTTGGAGATCACTATATTCACGGGCCCGAGGGCGTTCGCTTCTACACCCGGATGAAAACGGTGACGTCGCGGTGGCCCTCTGGTATACGCGAAGGCGCCGTCTACAACTTCAAGGCCGGCGGTGAGCACTGATTACCGCTGCCATTAGAAGCAGGTGTCAGACGGAAGCTGCGTTATTACCGGCAATCCTGCCGAACACGGCGCCGTTGAGTAGGCCCGTACCCCCGGGGTAGTTGTGGTAGAAAATCCCGCCTACCAGTTCACCGGCGGCGAATAAACCGGGGATAGGGATCAGGTCTTCGTCGACAACCTGCGCCTGCGGCGTGATCCTCAGTCCACCGAATGTGAAAGTTATGCCACAGGTCACGCCGAAGGCCTCATAAGGCGGTGTATCCAGCGTGGTCGCCCAGTTCATCTTGTTTATCAACAGTCCGTCGGTTCGTCGCCCGTCTTTAACCGTCGGATCAAAAGGGATGTCGACTTTAACGGCTGTATTGAATTCGGCGATGGTCCGAAGGAATGTTTCTCGATTCATACCCTGCTCTTCGCTGAGTCTGTCCGCCAGTTCCTCAAGACTGTCAGCCGCCACACGTGTAATCCGTCGGATACGATACTCATCGCGCATCAAGTGGGTGACTTTGGCATCGAAAACCTGCCACGCTGTTTGCCCGGGCTGTTCCAGGATACGGCCACCATATTTGGCATAGGTATAGTTCCTGAAATCCGCACCCTCATCCAGAAAACGTTCGCCTTCATTGTTTACAACCAGCGAGAAGGGATAAGAGTGTTTCTGGAACATGTCGCCTACCGCCAGGTCGCCGAATTCAGGAGCATTGAGGTCCCAGGCGACCGCGTGACAACCGGACCAGTTGCCCCGGGGCGCAGCGCCGATGTCTAAGGCCATGCGTATGCCCGCCCCAGTGTTGAAGCGACTGCCGCGCACTTTGGCCAGTTCCCATCGGGGCCCAAGATAGCGTGTGCGCATCTCGGGGTTGGCCTGGAAGCCGCCGGTTGCGAGGACGACGGCACGACAGTTGACCGTGCCGTTGATGCCGTTCTGCCTGACGACCAGACCATTGACGGTGCCATTGTCCTGGCGAAGAGATAGAACACGTGCACCATACCGGATCTCCACGCCTGCGGCTTTAGCAATAGCAGTTTCCATATCCACCAGTCCCGGCCCACCCCCACGGGCTTCGACGGTCAGGCCGCCCCAGAATCTGAATTTACCGTCGACCTTGAAAGCCTGACGGCCATACATCGGTATGAACCTGACGCCTTTGTGGCGTAGCCAGCGTACGGTGTCCAGGCTGTTCTTTACCAGAACTTCCACCAGATCGGGGTCGCAGCGGAACTCGGTAACACGAAACATGTCGTCGAAAAACTGCGATTCACTATAACTGCCGAATTCAGAATTGTTGATTTCTTCTTCGCTAAGGTCGCAGATATCTAATAGATCTTCGCTACCGTTGTAAGCAAAGCGAATACCGCCCGCTGTGAAGCGACTGTTGCCACCATTTTCGGGCTCAGGCGCCCGTTCAAGCACCAGTACCCGTGCACCGTTTTCGGCTGCGGCAATGGCCGCACACAGGGCCGCATTTCCGGCGCCCGCAACGCAGACATCGTATTTTTGTTGGGTCATGCTTGCCTACTCAAATGGGCGGTTACCGGTACTCGGCGAGTCTGGGCCATTCCCGCGTAGTAATCAAAGTAGCCGTGCAGCACGGCCAACATCCCGTTCTGCCTGCGATAAAGGTTTACCGACATCAATGGTTTCTATCTGGGTAGAGAGCGCAGCTCGCTTTCGAATACGCCTGGCGATCTCGTGCAAAATGTGGGCTCGGGCGGTGGGGTCGAGCTTTCTCCACGCTCCGTTCATCGTATGTCCGGCGCACTGCATGATTTTCGTCAGATGCACTGGCGCGCGGGGCAGTGAACCGTTGACCTGACTGGTTGCCGAATCCCGAACATCGATTTGGGCGCCGGACCGTGCCGCGACTGGGACGCCGTCGATGAGCATGGTGTTGAGGGTGGTGAGTTGCGGTGGATATTGAAATTTATGCATAGGGTGTGCCGGTGTAGTTCTGAGAAAAGGGCGATAATCTAGAACTGAGTGCTGTTTGCAGGAACAAAGCGATGATTGAGAAACTACCCGAACTTGTTAATAACAATGAGGCACTGATCCGAAGGGGTCGCTGGCTGAATGATGTGTTTCTGGTTGAGGTGGGAGAAATTCAGTACCTGGTCCACGTGGCGGCTGGTCGGATTGAGTGCGTAGAGACCGGTCCATTTGTGATGCCCTCGTGGACCTTTGCAATTCGCGGCTCGGAGGCCATGTGGCGCAGGTTCTGGAAATCGGTACCAGCTCCCGGAGATAACGATTTGTTCGCATTGAGAAAAACCGGTGAGATGACGATCGAAGGTAACCTGAAGCCCTTCATGGCTAACCTCATCTACGTCAAAGAGGTGCTGGCGATGCCACGTTTACTGGACGACAAAACATGAAACCGTGGATAGAAGCTGTTTCAGGTCGTTACCTTCACCTCGAAATCGGTAGCCGACATCATCGACTGTATTACGAAGAATCAGGGGAAGGGATTCCCCTCGTCTGCCTGCATACCGCTGGGTCAGATGGCCGTCAGTATCGTGGTCTGCTTAACGACGACGAGGTGACGCGCCATTACCGGGTGGTTGTATTTGATATGCCCTGGCACGGAAAATCATCGCCTCCTGAAGGGTGGCAGAATGAAGAATACAAGCTCACGACGCCAGCCTACACCGATATGATCATGACGCTATGCGGCGCACTCGAACTGGATCAACCCGTGATCATGGGCTGCTCGATCGGCGGTCGAGTCGTATTGAACCTGGCGCTTGAGCATGCCGATGAACTGCGCGCCGTAATTGGTCTGCAGTCTTCAGGTCACGTTGACCCTTACTACGACATAAAATGGCTGCATCACGCGGATGTTCACGGTGGTGAAGTGTGTGCGGGCTACGTATATGGACTGGTGGCCCCACAAAGTCCGGCGTCAGAGCGCTGGGAAACCCTATGGCATTACATGCAGAGTGGACCTGGTGTATTTAAAGGCGATCTCCATTTCTACATGATCGACGGTGATATTCGTGACAAGATCAGCAAAATCGATACTGACAAGTGTCCGGTTTACCTGCTCACGGGCGAATATGATTACTCCTGCTCGCCCGAGCGCACTCGGTCGACCGCCGCTCGAATCAATGGGGCAGACATGACGATCATGGAGAAGCTTGGACACTTCCCGATGAGTGAGAATCCAGCACAGTTCCGCCGTTATCTTTTGCCGTTGCTTGATCGAATTCGCGGCTGCAATAAAACAGCCAGCTGACTGCAGTACGGTCCGTGTTTGAGCGTTATGCGCACGTATTTAATGGGATCTATTAATGAATAAGCAGCAGAATATTGGTTTTATCGGTCTGGGTGTAATGGGTGAGCCCATGTGTCGGAACCTTTCAACCAAGTCAGGGGTTAAAATCGTAGCGTTCGACAGGCGTGAAGAACCTTTAACACGGCTGAGTATGGTCGGGGTCAGTCGTGCAGCCTCACTTGCAGAGATGGCTGATTCGGACGTCGTATTTCTGTCCCTGCCAGACGGTGAGGCGGTTCAGGAGGTCTGTTTGGGAAATACGGGCCTGATTACGGTGCTGAATTCGGGTGCCATAGTGGTAGATCTGGGCACATCGCCGGTGACATTGGCGCGTGAACTCGATAGTCGCTTCAGAGGGCATGACGTCATGTTTTCCGATGCACCCGTTGCAAGAACCCGCGCGGCCGCCGAGGCTGGAACATTGAGTATTATGGTGGGTGCCGAATCAAGGGTATTCAATGCGCTTGAACCGCTGCTGAGAATGATGGGTGAAGAGATTACTCACTGTGGCACTGTTGGCTCGGGACAGCTGGTCAAGATTATGAACAACATGGTGCTGTTCCAGACTGTTTCTGCCCTAGCTGAGGCCCTGGCTATCGGGCGCGGTGCAGGAATCGATCCTGCGGTAATGTTTTCTGCGTTGTCAAAGGGTTCAGCGGATAGCTTTGCGTTGCGCAATCATGGTATGAAAGCAATGTTACTGGATAAGTTCCCACACGATGCGTTCAGTACAGCCTACGCGATGAAAGACCTGGACTATGCGCTCGAACTGGCCCGCGATGTCGGCTTTGAGGCACCAGGTGCACAGGTTGTGCGAGATCGCTTCAGACAGGCGATAGACGCTGGCTTTCATGACAGCTACTTCCCGGTCGTCAGTCGTGTCATCTGATTCGCAGTTGGTACATTGATCGTAACCAGAACATATCTGGCAGGGTTTGTAGACTGTCTTTTCTTGTGGTCAACAGCGTGAAGGCAGTACAGCTTCAGCACTATGGTGGATCCGACGCGCTGTCGCTGGTCGATGTAGATATTCCGACCCTGGGTGATGGCGAGGTATTGGTCAGAATCGAATCAGCAGGCGTCAATTTCATCGATATTTACATGCGGGAAGGACACTATCAGCAGTCTTCCACCTATGGTTCAGCTCTGGAGGCGGTGGGCACGGTGGCCGACGCAAATGGAGATACCAGGCTGCAGGCGGGTGACCGTGTTGCTTACTGTCTGAGCCGTGGTAGCTATGCCGAGTACGCCGTGGTCCCTGCCTGGCAGCTGGTGGTTGTACCGCCTGATATTGATTCAAACACCGGCGTGGCACTGATGCTGCAGGGTTGTACGGCACATTACCTGACGCATTCTTTATTTTCGTTGTCGACAGGTGACTGGTGCCTGGTCCATGCTGGGGCAGGTGGCGTGGGTCAGCTGTTGGTCCAACTGGCCGGAAAACGCGGTGCACAGGTCATTACAACGGTGGGCACGCCAGAGAAAGCTGAAATTGTGAAGCGCCTCGGGGCAGATCACGCTGTTTTGTACCGGGAAGTAGACTTTTTCGAAGCCGTGCAGTCTGTGACAGAAGGTCAAGGTGTGGATGTGGTCTACGATGCGGTCGGCAAGCAGACGATAGCGTCGAGTATCCGTTGTCTCAAGCGGCGTGGCACGTGTGTCAACTACGGTGGGAGTTCCGGTCTGGTTGAAACAGTCAGTCCATTGGCACTGGCCGACGCAGGCAGTGTGTTTTTTACCCGCCCCCATCTGGCACACTATATGGCCGATCAAGTCGAGATCCAAGGTCGATGTACGGATCTGTTTGGAGCCGTTGGCAATGGGACACTGTCCGTCACGATCGACCAGGTATTTGAGCTTTCCGCGTTTGCAGAGGCTCATGCGCGGCTCGAGTCGCGCGGGACGCTGGGAAAGTTGTTGCTAAGGGTATAACGTATCGGATTTTGGGGGCTCGTCTCAAGTCACGTGGGATTGAGCCCACCTGGATACGAAACTTGGCTAGGGTGCCAGACATTTATAAAGGGTTGACCAATGATGGATATTAAGAAAAGAGATCTCCGAAGACGTTTAGAGCAGGGTGAGTTTATCTGCGCACCCGGTGTATTTGATCTTATTTCCGCCCGAATCGCAGACCGTTTTGAATTCCCGGCGTTGTATATGACAGGTTATGGTGTTGTTGCATCTTCTCTGGGTTTGCCCGATGCAGGACTCGCCGGTTATAGCGATATGGTCGAGCGTGTAGATCGGATTGCTTCGGCAACTTCTACCCCAGTGATTGCAGACGGTGACACCGGGTATGGAGGTCTGCTGAATGTCGACCATACCGTGCGCGGTTATGAACGTGCGGGCGCCTGCGCTATACAACTCGAGGATCAGGTTTCACCTAAAAAGTGTGGGCACACGCCGAATCGTAAAGTCATCCCTGTGGAAGACATGGTGAGTAAGATCAAAGTGGCGCTCAACGCCAGAGGATCAGAAGATTTTCTCGTCATCGCGCGGACTGACTCCCGCACCGGGCTGGGAATCGAGGAAGCAATACGCAGGGGCCAAGCCTTTGCCGATGCTGGCGCCGATATTATTTTCATTGAGTCACCGGAGTCGGTCGACGAGATGGCCGAGATCGGGCGCAGAATCGACAAACCGTTGTTGGCAAATATTGTTGTCGGTGGCAGTACACCGCTACTTTCAGAAAAAGAGCTTGCCGACCTGGGTTATCAACTGGCGATTTTTCCCGGCAGTGCGTTTCTGGCCATGGGTGCAGCAGTGGAATCGGTCTATGCGCACATCAAAACCACCGGTTCCACAGAAAGCCTGGATACGCCGCTTTATGAATTTCAGGCCTTTAATCAACTTATGGGATTTGACAAGGTCTGGGCATTTGAGAAGGCCTGGCTCAGTCAAGACTGAAATCGACTTAGACTGATTATCGAAATACAACGTTAAGATTACGCGGCGTATCCGAATTTCACTGTGCGGATTCAGCAGTGTTATGATTGAGCCAGGTACGGCAAATTTCCAATTGGATTTCCCATCTAGACATTCCCTTAAGATATGTAAGATACACAGGAGGAGAGTAAGGTCCCGCGGAAGCGCTGGTGCTGAGCGCGGGAGCTTGACCTACCATGGCGAAGCTACTTGAAGTTAAAAACCTGACGACGCAATTCTTTACCAGTGCGGGTACCGTTCAGGCGGTAGACGATGTGTCCTTTGATATTGACGAGGGAGAGACTGTGGCTGTGGTGGGAGAGTCGGGTTGCGGTAAATCGGTCAGTGCGCTGTCGATCCTGCGTTTGATTCCCTGGCCACCCGGTAAGATTATCGGTGGCAGCATTCATTTTTCCGGGCATGACCTGCTTGCGCTCAGTGACGATGAGATTCGCAAGATTCGCGGTCGCGAGATCAGTATGGTGTTTCAGGAACCGATGACCTCGCTCAATCCGGTACTTTCTATTGGATTGCAGCTGACCGAGACGATGGAGCATCACTTGGGCATCTCGAACGACAAGGCCCACCAGAGAGCCACAGAGCTGTTGGCGAAGGTTGGACTCTCTGATCCTGAGCGGCGTCTCAGTCAGTATCCGCATCACTTGAGTGGCGGCATGCGCCAGCGGGTCATGATCGCTATGGCACTGAGCTGTGAGCCGAAGCTGATTATTGCTGATGAGCCAACCACCGCGCTTGACGTCACGATTCAGGCTCAGATACTGGAGCTTATGAAAGACCTGACTAAGGAGTTGGGTGTCGCGTTGATGGTGATTACGCACAACCTCGGTGTCGTTGCTCGTTATGCCGATCGTGTGAACGTCATGTATGCCGGTAAATTGGTTGAAATGGGTAAGGCCCGTCAGATATATCATGATCCGCATCATCCTTACACACTCGGCCTATTGGCGTCTGTACCAAGGATGGATCAGCCTCGCGGCAGTCGACTGGTTCCGATCGAAGGCCAACCCCCCGATCTGACCCGTCTAGATTCAGGGTGTGCCTTCAGGCCTCGATGCCGTTTTGCGGTGGAGCGCTGTGCGTCTGAAATTCCAGTACTTCAGTCTGTCGACAGCGAACACGCTGCTGCGTGCTGGCGGGTCTCCGAGATTTCTGAACTCAAGGCAGCGTCATGACAACAGTTCAACAGTCGCCCTCGTCCTTACCTTCAGCCAATGGTGTGTCTGAAGAAACTTTCCTGCAGGTGCGGGACCTCAAGATGCATTTTCCAGTCACCGAAGGTGCCATCGTTCAGAAGATAGTCGCCCATGTAAAAGCGGTTGACGGTGTCTCATTTGATATCAGACGAGGGGAGACACTGGGTCTGGTGGGAGAGTCTGGCTGCGGCAAGACCACGGTCGGGCGATGTATCCTGCAACTGGAACATGCCACCGAAGGTGAGATCATGTTTGAGGGGCAAAATCTCACGAAGCTTAGCCAGAAAGAACTGGTACCCGTGCGGGCAAAAATCCAAGTCATCTTTCAGGACCCTTACAGCTCGTTAAACCCGCGTATGAAGATCGGCACTATGTTGGAAGAACCCATGCGTGTCCACCGTATTATTACAGACGCCAGCAAGCGAAAAGAGCGAGTCAGAGAGCTTTTGTCCGTCTGTGGACTGGATCCTAAGTTTGCCGATCGTTACCCGCACGAGATGAGTGGAGGCCAGCGTCAACGTGTCGGTATTGCTCGAGCACTGGCTCTGGATCCAACCTTTATCATCTGTGATGAGGCGGTGTCGGCTCTGGATGTCTCCATCCAAGCGCAGGTCATCAATCTGCTGGAGGACCTTCGAAAAGAATTTGATCTGACTTATCTCTTTATCGCCCATGATCTCAGTGTTGTGCGACACATCTCAAACCGGGTGGCGGTGATGTATCTGGGAAACCTGGTTGAACTTGCTGATGGTGATGAATTGTTCAATAACCCGACACATCCGTATACCCGCGCTCTACTGGATGCGGTACCTATCCCAGACCCAGTGGTTGAGGGGGACCGTGAGCACAGGGTTATCAAAGGTGAGGTCCCGAGTCCGATGAATCCCCCAAGCGGATGTGTTTTTCATCCCCGCTGCCCACTGGCAGTGGACAGTTGCCAGGTCTCGGTGCCAGAATTTCGTGAGGTGGTGCCTGGCCATCGGGTCGCCTGTAGCCAGGTTTGAGGTATAAGGTCTGGTGTTATACAGTGCTAGCCAGCCAGAGTTGGGATTTTCTTGGTAGATTCATAAGAAGATTGACCAAATTTAGGCCTGAATCAAGTATTATCAAGCTGACGTAAACACAAAGGAGGATGTTAAATCATGAAACAATCCATATTTAAGGCTCTCGTAATGACGGCAGTCGGGGTGGTGTTCGCGCTTGCGGGCACGCTGTCCGCCTCGGCGGCTACTCCAAAGAAAGGGGGTATTCTGAATTTCGTGGTGGGCAGCAAGATCCCGTCCTACGACGGGCATATTGAGTCTACTTTCGGGATGATTCACCCGATCCGGCCATTCTACAGTTTGCTGTTCCGGGTCAATCCGGACAACCCGGCCGATCCAACCGACTTTCTGTGCGATGTTTGCGAAGGCAGCATACCGACCGGAGTACACTTTCAACATTCGAAAGGGCCTCCAATTCCACAATGGCGCACCACTGAATGCGCACGATGTCAAGGCGACCTTCGACAAGATCATCTTTCCGCCTGAAGGTGTCCCCAGCAATCGCAAGGCGATGTTCAGAATGGTCAAATCGATTGAGGTGCCCGATGACCACACCATCGTGTTCACGCTGGATTTCCCGTCGGGCGCGTTCATTCCCAGCATGGGGATGCCGTTTAATTTCATCTACAGCAAGAAAGACCTTGATACCCACGGTTACGAATGGCACAAGAAAAACATCAATGGCTCGGGCGCTTTCATTTTTGTCGAGCACATCGCGGGGTCTCACGTCTCAGGCAAGCGCAACCCAAATTACCATCATGAGGGCAAGCCTTACCTTGACGGTTTCAAGGCAATTTCCGCGCCGAAGATGTCCATACGCCTGCAGGCCATTCGTGGTGACCGGGCCGCGATCGAGTTCCGCGGTTTTCCGCCCAAGGCTCGGGATGATCTGGTCAAAGCACTAGGTGACAAGATCACGGTACAGGAAAGCGACTGGAACTGTGCACTGATGTTTACCGCCAATGTTGAGCGAAAACCGTTTGATGATAAGCGCGTGCGTCACGCTCTGACCTTGGCGGTGGATCGCTACGAGGCATCCAAGTATCTTTCTAATATTGCAATCGTGAAGACGGTCGGCGGTATTGTTTTTCCATCACATCCGCTGGCGGCGACGGCAGAAGAGCTTGAAGGATTGATTGGTTTCTCGAGGGACATCGAGGCCAGTCGTGCGAAAGCGCGGGCGCTGCTGAAGGAAGCCGGTGCCGAAGGCATCAGTTTCGACTTCAACAATCGCGGTGTCGATCAACCCTACAAGGTGGTTGGTACCTGGTTGGTTGACCAGTGGCGCCAGATCGGCTTGACGGCCATTCAGCGGGTGCAGCCTTCACCGCAGTTCTATGCCACGCTGCGTAAAAAGAAGGACTTCGATGTGACAGTCGACTTCAACTGCCAGTCAATAGTGAATCCGATTGCTGACGTTACTAAGTTCCTGTGCAGTGCCGGCAACCATTACTCGGGCTG